>Ga0209632_10003507_pt1 | contig 14372 bp, 6 predicted proteins | sample COG_10_FD_184754 | JGI IMG/M metagenome (GOLD analysis project Ga0209632, IMG submission 184754) | Pelagic Microbial community sample from North Sea - COGITO 998_met_10 (SPAdes) (version 2) | ecosystem: Environmental > Aquatic > Marine > Neritic zone/Coastal water | place: Helgoland, sampling... | reverse complement strand
GATTTATAATATCGAACAAAGTGGATATGTATTTCCCTATACTATTTTCAAAGCTCTAGGTTGGACTGCGCTATCATACGGAATATATTTCGTTGTAGGCTTCGCCTATTTTTTCATTGCCGATCGGTCTCTTCGTAAATCAGAAGATAAAGAAGAGAAACCTACAAATTATGAAGATTCGGTCGCATTTGTGGCGGCATTAATCCTAATGCTAATAGGAGGTGTTTTTCTCAACATTTGCTATTAAGACAAAAGAAACTTATGTATCTTGAAAATTCAAATATAAAGTAAGATGAAAATGTGTGACGTCCACTTTAACAGAGTAACAGAAGATGAACCTGTTTCTTAAAAGAAAAAAAGACCCTCATTTCTGAAGGTCTTCTCTTAAATATTTTGAAGATATTTAATCTTTATACAATAGCGTTCCGTTATTATCGGTCATCATATCTTCATTACATGAAACATATAATTTTAATCCTCCGCCACCACTCAATTCGGACATAGTAATAAGTCCCTTGTATCCAGATCCTAGGTACGAAAATCTATCATACATGTAAGTGTAGGTGCTTGAGCCAGCACGCAATGTTGCTTGACTTGATGAAAATTCAATACGCATACTACCATCCTTCGATGAAAAAGATGAATAGAGCACATACGACGAAACATCACTTTTATCTTCAAAACAATTTTGAGAATACGAGAAAAAAGGAAAGCAAAATAAAATCAGGAATAAAAAAAATTTCATAGTAAAATATTTAAAGGTTTATACAATTTAACTAAAATAATTTAGATTAATTTATTTTTTCACTTAAAAGTGAGAAGAAGTAATAATTTCAATCCTAAAAATCCTGTGCTAGGAATTTTCCACTTTTATCCCCCATTTTTAGAAAAAACCCGAAAATCAGTATTTTTTAACTACTTGTAATTCAATTATTTAACTGGTTTAAATTTCCCTACCCTGAGATTCATAACCCTGAGGTCCGGAGTTCAACTCTCGGTCTCGCTACCATAAGGGATCTCTATCCCAGTAAAGGTTTCAGACAATCATCTGGAACCTTTTTTTTATTCCCTCTACCCTCTTGTGCTAGGAACTGTGCTAGGTCTTGTGCTAGGAATTTTCCAAATCGGTTAAAAAATACATACTCAATAAAAGATTTATTGTTTAAAGAATGTTCTTAAAATAAAATTTTATTAAATTGGTCTTGCTAAACTATTAAACTTTATCAAATGAAATATCTGCAGCTAATCGTTGCTGGAGCGCTGTTCTGCCTCCCTTTATTTGTGACTTCTCAAACCAAAGGATTAATTTTCGAACCTGCTAGCGGTGCTGGAAGCGCGGTACTTGATCCAAATGGTGATGGATATATTTCTCAAACAACAGCTGGCTTCATTAATAATGATTTAAGTGAAAGCGAAATACCGTACACAGCCTTTGTTTTTCCTGGTGGAGAGCCAACAAGTGATATCAATAATGGTCCCGACTGCGGATTTACTGATTTTGTAGATTCCGGAACAGAGGACCCTGCGCTTACCTTTGTTGATGCTGGTAACCATTGGCTATTTCGAATGAGAATGGGTTCTGCACTACCAAATGCCAAAAGTTACAGTGTTTTGGTAGACACCGATGGTTTGTTTGGCAATTCAGGACCGAATGCAGATCCGGATTATTCAGACGATAATCCTGGTTTTGAAATTGAAATTGTATTGGCTACTTCTTTTGGTGTTTTTGTTTATGATGTCAATACACCCAATTGTTCCCCTGTAATTTCATACCCGGGTAATACAAATTATCACAAGGCCATCGCTCATTCAGAAATCTGCGGGCAATTAAATTACTTCTTGGATTTCTTTGTGGACTTTGACGATTTAAATACACAATTTGGTATTACATCTGCAACTCCTGTAATGCTGGCAATAGTTGATAATATGGCAGCCAATAAATCAACCATATGTAATCCAAATTCCGCATCAGACATCGGTGGGGTTGATGAAAGTTGTGGAAGCTTAAGTGCATGTTTAACATTGATTATAGAAAATCAAAACCCTTGTTCTCCCGATGATATTTTAGCAGGTCTTTGTGGTGAGAAATCTGAGTGTCCAGCCATAGATGGGCCGGTAAATGTATTTGATACCTCGATTTCTGGAACAACAAATGAGGCCGATGGAACTTTAATTGAAGTTTATGCGAACGGAGCTCTTCTTGGAACTACAAATGCCGCAGGAGGAATATGGGAAATTACGGGCATAGTATTAAATTCGGGTGACTCCATCAGTGCGAGTGCAACAGCGCCCTCCGAAACCATTTCTGACACCGATTGTAATTTGAACATTGTTGATGCTGAATGCACACCACCTGTATTTACGGCAATTGAATGCTCCGCCGGAAAAGCATTTGAGGGGACAGGAATTCCTGGGGCATTCATACAGGTTTACTATGAAAACGGACTCACTCCCGAAAATCCACAGAGTGGAAATTTATTTGCTGTAGATCTTCCAGTAAACACCATTCAAGTCGATCCATTGGGCAATTGGCTGTGGAGATGTTTAGGCGGTGGGCAAACGACCAGCTGTACTGCAGGAGGAGCACCATGTATTACTGATGGAGCTTACAGGGTTACACAGACGCTACCAGGACTATGTGAGTCGGACCCGGTTTGGCTATGCGTGGGAGGTTTGGACGCAACTCAAACACCTATTGTAAGTACATCACCAATAAGTTCCTCAACTGAAACTATATCGGGGAATGTACCAGCTCCGGATAATGTGGCGTCCGATGTAACTGTATTTATGTATATCAATGGGGGTTTGTATGAAACAACTTCAACGACTACTGGAGGAGCATGGTCCTTTACAGGCTTAATTTTGAATGCTTGTGATACCATTACTTTTCAAGCATTGAGAACCGGTACCACTCAACTTTGTATTTCAGCTGAAACTACAGATTACATCATTCCCGGTGGAGTATCTGATGCCCCAGAAATTATCGGGAGCTATTGTACAGCATCAAACATAACTGAGGTTGCTGGAACTTCTACAGAACCTGAAGGTACTACGATACAGGTGTTTTCAGATGGGAATCCAGTTGGGTCAAGCACCCTTGTTTCTGCGAATGGGACATGGTTGGTTTCAGGATTGAATATTGCACCAGGTAGTTTAATAACGGCCGTTGCAACCTCATCCAATACGTGTGAATCAAGCAGTTTGCCTTCAAATTCAGTAACGGTATTTCAACAATCTACAAATTCAGTATCCATAACCACCTCTCCAGTGTATGAACAATCCACAACAGTTTCTGGAACGGGAACAGATGGAGATGTCATTACCTTATTAATGGACGGGTTCCCAGTGGATGGAGTTTCCGCTACCGTTTCTGGTGGCGTTTGGACGATTTCAGGATTACAGCCCTATGATCTCTATATGACCGGTGAACTTTCTGCTGTGGCAACTACACCTGGTTTTTGTGAATCGAATGCGAGCGCATCAACCATTGTACTGTGTTTGGGACTTGACAATTCCTTAAATGTCTTGCCGGATAATGAGGTGATTTGTGAGGGTGAATTTATTGCCAATATTGAAATTCAAAATTCTGAAAACCTAGTCATTTATCAAATTTTCCTCGAAGATGAGGTAACCCCAAGCGGAAGCTCAGTTCTTGGTACTGGCGGTACAATAATTCTAACTAGTGGCCTAATTACAAATTCTACTACACTGAAAATTAAGGCTTTAAAAATACCTCCTGGAAGCTGTGAAGAAATCTTGTTAGACAGTATTCCAGTTACAGTAAGTGCAGTACCGGACTTGGCTTTGTTATTGAATCATTCTAGTATCGTTTGTGAGGGTGATTCTGTGGATATTACGATCTCAAATTCTCAATTAAATTTTGAGTATCAATTGAGAAATAATGATGATAATAGTTTAATTGGAACATCTGTTTCCGGAAATGGGTCTGATATTATTTTAAATACTGGTGCCATAAATTCAACAAACAGCTTTAATATAACCTCAACGGGTTTACCACCCACATTTTGTGATGGACAACTCGATTCTGTAGTGACTATTTCGGTTATTCCTTGCAATAATCCTCCCTCTCAAGGAAATGAGTTTTGGACTGTAAACCAAGATGATCCAGCTGCTGATTCGCCGAATTTACTCGACAATAATATCGATCCAGAAGGAGAATTGTTGACGATTACGATTCAATCCAGCTCTGCAGGGGGAACGACGACCAATAATGGAGATGGTACAATCAATTACACTCCGCCTCCGGGCTTTAGCGGAACTGATACGGTGATTTACATTGTATGCGATCCAGAACCACTTTGTGTTACCGATACTCTTTTCATTTCAGTGATTTCCACAGAAATATGTGATGGTTTAGATAATGATGGCGATGGTCAAGTTGATGAGGGGTTTGCAGATACTGATAATGATGGAATAGCCGACTGTGTTGACATTGAAACATGTGATGGTTTAGATAATGATGGTGATGGATTAGTGGATGAAGGATTTGATAATGACAATGATGGATACACTAGTTGCGGAGGAGATTGTGATGATACAAATCCGAATATCAATCCTGGAGCTGTAGACATTTGTGGAAATGGTATTGATGAAGACTGTAACCCTTCAACTGTTGACGGAGGTATTGATTGTGATGGTGATGGAGTCACGAATGATGATGAAGTTTCTGACGGTACAGATCCATTTGACCCATGTAGTTTCAATACTTCAAGTATTACACAACCTATCATTTCAGCAGAAGATTGTGACGGTGATGGGGTTCCAAATTCTCAAGAAGTTGTGGATGGTACTGATCCATTGGATCCTTGTAGTTTCATTCTGGCTTCTCAAAGTGGAACCGCGGACGCAAGCTGGTTGTCTCTTGATTGTGACGGAGATGGTGTAACGAATGGTGATGAACTTAATGATGGGACCAATCCTCTGGACCCATGTAGTTTCAATTCATCGAGTATTACGGTATCTGTTACTGTTGATCCCGATTGCGATGGGGACGGTGTTCCAAATTCTCAAGAAATTTTGGATGGAACAGATCCATTTGATCCTTGTAGTTTCATTCTAGCTTCTCAAAGTGGAACCGCGGACGCAAGCTGGTTGTCTCTTGATTGTGATGGAGATGGTGTAACGAATGGTAATGAAGTTAATGATGGGACTGACCCTTTAGATGCCTGTAGCTTTAATGCAGCGAATATTACTGTTTCTGTTACTGCAGATCCCGATTGCGATGGAGATGGTGTTCCAAACTCTCAAGAAATTTTAGATGGAACAGATCCATTTGATTCGTGTAGTTTCGTTCTCACCTCTCAAAGTGTGGCTGTTGATCCTAGTTGGTTGTCTCTTGATTGTGATGGCGATGGTGTAACCAATGGTGATGAAATCAATGATGGAACCGATCCTCTTGATCCATGTAGTTTACTTTACACCTCACAAACGTTAATTCCTGATGCAAGCTGGGCTTCAAGCGATTGTGATGGGGATGGTGTCGAGAATGAGGAAGAAATCCAAGATGGAACAGACCCAACCGATCCATGTAGTTTGGATTTCAATTCTCAGAGCAATACACCTTCTTCATCTTGGTCAAATGATGATTGCGATGGTGACGGCGTTTCAAATGGAGATGAGGTAAGTGATGGAACAGACCCAACAGATCCTTGTAGTTTCAACAGTGCAAGTATTTCACTGCCCATAACCTCTATTCCTGATTGCGATGGAGACGGCGTACCAAATACCGATGAAATTAATGATGGCACTGATCCAACAGATCCATGTAGTTTTGTTTTAGCGTCTCAAAGCGTTCCTGCGGATCCGAGCTGGTTGTCACTCGATTGTGATGGAGATGGCGTTTCAAATGGAGATGAAATCAATGATGGAACCAATCCATTAGATCCCTGCAGCTATTTGCTTTCCTCTCAAAATTTAACTCCTGGATTAGATTGGGAAACATTAGATTGTGACGGTGATGGAGTTACCAACGGTGACGAAATTAATGATGGTACAGATCCTTCAGATCCTTGTAGCCTTGAGTTATCCTCCCAAAGCTTGCCAACAGATGTAAGCTGGACTTCACTTGACTGTGATGGGGATGGCGTTTTAAATGGAGATGAAATCAATGATGGAACCAACCCTATAGATTCTTGCGACTTTGTTTTAACCTCTCAAACTGTAGCTACTGACCTTAGCTGGTTGTCAACAGACTGTGATGGGGATGGGGTGAGCAATGGTGATGAAATTAACGACGGAACGAATCCGCTTGATGCATGTAGCTATGTAAGCGCAAGTATTAGTCTTGTAGTAACTGCAGATCCAGATTGTGATGGTGATGGTGTTCCAAATTCTCAAGAAATCTTGGATGGTACTGATCCAGAAGATCCATGTAGCTTTGAAATTGTATCACAAAGTATTCCTGTTGATTCGACTTGGCTCACCCTGGATTGTGATGGAGATGGGGTAATTAACGGAGATGAATTGACAGATGAGACAGACCCATCTGATCCATGTAGTTTTGAATTATCTTCTCAAAGTGGACCCACTGATACAAACTGGGCGTCGCTTGATTGCGATGGTGACGGCGTAATTAATGGAGATGAAGTTAATGATGGTACTGATCCATTAGATCCATGTAGCTTTGATTCCATAAATATTTCCTTAAATGTTACAGCCGATCCGGATTGTGATGGTGATGGTGTTCCAAATTCACAAGAAAATACGGATGCAACTGATCCATTTGACCCCTGTAGCTTCACTTTAGCTTCTCAAAGTGTTCAAGTTGATTCGGCTTGGCTAGCACTGGACTGCGATGGTGACGGCGTAATTAATGGGGATGAAGTCATTGACGGTTCTGATCCTTTAGATCCTTGTAGTTTCAGTTCATCAAGTATTACGGTTTCGGTTACTGCTGATCCCGACTGTGACGGAGATGGCGTTCCAAATTCTCAAGAAATTTTGGATGGAACGGACCCATTTGACCCATGTAGCCTTGACCTAAACTCTCAGAGCATGGTAACTGATTCGACATGGTTACTTCTTGATTGCGACGGGGACGGAGTTGTTAATGGAGATGAATTGACGGATGGTACAAATCTTACTGATCCATGTGATTACTTGTTATCCTCACAAAGCCTTACCCCTAGCCCCGACTGGATGAATCTAGATTGTGATGGTGATGGAATCAGTAATGGAGATGAGTTGATGGATGGATCTGATCCAAGCGACCCATGTGATCCAAATATTTGCAGTGACTTGATCTTCCCAGAGGCTTTCACTCCGGATGGAGATGGTATTAATGACTTATTCGTCATAGGGGGACTTGAAATCTATCCTGATCATAATCTTACGATTTTTAATAGGTGGGGCGATTTAGTTTATTCATCGCTGAATTATCAGAATGATTGGGATGGAAGTTCTCAAAATTCATTGAATTTTATTAATGATAAGTTACCGACAGGATCCTATTATTACCTTTTTGACACTAGAGACGAATATATTGGGATAATCTCAGGATATGTTTTCTTACAACGATAATCTAAGAAATATGAAAAATACTTGTTTTGCTATATTTTGTTTTATGAGTGGTGTTTTATTCGCTCAACAAGACCCACATTTTACACAATATTTTGAAAATACTTTATTCGTAAATCCAGCATATGCGGGTTCCCGGGGAGCTCTGAATATCACATCTGTGCATAGAGAACAATGGACTGGATTTGATGGTAGGCCTCAATCAAGCACATTGAGCATTCATAGTCCGATGAAGAATGAATCTGTTGGGCTAGGTCTGACGCTGGTGAATGACGCAATTGGCCCGATGAATCAAACAATGGTGTATGGAGATTATTCATTTACACTTAAATTTTCAGAAAAATCTCATTTGGCCTTAGGAATGAAAGCTGGTGTGAATTTAATCAATTTGAATACCCAAGAACTCACAACCAATACGGCAAATGACCCAAACCTTCAGAGCAGTTCAAATTTTAGAGTCAATCCTAATTTTGGATTTGGAGCTTATTACCATTCTGAACATTTTTTTGCCGGTTTTAGTATTCCTAAACTGTTGGAAAGAAGCTACAGCGATTTGGATGACCCAAATAGGAGTATTGAACAACGGCATTATTACACGATTTTAGGAGGTGTTTTTAATCTCAACTCATCCGTAAAATTGAGACCTACCTGCCAAGTCAAAATGACTGCTGGTGCTCCGATAAGTATTGATCTTGCCCTCACCTCAATCTTAAATGACAAATTTTGGATTGGATCCATGTTTCGTTACAATGCCGCTATTGGATTTTTCACACAGTATTCAGTAAATGAATCATTACGAATCGGTTTAGCAACAGATTTTGGCATACAACAAATTCGAAATTTCAATTCAGGAACATTTGAAGCCATGATTTCCTATGATTTTAGTTTTGAAAAAAATGGGATAAGATCCCCTAGATATTTTTAATAATTTATGATGAAGCTCAATTTTTCCCTTATTGTTAGCATATGCATTGGTTTTACGAGTATTGCTCAAAAAGACCCACTAATGAAGGCCAAAGCATATAGTAAGAACCTAGCTTACAGCCAGGCAATACCGATCTATGAATCTTTCTCAAAAGAATCAACATTGGATGTGATTTCTTCCCTTGATCTTGCAGAATGTTATTTTAAAACCTTTTCATATCAAAAAGCAGAGACACTTTATGCAACTACTTTGGATACAATAGATCAGTCTTTAATTAGACCAAAGGACATCTTCAATTATGCCATGACGCTTCGATCGATTGGAAATACCGATGAATCGAATCGTTGGATGGAAAAGTATTCTAATGGTTTCAAACCGAGTCTTATTTCAGATGAAGCTCATTTTGATATTACCCTTGCTGATTTTAATTCAATCCACTCTGATTTTGGAGCGACTACATTTAAAAATGCAGTCTTTTTTCTATCATCTCGAAATGACAAAATGTTCAATTGGACTTATGGATGGGACAATGAAGGTTTCTTAGATATTTACACTCTAAGACCCGATGATTCAACAAGTTCTCCAAAAAAATTCAAATCAAAAGCCAATTCAAAATTCCACGAAGGATCTATGGATTTTACTAAGGACGGAAAACGTGTTTATTTCACCCGAAATAATTTGAACAAAAAAAATGAAAGAAGAGACTCATCTGGAATTCAAAACCTTCAATTATTTACGGCTCTAATATCCGAAACCGGAGACTGGATCGATATCAAGGCACTTAATATCAATTCCAAAGAATATTCTACAGGTCATCCAAGTATTTCGGCTGACGGGAAACAATTGTATTTTGCCTCAGATATGCCAGGTGGATTTGGAGGACCGGATTTGTACGTTGCCAAAATTGAAAATGATGGCGAATTATCAAATATTACCAATCTTGGAAGTCAAATTAATACCTCTGGAAGAGAAATGTTCCCTTCAATTTACAAAGATCTATTGTTCTACTCTTCTGATGGTCTTAACGGAATCGGCGGATTGGATATTTTTATTGCGAAAAATGATGAGCAAAAATTTTCTGATGTTCGCCATTGTGGCCAGGTAATCAATAGCGCATACGATGACTTCGGCATTGCTTTCTCATCCGAAAATACAGGCTATTTTTCATCGAATAGACCAAATGGAAAAGGTTCTGATGACATTTATGAATTCACACAGATTCGACCATTTGTTTTTGATATGTTCATCAGTGGAACCATTCGATCTTCAAAAAACCAATTGCCCTTAAAGGATGCAATACTTTTAATCAAAGACAAGAATGGAGAAATCATTGAAGAAATAGCCACCGATGAAAATGGTTACTATTCGGTAAAACTAAATCCGAATTCGACATATACCGTTGAAATTTCTTCATTGAACCATATAACCTCTGAAGATAATATCTCATTGAGTCCCAACGAAAAAACAAAAACCTTTGACTTTGAATTAGCGGCAAAACCGGAATTTGGATTGGTTTGTAAGATCATGGATGAAAATTCAAAAATACCTTTGAAGGAAGTTCAAATTACGGTAGCGGATCAAGATGGTGAAATCAAATATATAGATGCATCAACAGACGAATCAGGTTCAGTATCAAAAGAATTGAAATCGGTCAAAATAGGAGATGTTTTAAGATTATCAGTTCAAATCACTAAAGATGGCTACCTATCAATGAATGAAAATATATTCATTGAAATAACGGAGGAAGGAGTCATCGATTTAAATAAATATTTAAAAACAAGTATGTCCAAAATGAAATTGGGAGCAGATTTGGGAAAGATATTCGATATCAATCCCATCTATTTTGATTTAGGCAAATACAACATTCGAAAAGATGCATCCGTTGAGCTTGATAAAATTGTAAAAATCATGAACGAAAATCCAACTATGGTAATTGAGCTCGGTTCTCATACGGATTGTAGAGGTTCGGCCAGTTCAAATGAGAGACTATCTTCAAAAAGAGCGAATTCTTCTGTGAATTACATAAAGAAAAAAATCACCAATCCGGAAAGAATTTCAGGTAAAGGTTATGGAGAGTCCAAACTTGAAGTTGATTGCCCATGTGAAGGTGCTGTTCGCTCTGATTGTTCTGAGGCTGAACATCAAAAAAACCGAAGGACTGAGTTCATTATAAAAGGGAATTAGTCCTTGACATAATAAGGAATCTATGCATCGAAATTTTCTTTACCGGAAATATAAAACATTATTTGAATTCTTATACTAGGAATTTTCCACTTTTATCCCCCATTTTCCGAAAAAACCCGAAAATGAGTATTATTTAACTAATTGTATATCAATATATTAAATAGAATTATTTTCCCTACCCTGAGATTCATAACCCTGAGGTCCCGAGTTCAACTCTCGGTCTCGCTACAACAAGGGATCTCTATCCCAGTAAAGGTTTCAGAGTTTTCACTGAAACCTTTTTTTATTCCCTATACCCTCTTGTGCTGGGAACTGTGCTAGGTCTTGTGCTAGGAATTTCCTCGTTTTAGGTTTTTGAGTCTCCTAATGATTCTGATTGTTTTCCGTAATTTTGAGATATGTCGATAGATGATGTTCCATTTTTTAGTATTGTAATTCCAGTTTACAACGAAGAAAGTAATATTGAATACTTATATGATTCAATAAAAAGAGAATTAACAGGTCTTCATTATGAATTAATTTATGTCGATGACGGTAGTTCTGACAACTCATCAAAACTCATAAAAGATATAGTAGTAAAAGATAAAGAAGCTACAGCTATTATATTGTCTCGAAATTTCGGACATCAGGCTGCTCTGAAAGCTGGAATTGATGTAACTAAAGGGGAATTCGTCATAACAATGGACGGCGATGGACAAAACCCACCTAGTCTTATTCATGAGATGATTGAATTATACAATCAAGGATACGATATCATAAGCGCCCGTCGAAAATTTGAAAAAAACAAACACTACCTAAAGCGACTAAGCAGTAAACTATTTTACTTTATTTTCAATAAGCTATCAGAAATTAAAATACCGAAATATTCCTCTGATTTCAGACTTATGAGTAGAAAATCAATTGATGCCTATCTTGAATTATCAGAAAACATTAGGTTTAACAGAGGCTTATCTGCATGGATTGGATTTAATCAAACTTCAATCGAATTCATCCCGAATAAAAGACATCAAGGAGAAAGTAAATTCTCCTCTAAACAATTATTTAGTCTTGGAATTGATGCAATAACTTCATTTAGCTCAATGCCGCTGAGATTATCATTTTTGTTTGGATTGATTGTTAGTTTTTTTGGTGTTGTCTATGGAATTTATGCCATAGTAATGTATTTTCAAGACAATGTTGTTAAGGGCTGGACTTCGTTAATAGTATTGGTATTAATCATTGGTGGAATTCAGCTAATTTCAATAGGTTTGGTTGGTGAATATTTGGCAAAAATATTCTATGAAACAAAAAAACGCCCCATTTACATTGTTAAAGAAATTATAAAATAGACATAAGTATTTTCACTCTGTTTGCTGCAGATAAAAATTTGTTTTTAATACTTTTTTTATGAGTAAATTATGACTAGATAAACTGTCCCTTTCAATTGTATATTTTACTAAATAACCGGGTTCTGGGAAGGGTTTGATTTGCATGCATTCGGATTTACCATTAATCTTCCTTTGCTCAACTTCCTTTATCATATCGTCATGTGCCATACTATAGGCGGATAAGGACGGGAATTGCCTAAAGCAAATCATTAGTAAAATGGACGTAATAGAGATACCGATAACAGTTTTTACTAATAATACATTTGAAAAATAACGACTGTTATTCCCAAAATATAAGGACCAAAAAATTAAAGAAATAAAAAAATAAAAATGGAAAGGTAACCATGCCCTCCTTACACCCCAACTATCGAATACAACAAACATAGGTACGATAGTTACAAGGAAAATTATAGAAAGACCCAGAATATTATACCAAATAAGTTTCTTTAAATTGATATTGAAAATAGTGCCATTTTTTTCCTTTAATTTCAACCCAAATAAAAAAAATGATACCATAATCAAGACAGAAATTATGTTATTCGAATCAAAAATTGACGATATAAAATCATTACCATTCATGAAGAGTTCAGGATTTGCAAATTTTGTCGACTCATGAATTACCCTTTCAGTGTTTGCTCCCGAAAAAATATTAATGGAAATCATTAAAAGAATGAATAACATTGATAGTAAACATTTCAATCCAATTTTATCAATTGAATAAAATACTTTTCTATTCAAAAAAATTAGAATCAAAATAAACAAGTGACATATGGCCAAAGTTTCAAGTGCGCCACCAATAATAAAGGAGCTGATTATTAAAATTGAAGTATTAAATATACCTGATGTCTTATTCAGTAATGCACTTAAACCAAAAAATGAGGCAATAATCGGAATTCCATAAACGGTCGAACCAATAACCCAATACCAAGTCTCAATAAAATCAGGTACGAAAAAAAAAAGACCCAAATTAAATAGTAAAGAATGAAGGAATAATTCTTTAAAACTGACTTTAACTGTAAAATAATCGATGAGAACTGTCTTCAATAAAAGGAAAACTGAAAATGACCATAAAATGAAAAAACCCAAATGATAATAAAAAATGTAAAATGGAAGATCTTTAAAATCCGAAGCTGAAGAAAAAATCAAATTAAAAATTAAAAAGCTTGAAAACCTTGTATTAAAGTCAAAGTCAAAAAGTGGTTGTAAAACTCCTTTTTCTATTGTTTCATAATAAAATATATAATCATCACCAGGTACTAAACGATTATTGAATGAAATAAAAAGAAATAAAATTGAAAATAATAAGCAACTCGTTATATAAAAAAAATTATCGAATCGCAATACTTTAGAAACAAAACGCTCATTCTTCATTATCTCAAAAATAACTAATCCTTAACTAGGAAATCATAAAATTTGATTTGATAAAAAATCTTGTTTAGTTAAAAATCAATATCCACTTAAACCTTTTTTTATTCCCTCTACCCTCTTGTGCTAGGAATTGTGCATGGTCTTGTGCTAGAAATTTTCTCGATTTTAGGGTTTTTAGAAACAAAAAAAGACCCTCTCGCTACAACAAGGAATCTTAATCTCAGTAAAGATTTCAGAGTTTTCACTCGAACCTTTTTTTTATTCCTTATACGCCTCCTTGATTTCGAGCATGATTTTATGCCAGTCCTCAATGGTACCATCAATATCTCGTCTAACCCAAAAATAATAGTTCGTCTCACTCCAATTCCAATATTTACCAGTGTCCAACATCGTTGGTAGATAAGTGCGATAATCATATCCTTCCCAAGTACCGTTTTGTATTTTTACCAAATATGAATCTCTGAAAGATTCAAATTCAGTCTTGTTATTCTGTATGATATTATAAATCTCCAAGTAACCATCGATTTTTCCAATGATATTGTATGTATTTAGTATAAATCGGGTACGGTCAACAAACTTTTTATCCTCCATCAACTTACGAACAGATCGTTCAAACTTCTTCACGAATTTTGGGTTATAATGTCCAAATGAATTTTGTGAAGTTAAATTCAAATAACTTTCCGAATGAGGTCCAGAAATAAATATTTTTTGTGGTATTTCATTTTGAAAATCCCCATATGTCATGAGGGATCGAATATATTCAAAAGTGTTCAAGGTTCCACCACTCTCGAGGCCATAATCAAAACGCCAACCATCACGAACAGTTTGAAAGCTCGCGGAATCCAGATGAGTAACAACATAGTCAATTGACTTTGATATAGAATCATCCTTTTTAACTTGATTTTCACCTGTAAACATTAAAAGAGAAGACAATCCAATTACAATATTTTTTACTTCGAAAAGCTGCATAATATATTTTTTATTGGTTAATG
>Ga0209632_10003506_pt1 | contig 14374 bp, 16 predicted proteins | sample COG_10_FD_184754 | JGI IMG/M metagenome (GOLD analysis project Ga0209632, IMG submission 184754) | Pelagic Microbial community sample from North Sea - COGITO 998_met_10 (SPAdes) (version 2) | ecosystem: Environmental > Aquatic > Marine > Neritic zone/Coastal water | place: Helgoland, sampling... | reverse complement strand
TTATGACGCATCATTCTCTAAAATCTTAGATGATTTAAAAATTGATATTGTACTAGTAGGTGATTCATTAGGAATGGTTATTAAAGGAGATGAGAATACTCATAGTGTGAAAAAAGATGAGATTTTATATCACACTTCTTGCGTATCAAAATATAAAAAAAATTTTTTATTAATGTCAGATATGCCAATAAATTCATATAATGATAAAAATTCTGCAATTATATTTGCAAAAAAATTGTTAGAAATAAATGCAGATATTGTCAAAATTGAGTATCAAGATAAACATAAAAATATAATTAAAGAAATAATTTCCAAAAATATACCAGTATGCGGGCACCTAGGATTTCTTCCACAGTACTCTGTAAAAAAGGAAGACATAAGAGTATATGGAAAAACAGAATTAGAGTATGACAAAATTTTTAGACAAGCCAAAGAATTGGAAAACTTAGGAGTAGAAATGATTTTGCTTGAGTGTGTTGATAAGAAATTATCAAAACTAATAACTCAATCAGTAAATGTGCCAGTAATAGGAATTGGATCAGGGGAGAGTTGTAACGGCCAAGTTCAGGTTATATACGATATAATTGGTATCTCTAAGAACCCGCCAAGCTTTGCAAAGAATTTTTTAGAAGAAAGCTCAAGCATAAAAGAAGCAATTAAAAAATTTCATGACTATGTTAAGAATTTAAATTAATAATGAAAATTTACAGATCCATAGAAAAATTTATAAATTCTAAGTTGCAAGTGCAATCATTTATTCCAACAATGGGAAATTTACATCAAGGACACTTATCTTTAATTACCAAGGCAAAAAAAAATTCTGGAAATATTTGTGTAAGTTTATACGTAAATGAAAATCAATTTACTAATAAAAGTGATTTTGATTTGTATCCAATAACTTTGGACAAAGATATTCAAAGTCTTAAAAAAATTGGAATAGACTATCTATTGATTCCTGAAAAAAATGATATTGAAAATTTTTCAAATCCTTTTGATACTAAATTAGAGCCAAAAAAAATAACAGATGATCTTTGTGGAAAATATAGGCCGGGTCATTTTCTAGCAGTAATAGATATTATCCATAGATTTTTTCAAATTATTAAACCTAAAAATATACTGTTAGGAAGAAAAGATTATCAGCAAATAATTGTTATTAAGGAGTTAATAAAAATCTATAATTATAATATTAATATTATTTCTGCAGATACTGTGAGAAATAAAGATGGGCTTGCTTTAAGCTCAAGAAATAATTTCCTTACAAAGGAGGAGATAAAGATAGCTAGTGAGATTCAAAGTTCATTATTGCTATCAAAAAAATTATATAACGATAATATTTCGATAAATGAAATTACTGCAATGATAAATGAATTATTTTTACAATCTTTTATCAATTTAGAGTATTTCACAATCAGAGATTTAAAAACATTGCAGCATCGAAATGATAATGATTTAATAGCACTTATAGCAGTATATCTTGGTGATATTAGACTTATTGACAATATAATTATAAAATCTAAACAATAAAACAATTGCTGTAAATATAATTTAGGTATTTAAATGAACTTAACATTTTTAAAATCAAAATTGCATGGTGCTCGCGTGACGCATTCAGAGTTAAATTATGACGGATCTTGCGCTATTGATAGCGATATATTGGCACAAGCATCGATTTATGAGTATGAAAGAATTGAAATTTACAACGTTACAAATGGTGAAAGATTTTCTACATATACAATATTAGCCGAGCCCGGAAGTGGAATTATATCTGTTAATGGCGCTGCAGCTCATAAAGCTAATCCTGGAGATAAGCTAGTAATTGCCTCCTACATAGATGTGCAAGAAGATCAAATTAAAAAACACTCTCCAATACTGGTATATCTTGATGCGAATAATAAAATTATAAAAAAAACTGCAAGTATAGCAATGCAGCTAGTTTAAGGTTTATATGGTATGAAAATAACAGGAGATGAAAAACATTTTTTAAATTTAGCTAAATTTAAAGTAGACGGAAAAGTTGTTAAAAACGATGATCGTTATGTAGTTCAGGATAATACAACTTTAAAGGATTTAGTATTAAGTAGTACTGATCTTAATCCTAAAAAAGAAACGTCTGGACACAATCATAGTGGGCAAGAAGAAGTTTATTTTTTTGTTAGTGGTAAGGGTGAGATGCAACTAGATGATGAAAAGTTTCTTGTGGATTCTGGTGATATTGTTTTGGTAAAGAACAATGTATTTCATAAGGTTTTAAATACTAGCAGTGAAGAAAAATTATATTTTGTTTGCGTTTTGCATGGAGCGAGACATAGCTAGTATAAAAAAATTAAGTTTTTTAATTTGTTTGTTTTTTTATTGCCCAATCTATATGTTCATTTAAAATAGGATCAGTAATATTATTTTTTTTATTTTTTAATATTTGAATTACATCATTATTTTTTTCAGCATTCCCTAAACCAATCGCTATGTTTCGTAACCATTGAAAATATGATATTCGGTTAATAGGTGTTTTTTTTGTATTTTCTTTAAATTCTTTTTCCGTCCAATTAAATAAACTAATTAATGTTGGGGAATCTAATTCGTGTTTATGTGTAAATTCTTCAATTCTTGTTTCTTCGCTAAATCTATTCCACGGACAAACTAATTGACAATCATCGCAACCGAAAATTCTATTACCAATACTATCCCTATATTCATTTGGTATAGAGCCTTTTAATTCAATTGTTAGATATGCTATACATTTTTTAGCATCCAAAACATGAGGGGATATTATTGCATTAGTTGGACATTTATCAATGCATTCTGAGCATTGCCCACAAAAGTTTTTAGATTTTTTATCTATGTCAAAATCTATATTAGTATATATTTCACCTAGAAAAAAATATGAACCATTTTTTTTATTAATTAGTAAGGTGTTTTTACCAATCCACCCTAAGCCAGATTTTTGTCCAATAGCTTTTTCAAGAACTGGCGCAGAGTCAACGAAAGCTCTGTATTTAAAACCATCGACTTCTTGATTAATTTTTTTAGCAATTGTGTGAAGTCTGTCTCTCATTTCAGAGTGGTAATCTTTCCCTAGAGCATATCTAGATATGTAGGCAAGATTTTTATTCTCTAAAACTTTTTTTGAATCATATGTGTTGTCTTGTAAATAGTTCATTCTGAATGAAATTACTCTTACGGTTCCAGGCATTAATTTATCAGGTTGAGATCTTTTGACACCATGTTTTTCCATGTAATGCATTTCACCATGAAATTTATTCTCCAACCAATTCAATAAATGAGTTTCATCTTCTTTTAAATCTATATCTGTAAAGCCCACACCATCAAACCCAAGCTCATGCCCCCATTCAATAATTTTATTTTTTAATAATTCTGGTTTCATACAAGTCTTTTCAAATAATATTGTTATAATTATACAATGTGCGGAATAGTAGGCGAATACCTTTTTAAAAATAATTGCTGTAATCAAGATAACGAGCTGATGCTTAACAAAATTAAGTCCAGAGGCCCAAATTACTCTGGATTTATCACAAAAGATCATATCTTCTTAGGACATTCTCGATTATCTATAATTGATTTATCAAACGCGTCCAACCAGCCTTTTGAAGATCAAGAAGCTAAATTAAGTATGGTGTATAATGGATGTATTTACAATTATAAAGAATTAAGAAATAAACTTGTAAAAAAAGGATATGTATTTAAAACTTCTGGTGATACTGAAGTTGTTCTAAAATCTTACATAGAGTGGGGGCATGAATGCCTTAAGAGGTTTGAGGGAGATTTTGCCTTAGCTATATGGAATTCTAAAAAAAGGAGTCTTTTCCTTGCTAGAGATAGATTTGGAGTAAAGCCTTTGTATTTTTCAAACTCTAATAATTTTTTTAGATTTGGTTCATCACTTCAGTCCATTATTGCAAAAAAAGATATTGATTTAGAGCTAGATCCAAAATCTTTACATATGCACTTTTCATTACATGCAGTTGTTCCAGCACCAAATACAATATTTAAAAACATAAAAAAGGTTCCCCCAGGTCATTATTTAATAATCAATAAAGATAAGAAATTATCTATAAATCAATATTGGAAATTAGATGCCACAAGAGAATCTAATTATATAACGGATGAACAAGAAGCTGTAAGTATTACTAAAGATTTACTAATAAATTCTATTGAAAAAAGATTATCGGCATCAGATATTGATGTTGGTGTATTGCTATCTGGTGGTCTAGATTCTAGCTTAATTGTTGCCCTTGCAAAAGAGAGGTTTCCAAATTTAAAGACGTACAGTATTGGTTTTGAAGATGATGAAGAAGAAAAAGGAAGTGAATTTTTTTACTCTGATCAAGTTGTTAAAAAATTTAAAACTAATCATAAAAAATTTATTATTGATAATGATTCCGTGCTTTCTAAATTGCCAGAAGCTGTTAGAGCAATGTCAGAACCTATGGTTGCTCAAGATGCAGTAGCTTTTTACATGCTGTCTGAATTAGTAAGTAAAGACGTGAAGGTTATTTTATCTGGACAAGGCGCTGATGAAGGTTTTGCAGGATATTTTTGGTATAAAAAAATGTATTTAGAATTGAATAATCATAATAATTTTTCTAAGCATTATTTAGATAGAAGTGATAAAGAAATTAAAGAATTTTTGAATTTACAATTTGAGAATAATTATACTTCAAAAATGATTGAGGAAAAATTCAAAGCTATTGACTCAGAAAGCCTAATAGGAAATGTTCTAAATTTTGATATTACGACACTAGTTGTAGATGACCCAGTGAAAAGGGTAGATAACATGACTATGGCTTGGGGGTTAGAAGCGAGAGTACCTTTTTTAGATCATAAATTGATTGAGGCGTCTTTTAAAATACATCCAGATTTACATTTGAAAAGGAACGGTAAAAATATTTTAAAATCTATATGTGATGATCTTCTTCCAAATGACGTAATCACAAGAAAAAAAGGGTATTTTCCTATGCCAGCTTTAAAATATATAAGGGGTGAATATTATGACTTTGTTTATGATATTCTTAGCTCTAGTAAATGCTATAATAGGGGCTTATACAATAGAGACTATATAGAAAAGCTATTAGAAAAACCTAACGATTATAAAACAGCAATAGATGGTAATAAGCTTTGGCATGCTGCTGCTACTGAGTTATGGTTTCAGGAAAATTTAGATTAAAATATGTAACTAGGAGAAATTATGGATGTTTTAGATAGAATTAAAGAGCAAGTAGAAAATAATAAGGTAATTATATACATGAAAGGTACTCCACAAATGCCGCAATGTGGCTTCTCAAGTAGAACGTCTGAGGCATTGAAACAATGTGGGGCAGAATTTGCTTATGTAAATATTTTAATGGACCCAGAAATATTTCAAAATTTGCCAAAATTTGCAGATTGGCCAACTTTCCCACAAGTATATATTGGTGGTGAATTTATTGGTGGATGCGATATAACTTTAGAGCTTCATGAAAAAGGTGAGTTAAAAAAAATGATAGAAAAAGTAACTTCGTAAGATGAAAGATAAGAATATTAAAAAAGTAGTTCTAGCTTATTCTGGTGGCTTAGATACATCTATAATAGTTAAATGGCTGCAAGATAATTACAAGTGCGAAGTAATAACTTATACAGCAGACTTAGGGCAAAAAGGAGAAATTGAATCTGCAAAGAAAAAAGCTGAAGAATTAGGTGTAAAACAAATTTATCTCGATAACTTAAAAGAAGAATTTACAAAAGATTTCATTTTTCCGATGTTGAGAGCTAATACTTTATATGAAGAACAATATCTCTTGGGCACAGCTATTGCCCGACCTTTAATTTCAAAAAAATTAATAGAAGTTGCTAAAGAATGTAGTGCTGATGCAATCTCCCATGGCGCAACAGGTAAAGGTAATGATCAAGTTCGTTTTGAGTTATCAGCTTATGCATTAAATCCAGATATAAAAATAATTGCTCCTTGGAGAGAGTGGGATTTGAACTCAAGAGATAAGTTATTATCTTATGCGGCTTTGAATAAAATTCCTATTGAAATGGATAAAAAAAATACACCACCATACTCTATGGATGCCAACCTTCTTCATATATCTTATGAGGGAAAAGTTTTAGAAGATCCTTGGTGTTCACCTCCTGAGGATATGTGGAGATGGACTAGTTCCCCTCAAAATGCTCCAGATGTTGCCGAAGAATTAGAGTTAGAATTTTTTGAAGGAGATCCTATAGCTTTAAATGGTAAAAAAATGAGCCCTGCTAACCTTTTAGAATCATTAAATGATATCGGAGCAAAAAATGCTATAGGAAGACTAGATATTATAGAAAATAGATATGTAGGAATGAAATCAAGAGGTTGTTATGAGACTCCTGGAGGAACAATTATTTTGCAAGCTAGAAGAGCTATAGAGTCTGTTACACTTGATAGAGAAGTGGCGCATCTTAAAACCGAATTGATGCCTAAATATGCAAATATGATTTATAATGGTTTTTGGTGGAGTCCTGAGAGAGAAAATTTACAAAAGTTTATTGACTCAACCCAAAAAACAGTTAATGGTTTTGTTAGATTATCCTTGTATAAAGGTAATATAACTATAGAAGGAAGAAAGTCTGAAAATAATAATTTATATAATTCAAACTTAGCAACCTTTGATGATGATCATGGCGCCTATGACCATAAAGATGCGCAAGGTTTTATCGCATTGAATGCTTTAAGGCTAAAAAATACAACTAAAAAGTAAAGCTGTACTTATGCTTTTATCGAGCATATCATTATATTTAACTAGTTATTATTTTTGAAAGTACAGGTTATCAAGGAGATGAAATGAGAAATATGAGAGTATTATTAATAGGTTTTATGTCTATAATTTTAAGTGGTTGTGCTTCTTATTCAGGGAATTCTATTTCCGATTCAAGTGATCCTTGGAAAGCAGTAAATGCTCCTGTTTTTGTAATGAACGACACTATTGATTCCCTTTTATTTAAACCTCTTGCAAAAGGTTATAATGCACTTACCCCTGAACCAGTAAAATCTGGTGTTACAAATTTTTTCTCAAATTTAAGTGAAATTGATAATGCTATAAATAATTTACTTCAAGGAAAACCAAAACAATTCGCAACTTCTGTTGGAAGGTTAACTATTAACTCAACAATAGGTATTGGCGGAGTATTTGATGTAGCATCATATATGGGTCTTACTCATGCACCTGAAGACTTTGGCCAAACTATAGGATCGCTAGGTGTTGATTCTGGACCATACGTGATACTCCCATTATTAGGATCTAGTAGTGTAAGAGATGTTCCGGGAAGAGTAATTTCAATGTATCTTAATCCACTTGCATGGCTCAATGATGTATCATTTAGGAACATAATGGTTGGAGTAAATGCCGTTGACGCCAGATCAAATCTGCTTGCTAAAGAAGATATAGCAAGCGAGATTTCTAGTGATAAATATACTTTGTATAGAGATGCTTATTTAGAAGAAAGAATATTTCAAATTTCAGATGGAAATGTTGACGATTCCGATCTAACTTCAGATATAGCAGACTAGTAAACGAAGTATTTATTTTTTAGTATTAATACCGATATATAGTCCATTCAATATAATAAAAAATACTGGCAACACTATACCTAAAAAGTAAAATTTAAATTCTACCCATTGTTCTTCGGAGTAATAATTAGCTACATATAGATTTAAAAATCCACAAAAGACAAAGAAAATTATCCACGAACTTAAAAGTATATTCCATTTTTTATTAGTTAACTCAATTTGTTCTTTTAAAAGATTTTTAATTACATTTGTTCTTTTTATGAAGTAACCAATAATAAAGAATAGTGCAAATCCCCAATACACAATTGATGGTTTGATTTTTATAAAAAAAGGATTTTTAAAGTAAAGAGTGCTTAATCCAGCAACCAATATAATTAATAAAGTTATATAGTGAATTTTTTTGACTTGCTTGATACTTAAAAGTATAAAAAACTGCACTGAATAAACAATCATTAAAATCAAAGTTGCAAAATATATACCACTAGATTTATTAGTACTTAACCCAATATTAAAAATATTATTAACTTCATTAATATAATGTACTGGAATATCGGTATAGAAAATATAAGATATAAAGAAAAATAAAACTGGTATAAAGTCAATAAATGCTTTCAAAATAAGCCCCAATGAAAAATAGAAATATGTTAAGTTAAGATAATATGATGATATAATATATTTCAATTAATTAATATACAAAGAGTTTATGGATATTAAATCTGAGGAACTAAAAGAGATAGAAAAAATTAATGTTCCTTTGGCTTATGTAAAAGGTGAACCGTATTTAAATATACCTAAAGACTTATATTTACCTCCAGATGCTTTGGAAGTCGTTTTAGACTCATTTGAAGGTCCTTTAGATCTTTTGCTTTATTTAATAAAAAGTCAGAATTTTGATATTTTAGAGCTTCCTGTAGCTAAAATAACCGATCAATATATACAGTACATAGATCTTATGCAGGAACTAAAGCTAGAATTGGCAGCAGAATATATGTTGATGGCGGCGACATTAGCAGAAATTAAATCTAAATTATTACTGCCTTTGGTGGAAGAGGATTCTGTAGAAGAAGATGATCCAAGAGCTGAATTAATAAGAAGGCTTCAAGAGTATGAGAGATATAAAAAAGCGAGTTTAAATTTAGAGGTTCTCCCTAGAATAGAGCGTGATTTCTATTTGCCGAATAAAGTTTCATATAAAGCTATTAAAAAAGACGAAGTTTATCAAAACGTAGATTTAGAAAAGCTTGTGGTAATTTTTCACAAGTTAATGGAGCAAACTAAATTCTTAACACCGCATGATGTAAAAAAAGACTTTCTATCAGTAAGGGAAAAAATGACACTTATACTTAATTTACTTAAACAAGATAAATTTGTAGATTTTAAAACATTGCTAGATATAGAAGAGGGGAAATCTGGATTAATAGTTTCTTTTTTAGCAATATTAGAGCTAATAAAATTAACTTTAATTGATTGTGCTCAAGCAAATCAAGACTCTGCGATTTTTATTAAGCTAAAATAAAAAAAAATAAATAAAGAGGTTAAATTTTGGAAAATACTAAAATAAAAAAAATTATTGAATCTTTGATTTTTTCTTCAACTTCTCCAATATCATTAAAAGAATTAACAAATTTTTTTTCTGAAGAAAATATTCCTATAAAAATCATAGAGCAAATAATTAATGAGATTCAAGAAAAATATTCTGAAACTGGTGTGATTTTAAATAAGGTCTCAACCGGTTATAGATTTCAAGTTTCTGAAGATTGCAATCAATGGGTTTCAAAATTTTACCCAGAGAAGCCACAAAAATATTCAAGAGCTTTAATGGAAACGTTAGCACTAATAATATATAAGCAGCCTATTACTAGAACTGAGATAGAGGCAGTGAGAGGTGTGAGCGTTAGTAGTAATATAATAAAAACATTATTAGAGAGAGAATGGATAAAAATTTTAGGCTACAAGGATGTACCCGGCAAGCCTGCAATCTTTGGAACTACAAAAGAATTTCTTAACTCGCATAATTTAGTTTCGCTAAGCCAACTCCCAAAACTCGACGATATAATTGTATTAACCGAGCAAGAGAAAAAACAGCTTGGCTTGCTTGATATTGAGAAGAATATTGAAAAGAATGTAAACCCTGATATAAATAATGACGAAGAATATAATAATGATAATATTCACTAAAAAATAAAGTTTTTTGTATTTTTTCCACATTTTATAGCCCATTTTGGGTATTTTGTCTTGAGTATTTCGGAATATTAGAATATATTGTCGTACCATCAGCACGAATAATTATTAAAATACAAACGGTAATAACATGAAAATTTCAATTCCAAAAGAAAATAGAGCAGGGGAAACAAGAGTTGCAGCTTCTCCAGAGGTAGTTAAAAAATTTACTGCAATGGGTTTTGAGGTCACTATTGAGAGTGGCGCAGGATTAAATTCAGGATTTACAGACGAAATATTTAAAAATGCGGGTGCAAAAATAGCATCTGATACAAAATCTACTTTAGAAAATGCAGATATAGTATTCAAGATTCAGCGTTTAATGACAGCAAGTGATGAAATTAATGAAATCTCGATGTGTAAAAAAGATACAATGGTTCTCGCGCATATGTCGGCTTTAAGTACGAAAAAAGATTCAGAAGAGTATGCTAAAGCATCTTTAACAACTTTTGCTATGGATCTAATGCCAAGAATTAGTAGAGCTCAATCAATGGATGTTTTATCGTCGCAATCTAATTTATCTGGCTATCAAGCAGTAATTAAAGGAGCTAGTAACTATAATAGTGCTTTCCCAATGATGATGACAGCTGCGGGGACAGTAGCTCCTGCGAAAGTATTTATAATGGGTGTTGGTGTTGCAGGTTTGCAAGCAATTGCCACAGCCAAGAGAATGGGTGCAATTGTTACAGCTTATGATGTGAGAGCTGCCACAAAGGAGCAAGTTGAAAGTTTAGGTGGAAAATTTCTTATCGTAGATGAAGAAGCAATGAAAGAGGCAGAAACATCTGGTGGGTACGCAAAAGAAATGACTGAAGATTATAAAAAGAAAGAGCAAGAAGTGATTAAAAATCATATTAAAGATCAAGATATTGTTATTACAACTGCTTTAATACCAGGCAGACCTGCTCCAAAATTAGTTACAGTAGAAATGGTTGGTTTAATGAAAACCGGTTCAGTTGTAGTCGACTTAGCAGCAGAAATGGGCGGTAATTGTGATTTAACAAAAAGAAATGAAGTGGTTGATGTAAGCGGAGTTAAAATTGTTGGTTACGATAACCTTCCAGGCGAGCTTCCAAAAGATGCCAGCACATTGTTTGCAAAAAATTTACTGAACTTCCTTTCTCCTCATGTAAATAGTGAGTCAAAGAGTTTAGAATTAGATTGGGAAGACGAAACAGTAAAAAACACCTTAGTAACTAAAGGTGGCAGTATAGTAAGTGAAATCGTTAAAGGAGTTTCATAATGGATTTTTTAAGTTTGTTTTCAATTTTTGTATTATCAGTATTTGTAGGATTTTATGTAGTGTGGGGTGTTACGCCAGCATTGCATTCACCATTACTTGCTGTAACAAATGCAATATCATCAGTAATCATAGTTGGTGGTCTTATCGCCGCAGTAGCTAGTAAAGGTATTATAGATTTATCTAGCACAATGGGATTAATCGCTGTTCTTTTAGCATCCGTAAATATATTTGGTGGTTTTATGGTCGCTCAAAGAATGTTAGCAATGTTTAAAAAGAAAAAATAAATAGGTAAATATAAATGAATACAACAATAATTGGTTTTGCATATCTTCTTTCAGGTGTACTTTTCATTTTAGCTTTAAAAGGATTATCTTCTCCTGTTTCTGCTAGAAAAGGAAATACATACGGAATGTTAGGAATGGCTATAGCTGTAGCAACTACTTTAGTTGGCGCAGGCTCAGGATTAGAATTATCAAGCTACACAAATATAATTATAGCAGTAGCAATAGGTGGTCTTTTTGGATCTATCCTTGCCAGAAAAATTAGCATGACGGCTTTACCACAATTGGTAGCTGCATTTCATAGTTTAGTTGGTCTTGCAGCAGTTTTTGTTGCAATTGGAGCATATAAGAACCCAGGCGCATTCTTTGACGGCGGAATAATAAGCACAGGAAGTATGATAGAAATGAGTTTAGGTTTAGCAATTGGTGCAATAACTTTCTCAGGATCAGTAATTGCTTTTGCAAAGTTGCAAGGTTTAGTGAGCGGAAATCCACTAGTATTTAAGGGTCAGCACTTAATTAATCTTGTAATATTTTTAGGAATTTTAGCTTTAATTTATATGACAGCTATAGATCCTATGGATCCTGCAACTGAACAGTATTTTTGGGCAATAGTTGGACTATCGTTCTTTATAGGTTTCTTAGTTGTTCTTCCAATTGGTGGAGCTGATATGCCAGTTGTTGTATCAATGTTAAACTCTTATTCAGGATGGGCAGCATGCGGAATTGGTTTTACACTTCAAAATACAGCTTTAATTATTACAGGGGCTTTGGTTGGTTCTTCTGGAGCTATTCTAAGTTACATAATGTGTAAAGGAATGAATAGATCAATAGTAAGTGTATTACTTGGTGGTTTTGGTGGTGATAGTGATGAAGCCGCAGCCGCAGCCGCAGGTGGGCCAAAAGGAAATGTTAAGCAAGGTAGTGCAGATGATGCATCTTTCATTATGAGCAACGCACAGAAAGTAATTATTGTGCCCGGATATGGAATGGCTGTTTCACAAGCACAGCATGCATTAAGAGAAATGTGTGACATACTTAAATCAAAAGGCGTTGAGGTAAGATATGCAATACACCCAGTAGCAGGAAGAATGCCAGGTCATATGAATGTATTGTTAGCTGAAGCAAACGTACCTTATGATGAAGTTTTTGAGCTTGAAGAAATTAACCATGAATTTGCTACAGCAGATGTAGCATTTGTAATAGGAGCCAATGATGTTACAAACCCATTGGCAAAAACAGATCCACAAAGTCCAATTTATGGTATGCCAATATTAGATGTTGAAAAAGCTGCAACAACTTTATTTTTGAAAAGATCTATGGCTTCTGGGTATGCAGGAGTTGATAACGATTTATTTTTCAGAGATAAAACAATGATGTTGCTTGGAGACGCTAAGAAAACAACTGAAGAAATTGTTCAAGCATTAAATATGAGCTAGTTTAGATAATTAATTTTTTTAAATCTAATGGGGAATTGATTGTATAATCACTTCCCCATTCTTTTATGTGATCTTTATTTTTAATGAAACCGTATGACGCAGCAACAGAAAACATACCTGCTGCATTAGCAGCCTTCATATCCCTAATATCATCGCCTACATAAGCACATAGCAAAGGATCGCAAGATAGCAGTTCTGATGCGTAAAGTAATGGCTCAGGACTTGGTTTTTTAACACTAAGAGTATCTCCAGATACAAGACAGTGAGGTTGATGGCACAAATTAAGCATTTTAATTATAGGCTCGATAAGATAACTAGGTTTATTGGTTACAATACCCCACTTATAACTGTTTAGAACTAATGTCTCAATAATCTCACTAATCCCATCAAACAAATGCGTTTTAACGAAAATATTTTCTTTATATATATTGAGGTATTCTGAAATAAATACTTCTCTTTTGTTTACAGATAAATCAGGGCAAGAAAAATCTATTAACCCGCCAGCGCCTTTTGAAATATAATTTTTTGCAACATCTGGATATACTTCTGGTATTGAATATTTTTTTAATAAGATATTTAAGCAATTAACCATATCGAAGGAAGTGTCTGCTAATGTTCCATCAAAATCAAATAGTATTGCTTCAAATTTTTTATTAATCATTATTCTTTTTACAATGTATTATATAGTTTATATTTGGATTATTAGATTCATAAAATTTCTTATTAAAAATATTGTAACTAATACCTCTTATACTTTTAACTTCTATAGATTTTTTTCTTAGTAGACCACAAAACTCCGAAGGCTTAATAAATGTTTTATAGTCATGTGTGCCCTTAGGAAGAATATTAAATACATATTCTGCACCAATAATGGAAACTAAATACGATACTAGATTTCTATTTAATGTTGAAAAAAATAAATCAGCATTATTTTTTGTAATTTTTACACAGTCATAAATTAGTTTTTCAGGATCAGGTACATGTTCAACAAGCTCTAAGCATGTTAAAACATCATATTTTTTATTTGATTCTGTGATTAACTTCTCTAAACTTATATTTTGATAGTTTATATTTAAATTATTTAATACCTGATGAGTTTTTGCTATTTCAATAGCGTCTTTTGACATATCAATACCTGTGACATTATTATTGCTAGAAACTAAACTTTCACAAAGTAGCCCACCTCCACACCCAACATCAATTAACGATTTATTATCTAGATCAACAGTATTCTTTATGAAATTTGTTCTTACTGGATTTAACATATGAAGAGGTTTAAAAGGACCCTCAGGATCCCACCAACTGTATGAAATCTTGTTAAATTTTTGCACTTCATTATCATCTACATTCATGTATTACATATTATAATATTTATGCAAAATTAGCATTATTAGAAGCCTATTTTTACCCATTATTTTGTTGTTAATCTAGTGAAAAAACACTACTCATGTTAGAATACTAGCTATTCCAATCAGTAAATTTAATGAGTCATAATGGTAGATTTTGCTAAAGAACTTAGAACTGTTCCTATTGAAGAAGAGACAAGAGAAGCTTATCTAGATTATGCAATGAGCGTAATAATTGGTAGGGCTTTACCAGATATAAGAGATGGATTAAAACCAGTTCATAGAAGAGTTTTATATGCTATGGA
>Ga0209632_10003505_pt1 | contig 14378 bp, 12 predicted proteins | sample COG_10_FD_184754 | JGI IMG/M metagenome (GOLD analysis project Ga0209632, IMG submission 184754) | Pelagic Microbial community sample from North Sea - COGITO 998_met_10 (SPAdes) (version 2) | ecosystem: Environmental > Aquatic > Marine > Neritic zone/Coastal water | place: Helgoland, sampling... | reverse complement strand
GTCATCGTGCAGATAGATTTTCGGTTCGTCCCATCGTCTTCACCACCGTTGCGAACCAGCACAACCTCGAGTTCACAACAATGGGTGATATTCCCCCAAAGACAAATTTTCCCACACGAAAACTCTCAAATAGCGTTGATGTGACCCCCGTTTGTGGGCCGGGCTCACGATAGTTGCGGCTGGCTTTGATTGGTTGTTTCGTATTGGGTTGGTGTGAGCATAGCTAGTGATGAGTGGCGCTTTCGAGTGTTGTGGAAATTTTCAATGCAATTAGCCATCTCCATGCTCAGTTCAACGATGGTGGTCCATGTTTTACGGTTGAGAAGTTCGGTCTGCATTCTTCCCCAGAACGATTCGATCATGGCGTTGTCGTAGCAATCACCAACCGTTCCCAGGCTGAGTTTGAGTCCGTAATTGCGCACGTTGCTCGTGAAAGCCCATGATGTGAATTGACCAGATTCAATCGGTCGTTGCAACACCGGCCTTTTGGAGTGTGAGGTTCACCCAAGCTCAATTCCTTTAACTTCTCTCCTGAACTTTGGGATATACGCAGAACTATTACAAACTGGGCCATTGCCCAAGAAGGCGAAAACTAAAGCTCTTTCCAGAGCCTTAAGCCAATCTCCAGTCTTTAACTAGTCTTCCAAAAGTAAGAACCCCTGCAGGATTCTTTAATGAATCAATGTCCTCCAAAGGATTCTTATCAAGAATGAGAAGATCTGCTAAGGCACCGTGTGTCGGAGCGCTAGCATCACCCATTCCATTGAGTTCTCTTCCTCCTGCAGTAGCTGCATGAAGCACTTCGAGCCGAGACATCCCAGCTTCCTCTAACATCACCATCTCTGCATGTAGTCGAGGTCCAATAGGGTTGAGGTCTGCTCCAGTTGCAATTCGAACACCGGCAGCTAAGCAAATTCGAAGTGATTCTTTGTGACGAACTGCTGCAAGCTTGGCTCGAGTCTTTGCGTGCTCGGGCCAGCCATCTGCTTCCATAAGAGCGATATCTGTTGTGACTCCAATTGTAGGGACTAGCCATGTACCGTTTTTTGCCATTGCGGCAGCGGCTTTTTCATCGAGGGCATAACCGTGTTCGATTGATCGACCACCAAGATTTGCAAAAAGCTCTGCGGCTCTTGCCCCTCCACAGTGTGCTGCGACCGGGATACCTTTATTTACTGCTACTGCCATTACGGCTCGGAGCTCATCTTCAGTAAATTGGCTATCCTCTACGGTTTCGTGTTCACTATAAAGACCACCGGTGATCATCAATTTAATGAGGTCAACGCCACTTTCTATGAGTTCGCGAGTTGCAACGCGCATGCCATCAGCGCCATCTGCAACCCATTCAACATGAACTTCCCTATGCTCTTTCGGAAACGTGGTTCCATGTCCACCGGTCACTCGAAGGCCAGGTCCGCTGCACTTAACTCTGGGACCTTTAAAAAGCCCTGCTTCAAAACTCCTAGCCCACGCAGAATCGATTCCAATTGATTCAGACGTAGTCCGTATACCCGTAACACCCATGGCGACTGAGTCCAGCAAATTTTTTCCAGCTCTAACCGTCCATTCAGCTACAGATTGAAAATAGCCTTCATTTTTTGAGTCGTACATTAAACTGCCAGGATGGGCATGGCAATCCCACAATCCAAAGGAAACAATTCTGCCCTCAAGATCTATCACTTCTGGATCTTGAAGCAGTGAGGGCCCAACGATCGTTCCATTTTTAATGGCTACATCGCCCTTCTGGGACATGCCGCTTTTTGTATCCAGAATTGATCCATTTTTGAGAAGATATTGCATTTTATTGATTCCCTTTCAAAAATAGAACCTCTGTCTTAAAACAAGCTGATTGTCGATCAGCGCCAAACGAACGGGTTTCTGGCTCATTTTCCCTGCAACTGTCCTCGGCATATCGGCAGCGCGGCGCAAATTTGCAGCCGACGAGCGGTAGATCCTCCCGCCGAAAGGTCGACATGTCCCAGTTATCTGCTTCGGTCGAGTCATGAATCGAAGACGCCGACAGCAGGGCTCTCGAGTAGGGATGGAGAGGGTTTTCCACCAAATCATCAGTCTTTGACTCCTCAACGAATGATCCAGCATACATAACAACTATCCTATCAGAGAGGTGCCTAACAACTTCCAAATCATGACTAATGAAAAGAAGCGCAACACCGAGAGATGACTTAATTTCTAGAAAAAGATTGATGATCTGTGCTTGAACAGAAACGTCGAGCGCCGAAACTGCCTCGTCGCAGATAAGCAGCTCTGGACTTAAGGCGAGTGCCCGCGCAATGTTTACCCGCTGCAACTGGCCACCGGAGAGTTGATTTGGATATCTTTGTAAATAGGTTTCATCGAGTCCAACTAATCCGAGGAGTTCTCTCACCTTAACCTTACGCGATGCGCTATTTCCAATATCGTGCACAACGAGAGGCTCAGTCATGGACCACTGGATAGTACGTAATGAATCCAATGCAAGAAGTGGTTGTTGAAACACTCCTTGGACGCCTCGACGGAATAACTTTTGATCCTTCGTAATGATTTCGCTAAGTTCTTGATCCTTGAAGAAAATCTCACCCTCATCTGGTGTTTCAAGCCCCAGAATCAAGTTGCTCATTGTCGTCTTTCCTGAACCTGATTCGCCAACCAGCCCCAGGATTTCCCCTCTATGAATCTTCAAATTTACGTTGCTGCAGGCTTTTACATTGCCATCTTTCAAATTGAAACTTTTACTGACATTGCGAACTTCTAATAGAGTACTCATGGAACATTCACAACTTCCGACTCGATCTGCTCAGCAAAATGACAGGCCACTTGAGATCCTCGATATGAACGTAACTCAGGTTTAACGTTTGCACAAAGGTCTTGAGCGAAAGCACAACGGCTTGCATAACGGCACCCTGCTAGTGTGATTTTCGCATCAGGACTTGTATGCAGTGGTGTTTTCCGCTTTTTTTCCATCCCAGGTATCGATGCTATGAGATTCTTTGTGTATGGGTGTCTCGGGTTACTCAGAACTTCTGACGTTTTTCCTGATTCAACAATAGTTCCTGCGAACATAACCAAAACTCGATTAGATACCTGAGTAACTACAGCCAAATTATGACTAATAATTATCATGCTCAAAGCCTTACCCCTTTGAAGTTGCGATAAAAGTCGAAGCAGATCTGCTTGAACTGTCACATCTAAAGCACTGGTTGGTTCATCAGCGATCAATAATCTGGGATCACCCAATAAGGCTCCAGCAATCATTGCTCTCTGAAGCATCCCACCACTTAAATTGTATGGATATAGACTAAGTCGATCTTTTGCTCGATCGATTCCTACTTGCTCCATATTCTCGATGAGAAGACTCCGAAGTTCACTGCGATCCTTCTTAGGAAATGGTTGAAGCAATTGAGTTCCAATCTTGCGAGATGGATTCCAATTCGAAGAAGGATCCTGGAATACCGTACCAATAAAATCACGCCGAATGGAGAGAAGCTCAGATCCTTTTGCTTTCAAAATATCATGCTCTCCCACTCGTACCTCTGCGGCAATCATCTCCGCGCTAGGATCCAGGAGCTTCATCGTTGCTAGGGCAGTTGTTGATTTACCCGACCCTGATTCGCCAACGATGGCCAGGCACTCTGAAGCCTCTACATAATATGAAACATCGGAAACTGCAGGAATCTCGCTACCAGGATACCTGACACTGAGCGAAGACACCTCAACTATTCGGTTCATCCTAAATTCTCATTTGATAATTTGTTGCCAATGACAACAAATAGGCTTACAACAAAAACAAGTACCAGGCCAGGAAAGAAGGAATACCACCAAGCAAATAGCACATAGGTCTTTGCATTTGCTATCAAGAGACCCCATTCAGGACTTGGATTCTGGGCTCCTAGACCTAGAAAAGAGAGTCCCGTAATCACGATAATCACGTATCCGATGTCTAAAGTTGAACGTGTGATAATCGCTCCCTTGGTATGCGGGATAACGTGCCAGAAAAGCATCTGTCTGCTACTTGTTCCGATAGTCTTTGACACTCTTATGTACAGTTCATTCTTGATTGATAAGACTTGGCCGCGAACCATGCGGGCGTAACCTGGCCACCAAACCAAAATCAATGCAAGAATTGATGAGCTCATATTCCGTCCAATGGATGCAGCTAAAGCCATAGCCAACACAAAATATGGGAAGGCGAGAAATACATCAACCGCGCGCATCAGATACCAATCAAGACGACCACCAAACCAGCCCGCAGCCGCGCCAATCAATGTGCCTATTGATGCGGCAAGAGCCACTATGAAGAGTGATGATCCGATAGTCACACGGGCGCCATAAATTACCCGAGAATATATATCCCGGCCTCCTTCGTCGGTTCCAAAAAGGTGTTCAGAAGTTGGCGGTTTTAGGCGATTAACGACGTCCAGCGCAAAAGGGTCATGGGTAGCAAAAAAGCCAGGAAACATAACAACAATGATTAAAAGGCAAAGAAGCACATACGGCCATTTTCTTTTTGCGCTTACTAGGGCATTTAGTTTCATTTCTTAATCCTTGGATCTAGCAGAGGATAAAGGAGCGAAACCAGTTCGTTTACCAAGACAAAGGTTACGGTGATCACAAGGGTAATAGCTAGAATTGGATTGTAATCAAATGTTCTAAATGCATTGAATGCATAAAAGCCAAGGCCTGGCCATGAAAATACGACCTCTACTAAAATGGTGCCTCCGAGCAGCCATCCAAATTGAAGGCCAAGCATTGTAATAACTGGATTAAGTGCGTTTCGAAGAGCATCAAAAGTTGTAATTCGCCATTCCTTCACTCCACGAGCCCTGGCTGTTTTGATGTAAGGCTTTCGTAATTCAGAAATCATTGATGTTCGCGTTAAGCGCATTGAAATTGAAATCTGAGAAATAACCAGGGCCGTGACAGGCAAGATCATTGCTAAAATTGCAGCTTGAAACGCTACAAAGTTACCAGCTAGTAGCGAGTCAATTGTTCCAATTCCTGTTCGAAATTCAACTTGATATTTCGGGTATGAGAGATTTCCCGCAAGTGGAAGCCATTTGAGATTGGCAGCAAATACAACCTGCAAAATTAACCCAATCCAAAAGACAGGCATCGCAACACCAAGAACTGTAAATATCGATAGCGACTTGGATATGACAGACCTAGGAAAACGTGCCCAAAGGACACCTAAAAGAATTCCAAAAAATGCAAATGTGAAGAATGCTGCAAAGACCAACTCAAGTGTTGCTGGAAGATAACGAAAAATGTCATCAATAACTGGCTGACGAGTTTGAATTGACTTGCCTAGATCAAGTCTGACGATGCCAGAGAGATAATTTACATACTGTTGAAAGATGGGAAGATCAAGACCCAATTGTCTTCGCACTTCTTCGACCTGTTCGGGACCCGCCTGTAAACCTGCCGCTAAACGAGCAGGATCCGCTGGGATCAGTCGCGACATAATAAATGTGAGCGTCACTGCGGTCCAAACTACGATGAGCATCCACCATAGACGGCTAAAAACCACTCTCACCCTGTTAACCAGGAGTGAAGAATTGGGGGTTCGGTTCCATAAAGATAACAAAACCGAACCCCCAATCACTACAGTCTAACCGTTAAAGCGTGTGTAGAAGAAACGGACTGAATAGTTTGCATCGAAACTGTCATAGAAGCCGCTCCAACCAGCTTTCACTGGTTGAGCTAACTTCGGTTGCGTTACATAAATCGCAAGATGAAGATCTGCAATTTCTGCATTAACTTTTTCAGTTGCAGCTAACCGTTCAGCGGGATCAGCAATCTGAGATAAGCCATTAATTTTCGCATCTAACTGTTTGTTCTCATAGAAGCTCCAGTTGTATCCACCCTTATCTCCAGTATTTGTTGACAGATAAGACTGGCCCAAATATGCTCCTGCGTCATTTGTAAATGCGGACATATTCAAGAACGAAATGTCACCAGCAGTGTCACGCTTCGAGTATGAAGCTGCCATTTCCGGCCAAGGGATCAAAGTTTGCTTAACTGTGATTCCAATCTCCTTGAGATTCTGTTCGATGAGGGTTCCTGCGAATTCAAAGTAGGACAAACCTTTTAGACCAATGTATTCAATTTCAAATCCCTCGGCATATCCAGCTTTTGCAAGAAGAGCTTTTGCTTCTTCAATATTTTGTTGAAATCGAGGACGATTAGCGATGCTTGCTCCAAAGCCTGTTGGAAGTGGACCTGTTGATGGTTCAGCAAAGCCTTGATAGAAATCAACCATTGCTTGATAATCAAACGCAAGTGCTATCGCTTTACGGACATTTACATCCTTGAGCGGTCCACGAGTAACGTTCATTGGCATTACTTGACCGTAATAGGAAGGTGATTCAAGAACTTGAACTCCATCCATTGTCATAGCTCTTGCTGAATCATCTGGTCCAACGGCACCCATGAAGTCTATTTCTCCGGCTTCGAGAAGCTGCATTGCTGTAGCAATTTCTGGATCAACGCGAAGTGTTACAGCGCTTGGAGTTCCAGGTTCAAATTCATGCCAGTAATCCTCGAAAGCCACGAGATTAATAGCCTGATTTCTCTGCCAATTGTCGAGTTTGTAAGGACCAGTTCCCGCTGCGTTAATCGCAAACCACTCTGAAGCAAGCGGATCTGCGGTCGTTTTATTTTGTTCAATCGCAGCTGCGCTGACAATTGGGAGTTTGGGAAGCTTGCCAAGGAAGGTGTAATCCACGTTCTCAAGCGTGATTGCAACCTTGTCAGAGCCATCTGCAGTGATTGAAGCAATATTTGTCATAAAAGATGCAGGACCCTGATTGACATCCAGAATTCTCTCAAGTGACGTTACCACTCCCTCAGCAGTTAAATCTGAACCATCGTGGAACTTGACGCCAGATCGTAATTGAAATGTAAATGTCAAGCCGTCATCTGAAGTTTCCCAGCTCTCAGCAAGAAGAGGTCCAATGTCGATAGTTCCAGGCTTGTATTCAACAAGTCCTTCATACACGTTGCGGGCAAACACAAAGCCGTCCGAGCTAAAGACGATTGCCGGATCTAATGTTGCAGTTTCAGCAATATTTGAAAAAACAGCAGTGACGGGCGTCGAATTTGACGCTTCATTAGTCCCGACTGGCGTCGAATCTGACGCTTCATTAGGACCGCTGGAACACGATGCGACAAAGATGCTGACAGATAGGAGAGCACCGAGTCTGATCAATTTTTTTCGCATTTTGTTTCCTTTCATTTATGTTGACTTAGGGCGCCATTAATTGGCGTAGAACTCCTTAGTGACGTATCCATTTAGTATGTCTCTTTGAATCTCACTTTGATCGCGCTCACTTATTGGTCCATATCCACCCCCTCCCCCTGTTTTTACCCAGATTCTCGACCCAAGCGAAAGAGGAAATCTGTTCACTTTCAAAATTTGTTGAGGAAGCTCTGACTCATCTCTCTGGACTAAAACGGTCGTAGAGATTGCATCTTCGCCACCAAAAAGTCCCCATCCAGGCGTGTTGTGCCGCTCAAACCAGAGAGAGACGGTTACGTCATCAGTTAAGACTTCATACTCTCGAACAACACCAAGACCACCACGATGTTTGCCACGGCCACCAGTATTGACTCCAAGGGAATATTGATGGATTCGGATTGGATATCGACTTTCATAAACTTCGACCGGATAATTTTTTAAGTCGCCACCACCGTAATTTATTTGAGCACTTGCACCATCGCCATCGGCATGTGCGCCCCATCCAACTCCGGTAGCTTCGCCAGTGAAGAATTCATCACCAGTTTTTGGGCTTTTCCCAACGAACAAAATATTCATAGCATCCGAAGGCTGTCCTCCTACGACTCGATCTGGGATTCCAGACGATAATGCCTTGATAAAGAGATCAATCATGAGGCCCAAATGGGGGTAGTAATACTGACAGGCCGCTGGCTCCTGGGCATGAAACACAGATCCCACATCAGTGAGAACTTTGAGATTCCTAAATGTTCCCGCAGTTGCTGGAACATCTGAATTTACAAGGAACTTGAAAGCCAGTCGCGCGGCTGAAATAGTCTGAGCAACTCCACAATTAAGGGGTCCACCTGTTTGTGGCGAAGAGCCACGAAGATCTAGTTCAATCTGATCACCACTTACCGTGACTTTCACTTTGATCGGTACAGGTTTACCACCTGGGCCTTCAGAATCTAGAGCGCCAGATTCTTCATAAATCCCGTCAGGAATCTGGCTAACCACCTCATGGTCTAGCATTTCACATTGACGCCAAATTTCTTCTGTTGCTTCACGGATTACTGCCTCGCCAAATTTGTCGTAAAGGGCTTGAAGCCTATTTTCACCCGTGCGACATGCTGTAATTTGTGCGTGCATATCACCCCAGATTGAGCGGGGTAGACGCGAATTTCTTGTTAGAAAATCTAAAATTTCGGTCTGTGGAACGCCTTCACGATAAAGACGCGTCGGCCCAATCCGATATCCTTCTTGATAAATTGACGTGGAGTCCATTGCTTGACTCGGATCTTTCGCACCAATATCTAACCAATGCGCTTTAGTAGCTCCAAAGCCTACGAGATCTCCTTTGTAAAAAATCGGTGAGAAGATAGACACATCGTTGAGATGGCTTCCAACAAGATAACTGTCGTTAACGGCATACACATCGCCAGGCTTAAAGATCTCCCAACCACCAAAGTGATTTCTAGTTTCAGAGATTGCAGACTCTAGTGCCCCTAAGAAGATTGGAAGGCCTGGTGCCTGTCCCAAAAGATTCCCTTTCCCATCAAATAAACCTACCGAGCAATCTTTCATTTCATAAATAATCGGCGTATAGGCACTTCGCGCTAGATTATTATTCATTTGATTTGCAATTGAATCAAAAGAATTCCGAATGACTTCAACGGTAATTGGGTTAATAGCCATTAGATACTCCTTGTAATAACGATATGACCGCCGATTACAACTTTTGCTTGCCAACCCGGATGAAGCAACGTTGTGCAATCCGCTTCTAGAATCACAGCAGGACCACTAACAGTCTCACCAAATTTAAATTGATCTCGTTGCACAATCTTTGATTCGGTCCATTTTTTATCAAAATGGACTGGGGATAGAATCTCTTCTTTTTGCTGACTAGATTCTGGGATGTACTGCTCGCTTTTCACGCCGTTTAATCCAAGAGCGCTCATTCTAATATTTACCAACTCAACAGATTCTCCAGGATTGTTATGGCCGTAGCGAGATAAATGTTCGGCTTCAAACATGAGAGTTAGCTCACTCAGAGCCTTATCTGTGCTCCATTCACCAGGCCATTCAACTGTCACCGTATATTCTTGTCCCACATAACGAAGATCTGCTGCAGGCCTGAACTCTTGGAGATTAGCTGGAATTGATTCTGAGTCAAGAATTCCTTTGGATTGCGCCCGCAGTTTATTGAGAGCTGCATCCAGCTGAGGCAAACTTGTTTCATGAAGCAAGGAATAAAAGTTAAGAACTTGGTCGTGCCGAGTATCTGCTTGGAGCATCCCCCATGCTGAGAGGACGCCGGGATTCGCGGGAACCACCACAGACTCAAGTTCGAGTTCTTCTGCAATGGCAATTGCATGAAGTGGCCCTGCGCCTCCAAATGCGACCAAAGTAAAATCTCTTGGATCAATCCCTCGTGAAACTGTAATTTCGCGAATAGCGTTGGCCATCGAGGCATTAACGATGGAAATGATTCCAGTAGCAACTTCTTCTGAGGAGAAATTTAATTGACTTCCAACCGAATCAAGAGCATCGCGTGAGGCCACTGAATCTAACGGCAGGCTTCGACCAAGTTTTGCTATCTGAGGCAACCGACCTAAAAATAGATTTGCATCAGTTACTGTTGGCTCCTTGCCACCTCGGCCGTAGCACGCAGGACCAGGCATTGCACCAGCCGAGCGTGGGCCAACTCTAAGTGCGCCACCTGCAAGATAAGCAATCGATCCACCACCAGCACCAATAGTATGCATGCTCACTGTAGGAGAGAGTATGGGCAATCCTTGCAGTTCGGTCTGCAATTCAATATCAGCCTTCTTATCGATCACCAAGCTGACATCAAAGGATGTTCCACCCATGTCGACGCAGATCAGTTGATCAAAATCTAATTTCTTTCCAATTTCGACACCCGCGATAGTCCCTCCCACAGGTCCCGAGAAAAGCGTTTGGATTGCCTTGGCTCTAGCTGTAGATGCACTCATGACTCCACCATTTGACTGCATAACTCTTATGGAAGATTTCACACCAATTTCTTCCAATTTCTCCCCAAGCTGAACGAGATACTCATCAATAATCGGGGCAATATATGCAGAGAGAGCAGTAGTGCTGGTTCTTTCATATTCTCGCCACTCTGGAGCAACTTGATGGGAAGGGACTATGAGTACTCCAGGTAACCTGGAAGAAAGATAATTCTGCACTTCAATTTCATGCTTTGCATCCTTATATGAATGAAGCAACACTATTGCCACCGCATCGAACTTTCCTTCGATTTTACTTGCAATGGCTTCGAGTTCTGGGAGCTCTATCTTTGTGACTGTTTCCCCTTCGGGAGTTAACCTCTCACTTACCTCAAAAATATCAGAACGTGGTATCAACGGTTTGGGTGATTGATATTTGAGGTTATACATATCAGGTCGATTTGCCCGACCTATTTGATAGACATCTCGAAAACCTTTGGTTGTAATCAATGCAATTCGAGATCCACGTCGTTCAAGAAATGCATTCAGCCCAGCAGTTGTGCCATGCACAAAATAATCAATGTCTTGAGGCGATACCTGGAGACCTGAGATCGCATCAACGACGCCGTTTGCGAGCCGTCCCGATGTTGTCAAGGATTTTGATGTCGAAATTCTTCCATCTGGTGAAATGGAAATTGCATCAGTAAATGTGCCACCAATATCTACGCCAATCCGGTTCATTGATTTGAACTCCCTCGATAGACAAATGTCAAAAGATTTAACTTGCTTTAAATTTTGGCAGAGCCCACAGGCATTCCGTGACATTTCGAACTCTAACTCAAAGATGTTAAAAAAAAAATGCTTTATTTGAAAATAGCCAAATGAATCACGCCTAATTTGTCAAATTGAGAGTTTCTTTCTTGCCGTGCGACATACGAACAATTATTTTCTCAACCATACCTATGAGTTGTTGACGGCAACTTAAAAGTAGACCAAAAACGGCAAGTTGGTTTCAAGCGGTCGTCGCAACAAATTCACTTCTGGGAGGTTGTTGTGTCTACTCGTCGGATACCAAAAGGGCCAGGTCGTCGCCCCAAGTCTTTGGAGCGTCGATTGTTCATGGAAATGATTGCTAAAGGTGTTTCCATTCGTGCTGCTTGCCGTGAATTAGGCATAACCCGTTCGGGTGCTCACCGTTGGCTGCATGGGGCAACGGTGATACTCAAGGATGGGCGGGTGAAACAGATACCACCAATAGACAGAATCATGGCTCGCGAGATCTCTCCTCGCTACTTGTCAGAGCTTGAGCGAATACGGATCGCTGATCTTCTTGCTCAAGGGATGAATGCCTCACAGATCGCACATGAGCTCGGTCGTGCAGTCTCAACGATTAGCCGCGAACTGCGACCTAATGCCCACGCCACATCCAGTTACCGGCCTTTTCATGCGCACGCTCTTGCAGCGGGACGCCGTCACCGACCCAAGGAGTTGAAGGTTGTTACTCATCCTGAGTTGGCTGCCGTGATTGAGAGCAAGCTTCGAGTTCGGTGGAGCCCTGCCCAAATCAGTCGGTACCTGAAAGCCACCTTTCCTGATGATCGGAATATGCATTTGTCCCATGAAAGTATCTACGTTGCGTCATAGCGCAACAAAAGTCCACTACATTCTGCCCTGCGAAACTCACCGCTGCGCACGGGACGTGATCACCGCAGGGCCCAAATCAGTCGGGTCATGCCACGTAAACGTTTCGCCCAGCCGATGCTCAGCATTCATGAACGTGACTTCGACCCCACCGACCGATCAACTCCTGGTAACTGGGGAGGGGATTTGATTATTGGTAAGGGTCAACGTAGCGCCATAGGAACACTGGTGGAAAGGAAATCCCGGTAGGTGAAACTGTTACACCTAGGTTGGAGGGACTCCACCAGCCTGCATCACGCCATCACGCCATCGCGGCAAGCATGAACCCCTTGCCACCGCACCTGCGAATATCGTTGCCGTGGGACCAAGGAACAGAAATGGCCCAGCACCAAGAAATTAGTCGAGACACCAACATGAAAGTGTATTTCTGTGATCCAGCCAGCCCAAGGCAGCGACCCAGTAACGAGAATACCAACGGGCTCCTGAGGCAATATTTTCCGAAAGGAACAGACCTGTCAATCTATAGTCCTGCAGCCCTCGCACGAGTTGAAAATGAACTCCACAACAGGCCGCGCCTCGTGCTCGGAGACGCAACACCAGAACAACTCTTCACCCAAATGCTAACCTTGACGAACTAGCAAAATTGCGACGACCGCTTGAAACCACCCAAGTTAAAAGTGGGCCACCTGAGCATTATTGGACAGGTGATTACTGTGGAAGATTGGTCAGAGATTCAGGTTTTGGCTCGCCGTGAGGGTGTGAGTCAGAGGGAGATTGCTCGTCGTTTGGGGATTTCGCAGACGGGGTTGAAACCAAAGTGAAATGATCATGCAACTATCGTGACAATGGTTAGCAAATTAAACTTGCTGGCAGTTAGGACTTTGCGTTAAAAGAGCGCAGAGGCAAGATTTCGATACTGTCTGAGTGGAAATTCAGGCGAGTCACCGTTGAGCACCTGCACGCAGACTGAACTTGCCCCAGCTGCAAGTTGTTCGTCAACTCGTTCCACGATAGCGTCAACTTCACCCCACGCAATGATCGCATCTACCAAACGGTCACTTCCCCCGTTTTTTATTTCATCATCATCGAAACCGAGGCGATTCAAGTTACTGGCGTAGTTGGGCAGACTCAGGTAGAGATCCATGTGATCTCGCGCAATAGCGCGGGCAATTCGCGGGTCACTTTCAAGTACTACACCCTGCTCCGGAATCAGTAGCGCTTTTTGACCCATCGTCTCGCGCGCACGTGCAGTGTATTCAACGGGTACAAAATACGGGTGCGCCCGATGCGCGCTCCGCCGCCAACTGGAGCATGCGCGGGCCGAGCGCTGCGAGAATAAGATTCAAAGCCGGAACTCCAGGTTGCTGCTCTGCTAGTTCATCCAGGTAGTGAACCATCCGACTATAAGGGCGTCCATATATTTGCTTAGTTTCCTCGACCATGGGACCGTGGCTTGCCCCGAGGCCAAGCAGGAATCGGCCAGGGTGTGCCCGATCAGGGGCTTTGTATCCCGCCGCGGTTTGAGTCACGGATGAGTGCCAAATACTCAGGACGCCGCTAGCAATCGTGAGGGAGTTTGTGGCGTCCAGAAGATCACCGAACAAAGCCGGCACACCATCGTCGAAACCAGCGGATAGCCACAAACTTTCATAGCCGAGGGCTTCTATCTCAGCCGCCACTTCGCAAGCTTCAACTCGTCGTGAATGATCTAGCCAATTCCCTCTGCCCCAAACACCTACCGGCCGATTTGTCACTCGTGAACTCTACAAGGCTGTACTTGTTTTCTCCTGCGCACTAGTTCGGCGGTGAGCCCCTCACTTCGCAGAAGCAACCAGCACTGGGATAAGCCGGCCAGTTTTCCCTGCATATTCGTCATAGGGCGGAAACACCTCGACAGCACGCTGCCACCATTCATTCCGTTCAACCCCTTGAACCTCCCGCACCACGTAGTCAAGAGGAACTGGACCATCTTGAATCATGATGTTGGGATCTTCCATCAGATTGAGGTACCACCCAGGGTTTCTTTGGCTACCGCCAGCGCTAGCAACGAGGGCGTACTCACCATCATGCTCGACACGCATAAGCCCAATTTTACGGACCTTGCCACTTTTTGCACCCATCATCGTGACGATCGTGATCGGTATTCCAGTGTCGCGAAGTGTGTTCGCTTCCTTACCGCCCGAAGCTTCATAGGTTGCTACTTGATCGGCAACAAACTGACTTGTGCTTGCTTCATACTCGCCTTTGAATGGCATGTCACCCCCCTTAATCCTCCTTTATTCTACAACATCTGCCAAGACAGATGGGAGTGCCCTACGAGACTCACGAAAACTGCCCGCGAAATGCTTTCCGTGCCTCACGTAGGAATGCCCACGTAACGGTGAGCATCCTCAGGCATGAGAAATGGGTTGTCTATGATGTCTCGCGCCGAGGTCACTACGAGATATGGCAAAACGTACGTGAAGGCTGCGAAGGGGGACAAGGGCCGGATCCTGGATGAGGTCGTGGGCGTGACCGGGTGGTCACGGGATAACGCCCGCCGCCGACTTATCTCGGCC
>Ga0209632_10003491_pt1 | contig 14409 bp, 9 predicted proteins | sample COG_10_FD_184754 | JGI IMG/M metagenome (GOLD analysis project Ga0209632, IMG submission 184754) | Pelagic Microbial community sample from North Sea - COGITO 998_met_10 (SPAdes) (version 2) | ecosystem: Environmental > Aquatic > Marine > Neritic zone/Coastal water | place: Helgoland, sampling... | reverse complement strand
TTCTAGTAGGTTTAGACGAGAGTAAGAAGCCACTGTGGGTAGCGAATGGGTCGTTCAACTTTACCAAATCGGCTGTGAATCATCTCGAAAACTGTATGATAATAGAGAACGAAGATGTAGCAAATTTATTTAGAGCAGAATTCATGCGTTTGTTCCCCATCAGTAGACCGTTAAAATTAAAATAGTATGTACATTATTTAAAAATATCATCATCTAACATGATGTCAACATTGTACTGTCCAACGTGTTCTTTTACATCATCGATCAACGTGGTTATTCGTGCCATATACGTAAGGTCGTTTTCATAAGTTTTCTTTAAGTTTGTCAGTCCCACGCTAGCTTTTTGCAAGTGTTCTATAATTTTCGTTCGCGTTTGTTCATCCCGCATTGTGTTGAAGGCTTTATATACGAGGTCACGTATTCGATTGAAGTCTGAATCGCGACTTGAGCCTTCAAGGTAACGTTTTAACCATTCCGGAATGTGTGTGAAATATTCAGTGAATCTGTTATTATTTTCTAGAGGTGTTACTTGAAATAATGTTTGACGTGTGTTTAATCGTTGGTAAGGTTGGAGCTGCGCCAAAACTTTTAGATTTACATAGAGAGCTTCGTCGGTGTTCATTTTAAAAGAATAATAGATTATTTATACATATTTCTCGTTCTATGGTCCACTTCTCTCGACTCTAACAATTTGATATATTGTTTCAGTCTTCGTAGTAGCATTTTTACACATGCTCCATATGTAATTTCCAGAACTCCACAGCAGGCCAATCGAATACGCGCAAACACATACGAATAAATTGGTTTGTAGATCTAGGATATCACTAATGTATAATATTGTTGTGACGAAGACGATAAGCAAAGCCATGAAATAAGTTATTCTGCTGGTGCGTAATTTGCTTTTCATGCTTGTATTAATGTCTGGCATGTTTTGTATATTTAGCACTATATACATCTCTACTACTAGCAGCAATCCAACTGGCAGGAGGACATAAAAATCTTCAGTATGATCTTGTATACTGGCGTAAAACATAATATAAATTACGGCAGAAAGTATTAGCGACAGGGCATTCCCCAGACCTAGCCAGGTTGGTGGTGCAACAAACAAAATTTTCCCATTGGCTACAACGCCTAGTATAACAATAATGGCAAACACGATAGAGAAAATGTAGTATAAGTCGTCGGGCTTCGTCCAAAGTAGCACGATAAACAAAATAGAGGTGGCCAACGCTGCCAATTCAACCGATGGGTTTTTCTCTTGTCGTATTTGAACGACAGTGTACAGCAACGAGAATAACGCACCAACCAGTAATGGTAACAATTGGATGAAGAGAGACAATTCTAGCGTGGAAAACCAAAAGCTTACCGAGAAAGCAACTCCATACAACCACATTTACTTATGGTGCTTTAAAACATAATATATAGTCAAAATGAATATTTAAGTTAAACATATTTTTATAAATGTACGGCAATCTGAAGCCCAAACCAAGGGCATCCTTTGTAAAGAGAAACGTAGAGAGTTATCCAGACGATAGCACTGCCAAAGGTAAATTTATAAAACGCACGTTGTATACTATGTATGGAAAAGACATAAGGCGGAGTAAAAACAGAGCGTTAAAAGTGTTGTACACTAATGATGTTATACTTAATGAACCGCCTGAATGGGTAAAAAATGTTGGTACAATAGTAAACACTGGTAAATATACTATTTTGGGAGGTGGGTCAAAAGATATTATTCTATCGAATGACTATGCATATACATTCTTCGTCACTTCGTGTGATGAACAAGATGAAGAAGATAACAATATACAATATGCATACGAGAATCATTTGAATGATCTCTCAATCAGCTTCGAAAAACTTAATGACAAAGTGAAGAACAGGCTGAACTATGCCAAACCCGGAGACATCTACGGTTCTACTTTTAAAGACAATAATGGCTGCGAGAGACGTGTGGTCATTACAAAAGTGCCTCTTTGTAGCCAGGGTACGTTACTCCATTATATTGGTACTTGGGGAAATAAATTGGATGTCACAGCTTTCACTACTATGGTGTACGAAACGATGAAAGTGTTAAAAATATTGCACGACAACGACTTGTACGTGCTGGACATAAAGCCCGATAACATCTTTGTTTGTAAAGACGAACGAGAGAAAGGATACGACGGGCACACATTTGCATTTGGTGATTTAGACATGGCTGAGATTTGTAAAGAGGCGGATGGAATCACTGAATGCAAGTCAAACCTTGCGACATTGTTTTTCCTCCCAACGAATGCTATCAGAAATCCAACCATTGGAAGCACAAACGAGAAGATGAAGCAACGTAATTTACACGGGAAGCATGGGTACATGATACGTGATGCGTATGCTCTTAGTAAAACATTGTTGGTGGCCTTCAACTTAATGTTTGACAAAACAATGGAAATTGCTCTATTTAATGAAAATGAGAATTTTTTTTGGACTTCAGGCGAAGAGTATGAATTGTATAAGTCACAAGGTATGACCAATAAAGAATGGGAGGAAAAAATGAGTAATGCTAAAGCTAAGTTGATATTATTAGCGGAAAAAACAGACATTAAGCTTGTTCCTATCATTGACGCATTATTCCTCCTCATGTACCGCACTAGTAAAACTGGAAGACCGGTGGAAAACAAATCAGGCTTCAATCGATTGACAACATGGGATGAAATGATAAAGATTGATGATATAGATTTATATATGGATATAGCAAAAGACCGAGCAAGTGCGGCTGGAGCTCATGTGTTTACTAGACATACAAGCAAGGTATTACCTTCACGAAACTTGTTGAATGTTTCGTTAGACTTTATGGAAGAGGATGTTGGAGTATCAAATGTGCAAGAGTCTAGTGTGGTGAAATGTTGGAAAGGAAGTCGTAGAAGAAAAGGACGGCGTAAAGTTGAACCTGTGTTTAAATTTTAAACAAAAGTACCTGCTATTACAGTTTTTAAATTGTTTCTATCTAATGCGTTGATGGCTGCTTGGACCGAGCGCAACGTCACCGCGTTGACTTTCTTCGTGAAATCATCAATGTACTTAACACCCATGCCAGTGACAGCGGCGTTGTGTACTGTTCCAGCGATGGCTTGTGGTTGATCGAAATGTACGGTTCTGGATCCCAATAGTATTTGTTTCTGTATATCGACCTCTTTCTGAGTGATGGTGTTGGAGTCGAACCACTGGTCTAGCACCTGTGTGGTAGCTTCCATTCCCTCCTCTAAGCAGGCAGGTGCAAATGTGGCTACTATTTTGAGCACTCCCGTTCCGTTCTCCCGCTTCATTTTGCTTCCAATGCCATATGTCAATCCTTTCTTGTCTCTGACGTATTTCATTAATCGCCCACTGAACCCATTGCCTAATATGCCTGCTGCAACTACTAGATCCGTTGAGGATTTTACAACTATCCCCATATTGACGGTACATGAACTTTTCCCAGGCAGCTCGATTCGTTGCACGGTTGGTGCTCCGCTCTTAATGTTTCGCTTAAACTGAAGAACATTGGGCGATGTTTTCAAGGAGCATGTGCGAATCAATTCCGGGCCCAAGACGGTGAGTTTTGTCAATGCGTGTTGTAGTAACTTTTTATGTTCTTGTTTAACCGCTGCTAGTGATAGGCCTTTTAGCTCCGTTACTAAGTCGTGTACACTATGTCTGAAATTGGCATCACCACTGTTGAACAAGTTTTGGTATAGTTGATTGCTTGCTACACGGTTTACATCGTCTACCTGTCCGTTTAATTCTGCGATGGTTCTGTTTTTGGTGTAAGTAAAGCTATCTTTTTCAAGCATGGGTGACTCTATTTCTGCCTTCATGAGTTTGACCATTTTGTTGACAATTTTGGAGTCTGTGTTTGGTATGATCAACTGTAGTACAACTCCGTTTGGAGAATGGCTAAATTCTCTCCTGATTCCATTCTGTTCTAGGAACTTACTGATGGTCTTTTCAGGACATGAAGAAGCATTTACAAATGCGCCCTTCATCATCATTTTCGACAATATCATTCTTCTAACGTACTCCGCCGCGCTGTACTCCGAGTCTTCTCCCTCCATCGAGACTAGAATATGAGTATTGTTCGTGTTTTTATATTGTGTAAATGTTATTCCATTCCCCTCCGTCGATTGTTCTACGAAGTTAAGCGTTGAATGATCGGGTTGCGTTAGCACATCAGGCGCCACGTTGTATTCAGGGGTCTTGTAATCCATTTTCATGTATGACTTCGGAAGAGATTTCCCGGGTGAGAATGTCACTACTGTTAATTTTTGTACGTCAAAATATTGCTGTGCCACTCTGAACACTTCGTCTGGAGTAATGTTTTTCAACACGGTGAACCTGTTGTAAACATCATATGCGTCCCCCCTGCTAATTGATTCGTTAATGGCCATTGTTAGGTTCTTCGTGCCCTCCATAGATGCTTTCCACTCGAAGTCCAACGACTTAATTGCCAAATTTACAGCCTCTTCGGATGGTTTCTTGAAGTTTTTAATAACCTTCATTAGCGCTGTTTCAGCCGATTGCAAAGCTTCCTCTGTTGGATAATTTGTTGTGGTCCATAAGGTGAACAAGTATGGGTCTTTCATTCGCTCCCAAGATGCTACTACATCGTGTACAATGCCTTTCTTCTTCAAGGAGGCTACTTCCGCATCTGGTCCAGCTGTCAGTAGATGTCCTATGACCGACAGGACTATTGCGTCACGGTGTAGACCATGTGGTCCTTTAAAGCCAAGCCCAAGGATGGCTGACCGTGATTGGCGTTTGACAGAGACACGGCGCACGCCAGTTTGTTCAGGCTCAACAGTATACATTTTCTCAATATTTTTACCACGTGATATACCTTTGAAATATTTGGCCACTTGTTGTTTTATTTCCTCTGGATCAAAATTGCCAACGAAGGTGTATGTACTGTTTGATGGAACGTAATACTTATCGTGAAACTCCTTCAACGATTTAGCGGTGACATTTTCTATATCCGATTTCCACCCAATTGTGCTGTGATGGTATGGATGAGCTAGATATGCTGTGGCAAAAAGTCTCTTGTGTGCCAATTGAAACGCACTGTTCTCACCACGCTCGTACTCATTCCTGACCACAGTCATCTCGCTCTTCAACGACTCTGGTGTCAGAAGTGGAGACTCCATACGGTCTGCTTCTCTCTTAATGCATTCCTCTAAGTATTGTGACTCGATCACTTCAAAAAAATTTGTCCTATCTAGGTAAGTGGTTGCATTGAGGTAACCACCTAGAGTTTCTAAATACCACATCCCTTTATCACCGTGATAGTTTTTACTTCCCTTAAATTGTCCGTGTTCAAGAAAATGTGTGGCGCCTGTTAAACCGAGTCCTTCATTTCGACTGCCTACATGGTAGGTAACGTTTGCTGTCGTCACTGACAACCCTGGTTTTGGAACTAGCAGAAGTTTCAACCCGTTGGTTCCCTCGTATTCATACATTCCATTTGCTGCTCGTTTCGGTGTCCATGTATAGTCTGTTAAAGATGTCATGTTTATTAACAAAGGGAAATCTATTTATATGTTATTTTTTAACTTATTGTGTATTTTATAACTCTTTCTTTACTGTTTGTTTGTACGGTCTTCTAATTAGATAACTCTGTATGTAATCTAATTTTGATTTTCCATCCCATATTCCACTTAATATTTCCTTTTTTATTTTGTTTAGAAAGGTTACACCACTTACCAATCCATAAGGTTTTATTAAATTAAGGATTTCTTGTTTAGTGCCTGGTGTCATCGTCTTTACGTAGTCGAATATGCCAAAATGATAGATGTAATCGGTAATAAGCTGACGTGCTATTTTCTCTTTCTGGGTTAAGATGTCCTGCGTTTCATTTAAAATTAGGCTCTCATCTAGCATAAAAGATAATTCCTCTCCTTCATCCTCCGTGTCATCTCCATACTCATTGTAAGTTTCATCGTTAGTTTCAACGTTATCCCACCATTCTATGTCGTTGATGACCGTGTTTATTCTATCTATGATGTATCGGTTTTGCCAGCCCTTTCCATATTTTTTCTGAAACTCTGCTTTGATCGCTTTTACACCTCCTCGTTTGATACTCACTTTTGTATATTTTTCTTTCTCTAACCATGTGTTAATAAGTTCTTGTATAAATTCTTCGTGATTTTTTTCAATGCCACCTTGAACGTCACTAAAGCATTTACGCACCAATCGTTTCTTGGCCTCGTTTAGATCTCTATAGTGAACACGTGAGCTAGCAGGTGTGAGTTCAGAAACGCGTTTCAAGTCACTGCCGCATAAGCTGTCAATTTCCCCATTGGTTAAATATTTTCTCTCACCAGAATGAAAAAGAGTTTGGTACGTTATCAGGTGATATGCGTAGATACCGTGGTGCTGTAGTATATTCAACTGCTTATTGTAGTATGGACGTTGGATAAGATATGGCGCGTAGTCTATAATTTGATTCAAATACCAATTATCCCATTGTAGTGTGTCTGGAATAATATTCAGATTATCATCCACCTCTTCTTCATAACTAATGTCAATTTTCAGCGCATTTAAGAAGTTAATATGGATGACGAAGGTAGGATGTTTCTTCAACATTTGCGATAACATACTCTGTGTTTTTTTGATCACGGGTTTTGTATCATCGGTGAGGTAAACATTGAGGTATTCTAACATAGTTTGAGCAGCTATTTTTCGAAATAATTCATCAGGTGTTTGTATGTGTTGGTCGTAATATAATTTTTTTGTGTCACTGTCGTTTATCGTAATGGAAAGACCTGATTTGTTTAAGCGTTCGAAAATAGTATCTTGTCCCTTTGGTGTCATTTTATAAAAAAAGCGCCCGTATGTGTGAATGCTAAACAATCTTTTCTCCGCATTTCCTTTCATGTACCCACGCTCATCATAATGCTGCTCATGCCACTCAAATACTTTATCATGTTTCCACTCCTCCTCATTAGAACACAACTGCCTGTACGTTGGACGCTGAGTTGTAATATCCACAACTTCTCCCTTATCGTTTTTTTCTTTCGTGTTCCATTTTTCTATCAGGTCGTTTTTACGTAAATATGTTACGATATGTTTGTCCGTAATGCTTGGGATGGGAACGTTGTTCATATTATAAATAGAAGAACGTGTGTAAATATATGAGATATTTTTACTTTGGAACCTTACCTATATTCAACGTGTCTGTACATGAGAATCGTGTAGATGTAGCGGATTCGCCAGGTGAAATGGTTTACGTTACACATATTAATACAGATAATATGTTCTTATTAAAAAGTTATAATTTTTGTAGTATGATCTGTCACGCGTCATCTGCTAAACATTTAGAGAATATTAAGAAGATAAGGCGGGCTAATGGGATGGTTAACACCCACATAATTGTCACTCACATGGAGGACAGAGCTGGTGTTTTGTTCAACGTCGAGGCAGATACCGACTTAGGTATTACCGTGCATTTTATGGACGATGATAGGAACCTGGAGGCTGTCATTAATGGTGTGATGAGCCTTGAAGAGTAAGTGCGGTGCTGTCGCTGGCAAAAGTAACTTTGCGCTTTTTCCCATTCAGTTGGCTAACAAATTTAACAAAGTAAGAGTCCAGTTCCACTTCAAGTTTTTTGTTCTCTGCTGTACGTTCAACAAGTAGGTCTTTTAGTCTTTCCACTTCGCGTCCCGCTTCAATGAAGTTTTTTTGAGAAGTAAGAAGCGTGTCTTTTGTTAACCCACAACATTTATAGACGGCTTCAAACTTACCTTTGAATTGTTCCGTCGCTCTTCTAGCAAGATCCCTCTCGTCGGTAAGCAGTTTCTTTTGTTTCGTCCAGTCTGCATCGTCGGATTTGTAACGATTCCAAATCTCTTCCTGGGCACGTTGAACTTTTTCAAACTCCTGTGAAAGCCTAAAATGCTCGCTGTCAAGAGAGTGTGTCATAAGGGAGATTCTACTCTCAGCAAGTGGTACACGTTTACCACCGACAAACCACTTTGAGCGAGGGTCCTTGCCAGTGACGGTTTCGCACAACTTACGGACATTAACGACGTCGGCTTCAACGCTACGTTTCAACTCCTTGTAGATGTTATCGGTACAATCTAGGTCATACTTTGTTTGCGTAAGCAGCGATTTTGTTTTCGTCAACTCGAGATTTTTCGCATCTAGCGATTCCTTCATTGCAAGGTTGTCTTTTTTCAGCTCAGCGTTTTGCCGTCTGACCTCTTCGTAGGTAGAATTGTAGGTAAACATTTTAAAAGTAAGTTCAACAGTACGATTAATATGTGTTTTGTTGATCCCTTTTTAATTGTTACTTGTTTTGTTACTTTTCTTCTGTTTGTGTGAAGTCTACGTGAAGACTTGTAATATATTATTATTACCGTGGTGTATATTACTACATTACTACGGACTTCAATATATTGTGGTGTATATTATTACTACGGACTTCAATATATTGTGGTGTATATTACTACGGACTTTAATATTTTTTAAAGCATATGTTACCATATGACGTATTAATATCAGGTAAATAGCATTAGGAAGGCTGCTCTACAATTATTTGAATCCATTATTTGAATCCATTATTTGAATCCATAAACTACCGCTTTTAGTATGTAAATAGCATGTAAATAGTATTGTTGTGCGTGAGTAAAATTTTGGGAAAGTTAATTTTGGGAAAGAACAACTGTAAAAAGCAAAATAGCATGTAAATAGTATTGTTGTGCGTGAGTAAAATTTATTCGGACCTCAGAACAATATAAATAATTTACTGCCATTTTATAACACTATTAATTGCCATTTTTTTAATCCCCCACGGTGATTAAACTTTATTGATTGTCCGATTTTAAAGAAACAAAACAAAACAAAGAAAAGAAACAAAACAAAGCAAAGAAAAACAAACGAAACAAGGCAAAGAAAACAAAACAAATTCAACGTTACGAATAAAAGAAAGCAAAAATATGATGAACTTTGTAGTAAACAATTTAAACGGAGCAGATGCGTTTGAACTTGTCACAACATTATCTTCAGCTCAAGTTGCTCTTGAAACACAAAACTTTTTCGCATTGGCCCCTAGCGAAGGAAAGAAAGACATGCGCTTTATTAAAAGCGAATTGAAGAAAGTCCAACATGTCGATGCAAAAGAGCTTACTGAAAGCTGCATGAATACATTGATGTTAAAATGTAAAAGGAGTGGCTTAGTTGTTGAGGACGGTGAACTAAACAGCCGTATCAACTTGCGTGAAACAACATCAGACAAGAACTTCATTCACAGTGACGTGAATTACACGCACATTCAAAACTTGCTTGGTGTGGATACCAACGTGCCATTTGTATGGAATTCGAAACGTTCCGTTCAACTTTTCGCCACGGTACGTCGCGTTTTTTTCGGAACGCTATGTGGTATCGACAGTAACCCTGAGACGGACTACTTCAAGCCACCTTTTATGGAAGAGTTTGCCGAACCACCAGCAAGAATATTGAATGCTGATATCATACGAGGTCAAGGCAGCGATATAATGTATTTGCAAAGCATAGATGAAATGGCGCAACACTCGTGGAAATCGAGGTACATTCAACAAGTTGATCATCTCTTATCGTTCGTTCTGACCGACAAGCTTCGCACTGGTTATAGTAATTGGCATGAAAATGAGTACAAGGAGGCTGCCAGAGAAGCCGAAGAGGCCGCTGCTAAAAAAGCTGAAGAGGAAGCTCTTTGGGTCGTGAACACGATGAACAGTTGGACTCCTGAACAAGTTACGCTGATGCTCAGTCACTTAGCCAAAAAAATGTCAACAAACACTGGTGAACGAAGTGGTCAATCTACTTTGGAGAAAAGACATGAAGCACTTGGTAAGTCGATTGAACACGTTAACGCTCAAGAGACCGCTGCCAGAGAAGCCGAAGAGGCCGCTGCTGCTACAAAAGCTCTAAAGGACAGAGAAGCCGAAGAGGCCGCTGCTAAAAAAGCTCTAAAGGACAGAGAAGCCGAAGAGGCCGCTGCTAAAAAAGCTCTAGAGGCTAAAGCTGAAGAGCAAGCTGCTAGAGCTGAAGAGGACGCTACTAAAGCTAAAGCTGCTCTAGAGGCTCTAAAGGACGTTGCTAGCGCTGAAGAGGACGTTGCTACCGCTAATGCGGGGAACTCTCCCCCCGGCACGAAACCCGTTGTCTATCCGTCCGACTATTTGAATGAGTCCGACGTGGAAAACATATTGGAAAATGATGATGAACAGATGACCATTTCATCATACATTGATAAGTATATAGACGATGAAAAGATGAAGGAATACAAGGAATACGCTAAGAGTAAAACAGGCCAGAATGACATAATTTTTGCTTATCGTAAACAGGAACAAGAACAAAATACTCACGCTGTTTTCGGTAAACGAGTTAAGACCATGCGCAACAAAGAAATTCCTTTTGAACGTCTCGGAGCGAAATTGTTTAGCAAAACTTATATAGAAACATACATTGTTGGGCACATGAAACACGTTTATGACTACAACCAGGGCCAAGAACAAGAACAAGAACAGAATTATAAGTTAAAATTAGGCAGTTTGGTTGTGTTGAATACCAAGGGATATGATTCGTTAACGAGCAAAGTGAAACAAGGAATGCCGAAGAAGGGAGAAACCATCTTCCGTGTGACGGAACATCGGAGTGACGGCGAATATGAAATTACTTCTGAGTACGATACTTTAAGGGAAATTGTTTGTAGTGAAAGCGAACTAATGGTACCTGGAGCGAATGCCGATGTTTTTGCGAGTAAAGCGGCGAGAAAGCAAGTTATAAGTAAAGTTGCTGAACAAGCTGCCCACACGTCCGACAAGAAACGTAAGATAGATGATGATTCGTCTTTACAACCTCAAAAAAAAATTAAGCATCACATGGGTTTTTAAAATTAATAAGTATTTAATTTGCTGTTGATACACATTGCTTTTAGCTCTTGAAGCAGTAGACTTTTTGCGTATGGTACTTCCACCTCCTTCGTTTCGCTTCCACACACATTACATCCTTCCTTCAACGATGGTTGCTTACATTTTACACATACATAAAGTTGATGGTAATCTGAATTAAACAACATCCTGTCTTGAGCCTGCCGTGGACACGCATGAGCAAGCACTGTGTCCTTTTCCATCTCTCCGAATCGTAATCCGCCTCCGCCGGCTCTCCCTTGGTTGGGCTGCTTAGTTAACGCGTTCTTTTTACCCTGGCGGCGCGCGTACCACTTATAATCCACCATATGTTTCAACCGTTGGTAGAAGATTGGTCCCATGAATATCGGACATTTGAGCATCTTTCCAGTTGGTCCCGATAAAAGACATTCATTTCCCTTAGAGTGAAACCCATACGTCTTTACTATGTCGCCAATATCATCAATTTTTACACCATTAAATGGCGAGGAATCAATGAATGTACCAGACAAAGCTATTGCTTTTCCTGTTAACATCTCCATTATGTGCCCAATCGTCATACGGCTTGGTATTGCGCATGGATTGATAATTATATCTGGTGTCATACCAGTGAACATGTTATGTGGCATATCAACCGTTGGAAATATCATCCCAATAGTTCCTTTTTGGCCGTGACGACTTGAAAATTTGTCACCAACAGTGGGTATTTGTCTGGTGCGTATCTTTATTTTGGTGGCGCGGTTTCCCTTTCTATCTTGAAATACTTTTGCACTTTCAACGTATCCATTCTTATCAGTAAGCACACTTTGATCTTCTTCAAACAACGGTTGAATACCGCTGTTTTTGTATGGGTGTCGAATGAATTTCTTTCCAATGAGGCAGTCCTTGTTTTCAATTTTATATCCAGGATTGATAATGCCATCCTCGTCCAATTTATCGTATTTACCAACCTTTCTTTTTTTCACCGGTTTGCAAAATGTGGCCTTCTCTTTTGTGTTGCTGGCGGCAATTGATTCGACTGTGGTGTAATGGTCGGCTCGAAATCCCCCACGTTGAATAAATGCTTCATTGACTACAATACTATCTTCCTGATTGTACTCCATAGGCATGATGGCAACAATCGCATTTAGTCCATGTGGACTGTCGTGAACTTTTAGTTGCTTACTTAAAAACGTTTCACATAATGGTTTGTGTTGATAGTACAAAACATTGTTCGTGGTGTCGTATCGATGTTGAAAATTCGTCGCGTAAATGCCCTGTGACTGTTTTGCCATGGCGGATTGAAAACAATTGCGTGGGGCAGGATTTTTGTTGCTGAATGGTATGGAAGCGGCATTAATGCCATTCATTAAAGCATTTTTAATTTCACAATGAGAGTGCTCCGATGTGATATCCTTCGGAAAGAAAGCAACTAGGCAGGTACTTTCCTCCTCCGCGTCCAAATATTCAACATAACCTCGCTGTAATAATTGATGCCAATCCATGTCTTCAGTGCCGTTGTAATTCAATTCACCGTTCTCAATAATCATGAGTGGACGACAAAGCCTCCCGCTCGTCGTAGAGATGTGGATAGTGTTGTTGTAATAGCTTATGGAAATATCTTTTTCAAATTGACCACCACGGCGACCTTCCCTCACGGTGTCTACCAATAGGTTTTGTTCCACTGAGTTACCAACGTAAATTCCATTGATGTAAACATCGGAGCCATTTTTCATCATTTCTATTGATATCTTCAACAGGTACTGTTTGATAACGTCGTACACCGGCTTCGAATCAGTTTCTAACGAAATGTATGCTGTGACTGCCATCGTTTTCTCAATCCCAACACTTTTTCCCTCAGGAGTCTCTGCTGGGCATAGGCGCCCGAAGTGAGTTCCATGCAAAAATCGAGGCAAGGGGTTTTTGTTCATTTCAGCATCTATACTTGAAGACACACGTCGAAGTTGAGATACCGTATCCATCAGACTCTTACGAGCAAGCTGCTGTGAGACTCCCTTCAGTTGTTTCTTGTTTACATTCTTTGTGTCGAATATACCAGTGGCAAACGCATAAACAAATCCATCTGTAATTTTGTTGTTGTTGCTGATCACCTGGCGTATTTTTTCATTGGTGATTGGCTTTTTGTACTTAGCAATCAATTTGTTGAATTCCCTTTTCACACTGTCCGCCCAGTTTATCAGCAGTTGAAGAAACAGTGTCGATAAGAGCGTGTAGGAGGAATGCATACGTTGATTTATTAAGCTGTCTCTGTCGGTAGGTGGTAATTTACCAGTGTAGACATCTAACAACTCTTTTACCATCTTCAAAAGAAAACAGGCCTTGTCAGTATACTTATTTCCTTCTTTTGTCAGAGGTATGTGAGGTACCATCATGTTTGTGAAAGCTTTCTCCAACCCTTCCTCTTTTGTTGTGCCCAAATTGTAAACTTCGCGGATAACTACACGGCGTTTAGCTTCTTCCACGTCAGCAGGCAACGAATTGAAACTACTGTGGAGTAAGTTTAGTTCGTTCTCAGTAAATGTAGACTTGATATCTTCCACCGTAATTCCCAAAGCGATTAACACCGTAACGACCGGTACTTCGCTTTCAAGTCTAGGAAATGTAATTCCAACGGGTTTTTTACTCGAGTCCCACTTGACAGTGGTTGTGAACATCCTGTGTAGTTTTTCACTGGTGCAAGTTACTGCGCAGGATTTGACAACATTGTTTTTTTTCGTTCTGTATCTAAAGGTGCGATTTATTTTACCACCAGTTTGTGTTACCAATACTTTTTCACGTCCACTGATAATAAAGTATCCACCAGGATCCTGTTCACACTCTTTGAATTTGACACGCTTCTCAGGATCTTTAACGTGACATAACGATGAATAGATCATGCATGGAACACGGCCCAAGTAAACGTCTTTTAGTACCTCGTTTCGCACTTTATCGTCCCATTTTACCTCCACTTTTAAGTCCACGTACAAGAGTAAGGCGTAAGTGATGTTACGAATACGGCATTCATATGGAAGTATTTGCCTCGATGTAGAATCTGGCTCAACAACCATAGGGGATACAAGCTTATGATTTATTATCTTGACGCTCAAGGTTCGTTTGCCACCTTCTGGATTATAGTGCACACACTCCAATGGTTTAAAGGACCAGAGTAGTTCTGGCAATTTCGACCGCGTGAATGAATCATAGTTATCAGTAAGATATGCGGAAGCCGAATTCGCGTTGGTAAAGGCCGTAACAATTTTGTCTCCGTAAGCGTCATCCATTTTTGATTGTTTGTCTGTTCGTTTGTTTGTTTTCTTTTCGTTCCGTTGAAATTGAATTGTTTTAATCATTTACTTTAACTTTATTTTCTTTCGTAGGGTTGAATGTGGTGTGTGTACATATAGTAGTGACGACCGCAGTAAAATACCGTGGGTTGCTCTACAGAATAATAATACCTTATATTACTACGGACCTTTTTTACTGTATTACTTAAATTACTACAGACCTTTTTTTTTTTTCTAGAGAGAAG
>Ga0209632_10003482_pt1 | contig 14441 bp, 11 predicted proteins | sample COG_10_FD_184754 | JGI IMG/M metagenome (GOLD analysis project Ga0209632, IMG submission 184754) | Pelagic Microbial community sample from North Sea - COGITO 998_met_10 (SPAdes) (version 2) | ecosystem: Environmental > Aquatic > Marine > Neritic zone/Coastal water | place: Helgoland, sampling... | reverse complement strand
ATAAATAAAATTAATAAAAAATAGTTTATAATATAGTAAAAGAAAATAATTTTGAAAAAAAACTTAATTAAATTAAATTAAATAATTTTATATTTTATACTACATAATGTTATATTTTATACTAAATAATGTTATTTAGAATAATGCATTTAATTAATTAAAAGAAACTATTAAAAGAAACTATTAAAAGAAACTATTAAAAGAAACTATTAAAAGAAAGTTTTAAAAGAAACTATTAAAAGAAAGTTTTAAAAGAAACTATTAAAAGAAACTATTAAAAGAAACTATTAAAAGAAACTATTAAAAGAAACTATTAAAAGAAACTATTAAAAGAAACTATTAAAAGAAAGTTTTAAAAGAAACTATTAAAAGAAACTATTAAAAGAAACTATTAAAAGAAAGTTTAAAAATATTAAAAATCAAATATAATTTGATAACCCCCGGTGGGACTCGAACCCACAGTCTTCTGATAACTGAAATATATTATAAATAGAAGTCAGACGCCTTATCCATTTGGCCACGGGGGCTTTATTAAAAAGAATTTTATTTATAAATTATAAACAATCTTCTTTACTTTATTATAGTAAATTAAAAATTAAAAATAAACGAAAAAAAAAATAATTAAATTAATTAAATTAATTATAATCAATATAATATAAATTATACATATACAAAGAGTATGGTTCAAATATATATATATATATATATATGTGTATACAAATAAATAAGAACTAACTTTTATCTTATTAACTACTTTGATATCATAATATTAATAAAATAATTTTGATTCGTTTCATTTATAATAATAAACAATATATTTTTAAAATTTCATTTTTACTATAATAAAATAATTAATTAATTAATTAATTAATTAATTAATTAATTAATTAATTTATTTCATATTTTTTTTCTTTACTATTATTATAAATATATATTTTATTAGTTAAATTTTTATTTTATTTTAATTATGGTTGTTAAATCTAAAGGTGCTCGGAGAAAGTCTAGACAATCTCCAAAACATGTAGTAGGTAAAAAATCTAAAGGTAAACGGCGTTCAGTTGTGGATGTTTTATTAAGAAGAAATAAAAGTGGTAAAAAATCAAAAGGTGCTAAAAAATCAAAAGGAGGTGTTAGAAAAAGAAAAAGCACTAGAAAACGAAGTGGATCTAAAAGATCTAGACGATCTAGAAGTGGTTCTAAAAAACGAAAAAGCACTAGAAAACGACGACGATCTAAAAAATCCAAAGGAGGTGTTAGAAAACGAAGTGGATCTAAAAAGTCTAAAAAAGGTTCCAAAACACGAAGTGGATCTACAAAACGAAGAAGACGAAGACGTTCTAGAACACCTAAAACCGGCGGTTTCGCAAATCATAATGATAAATATGGAACTTTTTAATATAATTTTATAGAATTTACATTATAATCTTTTTTAATCTTTTTAAACAATTTGATAATAATTTAAATAATTTAAAAAATTTAAGAATTTATAATTATTTAATTTTTAATAAATATTTTTTTAATTAATTAATTTTTATTTGTATTTTTATTTGTATTTTTATATACATTTATCGAAATATTATACTTAAATAATTAAAAATAAAATTGAATATAAAAACGAAAATAAAATAAATATTATAATTTAAATTAAAATGTCAAAATTAAAATTAATAGAATATTGTAATAAAAGAAAAATAATCAATAATTCAATTTATAATCTCCAATCAATATCAGGACCTCATTTTAACAATGGTAAATATTGTATTAAAAGTAAAACAGATTTTGAATTATTTTTAAAATTATATTATGATGTGGTATTTAATCATAATATTTCAACACATTTCCTAGAACCATCATTTAATTATAAGAATTTATATGATTATGATGAAACTTATGAATCTCATAATATTATAAAAATAGATTTAGATTTTAGATTTAAATATGATTCTAGTATACCAGAAACAGAATTATTAAAACATAGATATACAAAATCAGATGTAAAAGAAATAATTAATATATATGTGAATACTTTAAAACAGTATGTTAATTTAAATCATACAATTACATTTGTTAATGAAAATGATAATATTATTGATGGTTTAGAATTTGTATTGTTAGAAAGGGAAACAGCATATATTAAAAACAAAAAAGAAAATAATAAAGAAGTTAAAGATGGTATTCATATTATGTGTCCTGAATTTGCGTTTCATATTTCTATATTACATAAAGTAAGAAATGATATTCTTAAAAATGAAAAATTTATTGAAATTATTGATCGTATAGGACAATTAAATAGTATTGAAGATGTATTAGATAAATCGGTGATTTCTACAAATGCATGGTATTTATATGGTTCAGGTAAACCATTATTAAAACCATATTTAATTACAAATGTTTATAAATGTAAGTTAAAACAAGAAGATAATGATGACATCAACATTAAACTAAAAAAGCTGAAAGATGCTGAATTAACTAAATATACAGATAATAAAATAAATGTCATTAGGAAACTTTCTAATTTTGGTATTAAGCAAGTTGTGCCTTTAATAAATGATACAATACTAGTTGAAATTGAAAATGAATTAGACATAAGCGGAACTGGAAATACTTATAATAAACTAAATGAAGTTTTAGGAATTAGTAATGGTATTAATACTAACAATATTAATATTAAAAAACCAGAAAACAATTCTATATCAGAACATTTTATTAGACAACTATTAGACTGCTTAAAGGATAAAAGGGCTTCTAACTATGATGATTGGTGGAAAATAGGACAAACACTTTATAATATTCATTGGAAGAATGGTTATTTCATTTTTAAAGAATTTAGTAAGCGTATCCCTGATAAATATAGTGAAGATGGATGTAATAAAATTTGGACTTTATTTGAAAGAAACTATATGAATAACAAATATCAATACAATATTAAATATTTGAAGCAATTAGCATATATTGATAACAAGGAACAATTTGAAAAAACATCTCATATGATTATGATTAAACTTCTAGATGGTATTATTGATATTTTCAAATTACCAATTTACGAAAAGAAGATTGGTGATTCGACCATTTCCAAAGAAATTAAAAAAATTATTGATAATGATAATAGTATGGATTTTGTAGCCATAGAAAATAAACAATGGTATTATTATGAGAATCATAAATGGATTTTAGATATTGAAGGAAATAAAATTAAAATGTATATTAAAAACAAAATTTTATCAATATTCAAACAATATTATAATAATTGTATTGAAAAAAATAAAGGTATACAAGATAAAGTAGGTGGATTTAAAAATCTTGAAAGAGCAAAAGCATCTATTGAATCCAATATTCAATCTATGGATGATTTATATACTCAGGATACACAAACTACTAATCAAACAGTAGCATCATTAGAACAAAAAAGGCAAGAAATTAGTCACTTGAAAATAGAACAAACTATGCTCACAGAGCGTATTAATGTTGCTAAGAGATTAGTTACATATCTTGAAGATTCAGCAAAACGAAATATTATTGTTAAAGAATTATCAAATGAATTTTATGATGGTAATTTTTATAACCTTCTAGATTCTAATAAAAATGTATTTCATTGTAAAAATGGGGTATATGATTTAAATACTTGCACTTTTAGAGATGGGGTTCCTGATGATATGATTACTATATCTAGTAAAAATACATATATTTCTGATGAATTAAGATATAATGACGAAGAATATATGACATATGATTGTGAATTACATGACTTTCTTGATAAAATATTTCCAAATCCTGAATTAAAGGAATATATGCTTAATATATTTGCTTTATCTCTAAGTGGAAAAACATTCGTTCAGACTTTTAATGTATGTACTGGAACTGGTAGTAATGGAAAAAGTGCTAATTTTGAATTATTAGCAGAAGTTTTTGGTGAGTATTTTTGTGTTGTTAGTCCTGCTTTATTAACTAAAAGTCGTAGTGACGCTAATAGTGCATCTCCTGCAGTTGCGGTTTTAATAGGAAAACGAATAGTTGTAACTGAAGAACCAGATACAAATGAAAGTATCAAAACAGGTGTTATGAAAGATGCTGTAAGCGGTAGTCCGATGACTTGTAGAGAACTTCATAAATCACAAAAAACATTCACACCACAATATATGTTATTCTTTAATTGTAATGATAAACCAGATATTGTATCAACCGATGAAGGGACATGGCGTAGAATTAGAGTAGCACCATATGTATCTAAATTTTGCGATCCTAATGATATTAGATTAAAAAATCCTAGAAAATATAAAAATTTCTTTGTTAAAGAACAAGATGTTAAAGAAAAATATACAGTATGGAAAGAAGTATTTTTAAATGAATTAATCAAACGATATATTTCTTTAAAAGAAAATAATTTTATTATAGTTCTGCCACAAATTGTTCAAGATGCAATTGACGACTACAAGAGTGGTCATAATGTATATGAAGGATTTAAGAAAGATTGTTTAGTTAAAACGGCGGGAGAACGTATTACAGTTGGAGACGCTTTTGATTCTTTTAAACAATATGCTGATGAATGTAATCAACACATTAGAAATATTAATAGAAATACATTTCAAATTGAAATGGGTCGTGTGTTAGGTAAATTAAAAAATAATAAATATTGGAAAGATTGGGCTGTTATTGATAACTATGGTGAAAATAATGATGATGATGAAGAAAATAATTCCGATTCAGAAACAGACATTGATACAACTTTAAGTTTAAATGAGAGTGAAGAAAACTAAAAAATATGATTAAAGTATTAATATTAATCCAAGTTAATCAGGATTAATATTAACTACGACATAATATATAAATACTAATATTAAAAACATTATAATTAAATATTTAATTCGTTTTGAATATACGGCATTTAATATCTCTATATTTTTTTCATTTTTATTTAATGCATTTAATTCATAATTCTCTACTAGAAAATTATTATTTATGTCATTGATTGAATTTGTTTTATTTGATACTTCTTTATTCATTATATCTAACGAAGTCTCATTATTACTTATTATAGTATTTAAATCGATTAATCTATTTGAGTAAGTCTGATAATCTTTTAATCTACCTTGTATTTGTTTAATATTTTCTACAACTAATTGCTTGCTTTTAAGATCTTTGAAATTGCCCGTTAATTGATCAAATAATATGTCTATTTTATGATCTAATATATCCATTTTATACTTATTTTTATACTTATATTTATACTTATATTTTTATGTGGGGGTTTAAATATTATTTTGAATTATTTTTTGTTATTTTTAATTATTTTGAATAATATAATTTATATATAGATATAAAAAAACATAAAAATCATTTTTGATAAATTTAATTTAAAATATTATGAAGTTATGTTATCTAATTTGTATACACTTAATTTTAGATTGACATGATACTTAAACTAACTAAATACTCTAGTTTTATTTGTATTTATCTTTATTTTATAATAGTTGGTTTTGAATTAGTTTCTATTGAACACAATGTTTTAATTACAAATACTACATATTATAATTATATTACATATATTAACATTTTATATATTGGTGTTGTTGTGTATTTTATTTATAAAATAGTAGAATTGCTACATAAATATAAATGTAGCAATGCTATTTATTTACAAGAATATAATGAATATGAACATGGCAACTTCTGTTGTTTAATATCTATATATTCTCTTATGTTAATGGATTTAATGATGTATCTCATATATGTTTGGTTATCTATTGATTATATTGATAATTATAAAGAGGATTTTATGGCGCTGCCCTTATATAGATTATATTATTATCCGAAATTAATATTATCTATTATATTTAGTTGTTTTTTTGTGATTATATTATTAAATTTATCTTTTGTATGTATAGACGGATTCTTTTTTAATAGAGGAATTCATATGTATATAGAACATAAAATAGAAGATAAAAAGACAACAACAAAAATCAACACTATTATAAAACGGAGAAACCGTATTAGTATTACAAATGATATTACTTAGATTTAGTTGATTTCTTTTTCTTAGTTGATTTCTTAGATTCTTTCTTGGATTCTTTCACTTTTACATTTTTGAGATAATTAGTTGTTAATTTATTAATGAGGGTTTCCTTTTTATATTCTAGTCTTTTTTTCTTTTTATTTAAATATGTTATTGGGATTTTACGTTCCTTAGCAAGAAGTTGGATATCTTTTAATGGAAATTTAGTAAAATCATAATTAAGTATACAATTTGTTCTAGCAGGATTAAATTGGTGTGTTATACCTTTTGTGGATTTAAGTGAATAATTTACACGATTTGTGCTACGCATTGAATAAATACAAATGGGATATGGATTCTTTTTAGTTCGGCGAACATTCATTAAACATTTACAATATTTACGTTGTGGAACATTTAAACGAGATGATACTAGAAATAAATTGCGTTTTTGTGAATTGGAATTCTGGCGTGTTGATGATTTTTTGGATTTCTTCGAAGACATATTGTATTATATATTGTATTGTATTATATTATATTATACAAATATATTTAAAATAAAATGGAAAAAATGGAAAAAATGGAAAAATATATATCATATTATGCTTCTGAATGGTCTGGATTTATCATGTTATACATATCCTTCCATCCTTTATTAGTGCTATATTTATCTTTATTATAATCTAAAAACAAATTTATAAACTCCCATATTTGGATATCGTTTAGTCCTGTTATATTAGTAATTACATCTTTTTTAAATTCTTCTCTTGTAGAGGGTTCTTGTGTATTATACTTCTTAATTAACTTAATAAAAACAGCATTAATTTTCTCTAAAAGCTCTGTTTTAGAGAGTCCTTGAAGGGGTCTTTCTTGGGATGTAATCTTTCTATATTTGGGTTCCAAATCCATTGTTATGACAGTTCTTAAGAAAGAAAAAAACACAAATTGGTTTCCCTCAGATTCCATTTCCGTTCTTTGATCAAGTATTTCTTTAATTATTTTTATACCTTTATGTATAATTTCTTTTCTAGTTTGTGCTCCAAACGTATCTAATCTAGGTTTTAAGGTGCTCACACTATATTCGTCCATTAATTTTGTCTTTAAGTATTCATAGAGTTCATGACGTAGCATCATTATCTTTATCATGTATTCTTGTGTATTTAGACTCTTATCTATACTCATAGTTTCATCATATTGCTTATCTAGAATGCCATATTTATATGCGCACTCCATAATTATGTCAAGAAGGACTTCGTCAGTTATTTCTTTAGCATCTTTATTGCCAGGACGCAGATCTTCGATGTCTTTTAAATATGTGTCTCCATGCTTATCTATTAGTGCAACTAATTCAGGAAAAAACTTAAATGTGGTTTTATCTTTCTCCATTTGTATTCCTTGAGCAATTATGTCGTTAATTATGTGTAGAACTTCATATGTATCTAATTGTGTATACTCTTTTTTAAGCTCGGTTATTAGAATTCGTAATTCTATCCATTTAGTATGGATTGATGTATTTATTTTTGGTGCATAATTTTCCATTAAAAAAGCAACTAAATATTCATAGATAATATCGCGATTTGATAATCTAAACTTAATGTATAATTCTATAACTTGATCCTTTTTTTCTTGCTCTTTATGGTGTTTAGTACACATACTAATTATTTTTAAAAGTTTTTTTTTAATATCTAAATTAGGTGTGCCTTTTTTAATAACAACTGGACCGTATTTACCATATTTATTAAATTTAACTACGTCGTTGTCATGTAATGCTTTTAACACTTCGGATCTATTAACATATTTTGTTGGCTTGTAGGGTTTAACATCTGTAATAATTGTACCTTCTTGTATTTCTTCACTATAACCGTCATCCTCATCCTCCTCATCATCATTATAGGCGTGTGTTATATTGCTAATAACTTCATACCTTTCACCACCACCACCTTTCATTACTTTTTTTGATTTATTTTGACGTTTTGGTTGTGTTTTTTTAGTTGTGCGTTTTGCTTTTCTTTGTTTTTTAGTTGTGCGTTTTGGTTTTCTTTGTTTTTTAGTTGTGCGTTTTGGTTTTCTTTGTTTTTTAGTTGTGCGTTTTGGTTTTCTGTGTTTTCTTGTTGTGCGTTTTGGGTTTCTGTGTTTTCTTGTTGTGCGTTTTCTTGATACAGATTGTTTAATCATATTAAATAAAATTTAAAATAAATATATTATAATATATAAATATATAAAATTTAAAATAAATGGAAAAAATGTAAAAAATGTAAACAATATATTAAAAAAATATAAAAATATGTTTAATCTAACTCTGATATTATATTTTTAGTTTTTTAGTTCTTTCTTAGATTTGTTGAAATTGTTTCTGTTTTAATCAAATACATAATACTCTTATTATGCTTTAAACTAATTATCATTCTCGGGAAACCCAAATTATTCTTCTTCTTCTTTAAGGGCACCTGCTAAAAATGCATCACCTTCTGCTGCTGATACTGCTGCTTTTGCTGCTGCTGCTGCTGCTACTGCTGCTTTTGCTGCTGCTACTGATGCTTCTGCTGCTGCTACTGCTGATCCTTGTGCGTTCTGTAGTTCTGTATTTGCGTTCGATAGTTCTATATTTGCTTGTGAAGTTATTAATGGTAGTAATGTGGCGATTACGTGGTCTATATCACATCTTTCTTTATGCAATTCTTCTTTGCATTCCTTAATTAAAGTTTTCAAATTTTCTTTTAAAGTTTTATCTATTATAATTTTTGAACAACCTTTCATTTCTTCATCTTGTGGGTTTAATAATTGATCTAATACTGCACCAAAACTATAAATATCTCTTTTTTTATAATCTCCAACAGTTAATTGATCTGAACCTGAAGTATAATACTCTGGTTTATCAAATTCTTGTTCTGGTGCCATTAATTCTGGTGTTCCTCTCGCTCCAATAGTATATAATTTATCTGCTGTAAAATTACATTCATACTGTCCCGTTGTTGTAGGGGTAGTGTTAGTTATTATTAACTTATAATCATCTGTTATTGGGTTTTTTGGATTACTTTTAAATTCAATACATGTGCTAAAATCAATTAATTTAATACTTAATGATCCATCACCATTTTTAAACATCATTAAATTTTCTTCTTTAAAATCTCTATTGACAATAAAATTGTCATGTAAATATTTTATACAGTTTGCCATTTCATAAATACGGTGTAATGATAAAACATCCGGATTAAAAGTATCCGACTGTTTTTTACTATAAATAAAATCCATTAAGTCACTTGTTCCTTTTTCTTCAATAGAATATGATAAACAGTCTATAAACTTATCCTTAGGAGGTGTATTATCTTCTAAACAAGTTTTCACTAGTTTATATGTTGGAGTAGCATAACCATAATGCAATATTTCTGGAACCAATTTTTTTTTGGGGTCCTTAATATCTTTTATTTTTTCATACAAGTCCATATGTAATTTTCTACCTTTAAATTCTTCCCTATTATGTGAAGATGTATGGTTTATAAACAAATGTTTATATTTTTCACTGTCTTCCTCCTTAAATGAAGGATTAACCTCCTTAATTTGCACCATATAATCCTCAAAACTTGTGTTTGGTTTTTGAAATTTAATTATATATTCTTTTCCCCTACTATTAACTAAATAACAAACATAATTTAGAGAACCCTCACCTATGTATTTTAGGAGTATGGAGGTAGGAAAATCTAATCCTGCTAATTTAGGGTTGTTTATTGTATATAATGTGCCACCACAATTAATATTAATAGTGTCGTCACCTCCCTTCATTACTTTAACTGTTATTTTTGATTTCTTTGATTTTTTTGTTTTCTTTGATTTCTTTGATTTCTTTGATTTCTTTGATTTCTTTGATTTCTTTGTTTTCTTTGATTTCTTTGATTTCTTTGATTTTTTTTTAAGAGTTGTTCTTTTAGTTGTGCGTTTTTGTTGTTTTGTTCTTTTAGTTGAACGCATTTTTCTAGATACAGATTTTTTAACCATAATGAAATTATAATTTAATTTATTATAATATAATAAAATATATTAAAAATATATTAAAAATATATAAAAATATATAAAAATATATGAAAATATATAAAAATATATGAAAATATAAAAAAAGTATTTATAGTATAAAAATATTTTATTTTTATGTAAAATATTAAATTTTATTTATGCTTCTACTTTGTTGCTTTTTAGGTGTTCAAATAAGGTTCTTATTTTGGGAATTAATAATGCATATTGTTCTTCATGAGTGGTTTCAAATATAAAGCTATTAATTTTGGTTAAACGTGCGCGAAGTGTCTTATCTGGTTGTTCCGGTTCATCAAACAATTTATTAGTAACAGGTATTACTGTATCACCAGATTTAATGTGACCTTCATTTATTAATTCTCGTAGTAGTATTCCAAAACTATAAATATCTCTTTTTTTCAAATCACCCACATTCATCTTCTTACCTATAGTAACATCAGAATATAGATGAGGGAGATTGTCTTCCTCATGTAAATACTTAGGGTCTTTTAGATACTCATATCGTGCTATTAATTTGTTTTCTTCTAAATATTCTGGACCGGTCATTAAGTGTCTGTCACAGTCTTCTTTTTCTTTGTCTAATTTAAACGTAGAATGCTTATTTAATGGATGTTTAAAATTAAACTTCTCACTTTCAAATGATTTTTTTAAGTTTTGAGTATCTATTTCGTCATAATTTGTTACGTCTTTTTTTAGTGACATAGCAGTTCCAAAATCAGTAAGTTTAATTCTACATTTAGTTATATCGGTTAAATCAGTTCTAGGTGGAATATCAGAATCTGTATGTGTGTATGTGTCTAGTGGAAAAAAAAGGAAATTATCCATTCTTATATCTCTATGAACAACGTTTTGAGTATGTAAAAAAGTTATACATTCAAATATTTGTATAATATGATCAATATTTATACTCTTACTCTGTTTATTAGCTATCGTATAATCGTAAAGATCATATCCTCTCTCCTCTATAGTATATCTATCTTTTAGTGATTTGTCGTGGGACGAACTCCAATGATCTGGTATTTTATCCCTTGTATCATTGCTCTTCACTCTAAGTTGTCTATACTTATAATTTCCAGAATGAATAATTTTTGGAATGAATTCATGTGCTCCACTTATACTATTTAATTTCATATGTATGTAAAAACCTTGTTCCTCTAAATTATTCGTTTTTTTTATTTGAAACCTATTATCATGAAACTGTGCACTCCTTACTTTATAGAAATCGTCTCCATTAAAATTTCTTAATTTTATTACATATTTCTTTCCACTTTTATTTGTTAATTTAAGCACTATCTTAAATAAACCCATATTTATAAATTCTAGTTTTAACCATAGTTTTTTATCAATACTTGTAGGGTTATCAAATATCCCTTCTAATTCCGACTTATTTGTTTCTTGTTTTGCGGAATCGTACTCAATTTCATATTTTACAAGGGGTCCAATAGTACGAAGTGCAGACGTACATCCTAAATTATAATATATACGATATGTTTTACCACCACCACCTTTCATTACTTTCTTTGTTTTCTTTTGACGTTTTGGTTTTCTAGTTGTGTGTTTTGGTTTTCTCGTAGTTGTTTTCTTTTGACGTTTTTGTTGTCTTTGTTTTCTAGTTGTGCGTTTTGGTTTTCTTTTAGTGGAATTCATTTTTCGTAATACAGATTTTTTAACCATAATGAAATTATAACTTTATTTATTATAATATATGAAAATATATAAAAAATATAAAAAATATATTAAAAATATGAAAAATAGGTTCAAATAATTAATGAAGTAATTATTGTATTATTATCTTGTATCATATTCCAAGTTGCATTTAATTTATTAACTAGACTGTCTATAATGTTTAAACCTAAGAAATTACTTTTAACAAAATAATAATCTTCTTTCATTTTAGGATCATCTTTTACATCTTTCATATTACTAGATATTGCCGTTGTTAAAATATTATTTTTAATTATTAATTCTAGTTTATTATTTGGTAGTTGTGTCATAGTAATATCGATTATATCAGTTTTAGTATGACTATTTGAATGTTTTATGGAGTTCATAATCATATTATTTAAAACTATTTTTAAATAACAAATATTTTCATTCATTATATTAATATTATAATGTTCTAGTTTATTCTTATTAAAGATGAGTTTTTTATTATTTGATACAATAAGAGGATGATCATTAAAACTAGATATAATCTGTGTAATCGTTTCAATAAAATCCAAGTTTGTAAAAGACGTATTCGCATTTTGTTGTTTAATTTGTGTTTCAAGTAAATGACAACATTTCATACTTTCAGATACAATTGTATTTAAATAAGAAGCTATTTTATTGTTTTGTAATTGGTCAATTTCTATCTTTGATAACTCAGCACAACCAACAATTATATTTAATGGATTTATGATTTCATGTGCCAATATATTCATTTCCATCATTTTGTTTATTTGATTATAAATGATGTTTTTTAGTTTTAATTTTAATTTTAAGTTTTAAAACACCTATAGTTATTAATTAGAAAATAGTTTTAATCAAAAGGAAACATATTATTTTTATCAAAAGTAATGGTTTTCTTTTTCCTTCCAATATGATTTCCTAATATAAACACAGTAAAATAAATGAATCCAAATAAAAATGAAAATATTATAGATAATATCTTACCAGACATTTTAGTTCCTTTATTTATATGAAGACAACACGATAAAGATATGAAATTCACAGTAAGTAAGAATACTGCAACACACGAATAACATACTAATGAAAAAAAATTCAATATATAATCATCAGCATTTAAATTAGAACTTCCTGATTTCATATCCTTTAAGATATTAAATGATTCCTTTCCATCTTCTTTAGTTGCGTGTTCCATTTTTAACTTTTAACTTTTAACTTTTAATATATAATTATATAATTTAAAAAAAATAAAATAAAAACTAAAACTAAAACTAAAACTAAAACTAAAACAATTTAATTTGAAAATTCTAAATCACCCATACCACCAATAATACGTAATACATTGAAATTCATAGCAAATATAATTATATCATATGTATAAGATGAACCAGAATCTTGTTTTGGTATTGTTGTAAGTTCCAATTGAGCGTTATTTATTCTTGAAAAATTACAAGCACCGCTAGGTTGATGTTTTTTCAAATCATAATCAAGGTTAAACGAATATACATAAATACCATCCTCTGGAACACGGGGCATATGTTGATAATTATTAATTAATGTAAATTCAACAGCGTCTTTTTTTGAGAATCGCATATTGCCGTTGAATTTCAATACTGCTGATTTTAATATATCTTTGTATTTAAGATTATTGATATTGGTAGTGTCAAATGTAGCTTCTGTTCCAAATTCATCATAATCTGTCGAATTAATAACAGGATTAATAGTTTTATCCGCCCAATTTGTAAAATTAGAAAATTGGTTATTTGATTTAAAATCACTTCTTCTAAATATCCACGCTAAATTAGATACAGGATGTTGTATGGATAAATCAATCACATTTGTATTACCATCACTTCCTAAAGTAGGTATAAATATATCTTCCACCTTTTGAACGGTATGTATAAGATATTCGTGTTCAGTATCAGCAAATCTCTTTCTTTCATCATTATCTAGAAATATATAATTTATATCAAGTGAAGGTGAAATATCTAATTCAGTAATTGTAGACCCACTACTTGAAAATACTCCTAAATTATAGGTTGCTGATGGAGACTTCTTTCTATTACTATCTCCACCAGAATCAATTATTGTATATAATTCGGCGAATGATCGTAATGTTATATTTACTTTACACTGCACACTTTGTAGTGCTATTAATGGTAGAGCACTCCCCAAACAATAAGTAAACCAAAAAGGTAATGGAACATATATTTTTCTTGATGATATGCTAGGGCGAATTTTACTATTATCAAATGGATATGTTGAACCATCGCTTTTTAACGGATTAGTTAAATCACTAATATTTCCTATCATACGATTATATCCATTCTTTTTGGATTCATTACACGTTAATTCATTCCAAATATGCATCCATTCTGGATAAAGTTTGTCAATCTCGCGTGATTCAATAAAAAATGACACATTTTTAATAATATATTCACCAATACGGTCAATCCATTGAAATTTATAATTTTTTGTTGTATTATCAGAATATATATCTGGAAGTGTGAAAACAAAATACATATCTTTTATAAGGTCGGCATTACGGTCTATAAAAAAATCTATGTTTGTTTCTTCTGATTCTTTTAAGTTTGTATTATTTACTTTTGGTTCTAGTGAAATCATTTCCATAGAAAAATTAGAATGCCGTCTATACACATTTTTGAAATACGATATTTGAGGATTACTCGTTAAATAATAATCTTGACCACCATATGCACTTAATTGCATAATACCACCGGGCATTTTGGATTATATTTTA
>Ga0209632_10003465_pt1 | contig 14482 bp, 6 predicted proteins | sample COG_10_FD_184754 | JGI IMG/M metagenome (GOLD analysis project Ga0209632, IMG submission 184754) | Pelagic Microbial community sample from North Sea - COGITO 998_met_10 (SPAdes) (version 2) | ecosystem: Environmental > Aquatic > Marine > Neritic zone/Coastal water | place: Helgoland, sampling... | reverse complement strand
TCTTCTGGTGAAATTATTTGGGAAAAAACATTTGGTGGCGGAGATGGAGTTAAAGGTAGCAACATGATTCAAAGAACAGAGGATGATAATTTTATTCTTACATATAACTCCTTTGACCATCTAAAAAACGGGTATAATACATGGGTCATTAAAATTAATGATAGTGGATTCATTGAATGGGGAAGAAAATTTAGTAACGATGATAGTGACTTTGCCTATTCTTGTGTTTCAACTCTTGATGGAGGGTACGCAATTACAGGAAGCACATTTAACCTTGGAAATGGAAACAAAGATTTTGGGGACCTTTGGTTATTAAAGACAGATGAAAAAGGCGTAGCAGCTCTTCCATCAAATTAGAATTATTTTAAGAGAAGCATCTTCTTTGTTTGGCTAAAGCTTCCTGTTGACATCCTTGCAAAATACACTCCCGTAGCCATTGCTTTCCCATATTGATCAACTCCATTCCAAGTGATAGAATGAACTCCATAGTCTTGATCCTCATTTAGTAGTGTTCGTACTTCTTGACCTACGACATTATAGATTGATATTATAACTCTCGATCTTTTTGGAAGTTGATAGTTCATCTTTGTTATTGGATTAAAAGGGTTTGGGTAATTTTGGCTTAAAGCATATTCCTCAGGTATATTTTCTAAGATGTTCTCACTTTTTTGAATAACATAATCTAAATCGCCAGCAACAAGCTTAAAATCATAAGACAAACTTGTTTTATGTTGTATTTCTATAGAGCTACCTGGAAAGTCATATTCAATAGCCCGTTTCTGTATATCTACGATGGATACATGTAAATCCTTTGAAGTAGGCCCTTCAAATAAACCCGAAAAAAGAATCATATTTTCATCACTTTCAGATTCGATTCTTAAATCCCAGACTCCATTAAAATCCTCTGTAGATCGTATATCTCTTATATAACTGTTCGTTTTTAAACCATCCAAGTTTGTAACAATCGATAAATTATTATTCAAATCAATTAATCTCGGGGTATCATATGAATCAAGAGTGTTAGAAGCATGATTTTTTCTTCCCACCGTAGTAGAATAATTAAAATAGGATTCACTATCTAGTCGCAAGTTTAGTACCCACTCATCTGAAGCAATTATTCTTTCTGCTGAATTTTCTATTTCCCCAAAAGGGAGGAGAGTTATTTTTGCTGTATCAGTAGCATAGACAGCATACCCTCTCCATGACTCTAATGTATTTTGAGAACTACTCCAACCATCTTTATCTTGATTTCCAAAAGTAAAGAGGTCTCCAACTGTACTATCTTTTTCAAAAGGCACAGAGAACGAAAAAGGACTACCAATCATGTTCCAACCTTGCTTTAAAGAGATCTTATAATTCTCAAGAGGGAGTGATGAACTTGTATCTTCTTCAAAAACTACGGGTTCATCATACTTATGCTTAAACCAGTAAGCGCTTCCAATTTCTATTATACCTGGAATAATATATTCCTCACTTAGTGGATTATATTGGTAAAATATATGTCCTTCTTTCAATTTAGATTTGGCCAAGCTTAAATCTTGAGGAACTCCAGGCCATGAAATTAATCGCCAACCACCCTTATCAATACCTTCAGGATAAGAACTGTTCCCATGTGCCATTGTCATTTCACCACCGATAAATTTCACCCCCACTGTTTTATATTCACTACTAGAAATATTTTCCATGTTATCTACAGCAATGACTCTAGCTCTAAAGTTTTCTACACCAATTAAAGAATCTGGTATTGTGATTTGATATTTACCTTCTAGCCCTTCAACCATCGTTAATATTAATTCGTTAGCAGTTCCTCCAACCTGTAAATAAAGTTCTGCTTTGTTTATTCCATTTAAGTCAAATAAAGTCGCATCAACATTTATAGAGCCAGATGATTTATTAATGAGATTTGGGAAATTAAAATTTGATATTAATGGTGGTTCTGAAAAAACATTTTGAGATGTTTTTAAAAAACCTTCTCCAACTATAAAAGAGTCTGAAATACTTTCTTGCGATAGTAGTCCTCCGATACTATTTAAAACCCCAAAAGAATCTCCAGTCGCTAGTCCTTGTCCTGTTGGGATTGTTGCAAATTGTATTTTATAATCCTGAGAACAAAGTATATTAATAGAATATAAAATAAAAAATATTTTTATTTGTAGCTTCCATTTCATTAAGAGGAAGCTCCTTTGATCACTGAAAAGTTAACGACAATCGACTCTGAAAGACTGCCACCACTAATATTCCTAACTGTTATATTAAAACTTCCTGAACCCATAGTGTTTGCCTGTACAAGATATGCACCAGCTGTTCCAGCAGAACCATGAACAGCGACAACAACGTCTGTCGCAGCAACAAGAGTATTTGTTACTACAAATGTTACATTCGCTTCATGCGCTAGTGCTGCATCATTAAGAGTAATCTGACCAACATATTTACTTAAAGTTACACCTGTGGACTTACTAGTGCTTTGAGTAAAGACCCCGCCTGATGGTGATGTTGCTGTAATATAAGTATTTATATCTGTCATAGCCACTTGAACCATTGATCCATCATCATTTAAAACAACCCTATCTGCATCTACTACTGTTGTTCCTGTTGCTGAAGTACCACCATCTATAATATTTAATTCTGCTGCCGTGGCGTCAACCGCTGCTAACTTTGTAAAGTCTGCTTGAACTAATCCAGAAACACCATCTAAAAGATTTAATTCTGTTCCAGTTGAGGTAACCGCAGTACTATTTAAGACTAGTTGGCCATCTGGTACAACCACCCTTGCAGCGCCACCAAGAATAAGATCATCTCCGCTTTCATCCCAAAGTGCATAAGATCCAGATGTTGCACCAAAAAGCTTAACATCATGACCCGTATCATCCACACCGATAGTTAAGGTATTCCCAACTGATATAGTACCATCTATATCTACTGCTCCATCTATATCCACAGCATCTAAGTTTGTTGTCCCTGCTATATCAGCATCTCCAGAAAGATCCAACGTAGCTGCATCTATTTCACCAGAAATAGTAATATTTCTTCCTCCTGTGATATCTTTATCAGAATCTGTTATTATTGCTTTACTTGCTGCTACTGTTCCATTTGTTATTCCATCTATTAAATTTATATCTGCTGCACTAGCAGTAACAGCTGATCCTGCTATTTGTAATGTTGTTGCATTTACTTCTCCGCTAGATCCATACACTACTGCTTTACTGTTCACTATCGTTCCAGCACTGGATCCGTCTAAAAGGTTTAACTCGGACCCGGTTGACGTAACGGCTGTTGAATTTAAAACTAGTCCTCCATCAGGTATCGTTGCGTTACCTGTAACAACCAAATTGTCTCCTACTGTCACTTCTGAAGTTCCATGCCCGATCGTGACCGCGACTCCAGATGCTGCTGTTGCAACATTTAAATCTCCAGTTGCATTTGTAATATATGAATCTGTTCCATCATGGTATAGTTGCATATCTGATCCAGCTCCAAATTGAAATTTATCCGAATCAGGAATGATTAAATCTCCAGAATTATTAACTGTCACAGCTTTCGATGCTTCAGATGTTCCCACACTAGAAATATCTAAATAGTTTAATTCTGCCGCAGAAGATGTGACTTGGGCTTCACTACCTGTACTACCAATATATAATTGCGTAGCTTTTACAGCTCCTATATTCTGATTTGCATCTGCAATAACAGCTTTACTGGCCGTTGGAGTTCCCAAAACAACTCCATCGAGATAGTTTAATTCTGCTATGGTCGATGTTAAACTTGTAGATCCATCATTTAAAGTTCCATATGTGACTGTGCCTGTAGTTGTAATATTAGAACTACCATTATCAATTGCACCAAAACTAGTTGCAATTGTTCCCGAGTTCAAAGCCCCTACAGTTGTTGCAGCCGTTGTTATTAAATTTGGCATCGCTGTTATCTCATCATCAAAATAAGCAGCTAGATCTGTTACCGCTGCTTGAACCATTGATCCATTATCATCATTCAAAACAACCCTATCCGCATCTACTACTGTTGTACTCGTTGCGCTGGTTCCTCCATCCATAATGTTTAATTCTGCTCCGGTTGAGGTAACTGCGGTGCCTGAATATGTTAGATTACCCGTTCCAACAGTAACCCCGCCAGCAAGAGTAACATCAGCACCACTAAAGGTTGCAGCTGTTGTAGTGCCTGATTTTATAATTAAATCACCGCTATTATTTGTCGCACTTCCAAATGTGGTTCCGGCATCTTTAAAAAAGATATCTTCTCCATCTGCATCTAGTACAATATCTGCAGGAGTATCTAATGTGATTGCTCCTGATGAGGTCCCAACAGTTACCGATGCATCACCCGTAGATAGATTATCAGAGGCAAAGCTCGCATCAGTATAGGATTTCAATTGAGAAGCTGTTATAAAAGTTGTTGTTCCATTGTCATCCACTAAAATCTTATCAGCATCAACAATAGTAATACCTGTACCACTTGCAGTTCCATCTGTTGCAGCATCCACTTCAATTGCTGCGCCAGATACTTTATCTGCAGTTGTAATTGTTGCCAGCTTACTGTCAGCTATTGCTGCTGAACTATTTATATCCGCATTAACGATTACACCCGTTCCTATTGCTGCTACTCCAGAAGTATTTATAGCTAAATCACCAGAAATTACTACGGGGTTATAGTTCGTTCCATCTCCAATCAAAGCCGCACCACTTGTATTCGTATTCATAAATAAATCATCACCAACAATCGTTAGGTCTCCTCCGACACTTACTTTTCCTGCTCCTTTTGGAGTGAGATTTAAATCAATATTTGTATCATCGCCTGAAGTACCTATTACTACAGAATTTCCCGTTGCTCCATTTGTAACCTCAACTTCGTTGACGGCACTATCAGTGGTTTGAAAAACTATTAACTCTTGTCCATTGGCATCAGCGATAAATCCACCATCAGCAAACTTTGGCTCGGTTAATGTTTTATTTGTCAATGTCTTTGTTGTTCCAGATACATACGTATCTAAACCTGTAACCGCGACTTGAACCATTGATCCATCGGCATCATTCAAAACAATTTGATCAGCGTCTGCTATTGTTAGAGAAGATGCACTCGTTCCACCATCAAGGATATTTAATTCTGCTCCCGTTGCTGTCACTTGAGTCTCTGAACCGCTTGTACCAATGTGTAATTCGGTTCCCTTAACCGCTCCTATATTCTGATTCGCATCAGCAATAACAGCTTTACTTGCTGTTGGTGTTCCTAAGGCGACGCCGTCTAAATAGTTTAACTCTGCTCCGGTTGAGGTAACTGGAGTTCCAGCATAAGAAAGATCTCCCGCTCCAACAGTAATATTTGTACCTATATTAACCGTACCAGAGCCTTTCGGGACTAGGTTTAAGTCAATGTTTGTATTGTCACCCGAAGTTGCAATAATAATAGGCTGTCCATCAGCACTATTAGAAATATCTAACTGATTTAGTGCATTAACAGCTTTAGAGAACTCAATTAACTCATTACCACTGTCATCTGCTATAAATCCAGTATCAATAAATTTTGGTTCTTCCAGTGTTTTATTTGTCAATGTTTCAGCCACATTGATGATATTTGTGCCATTTAATTGAATTTCTGCTGCATTAACCTCACCGCTAACTCCGTAAATGACTCCTTTACTATTTACAATAGATCCTGAAGAAGAGCCTTCTAAAAGGTTGATTTCTGTCGCATCAGAAGTTATACTCGTCCCCGCAATTTGTAATGTTGTCGCATTCACCTCACCACTCGACCCATAAATAACCGCTTTATTATCAAGTATATTCCCTGCTGAGGATCCATCTACCAAGTTTAATTCAGAAGCATTAGAGGTGACGTCTGTCCCCCCTATATCAAGAGTTGTAATAGAAACTTCTCCAGCCACAGTTACAAGATCATCAGCAAGTGTAATTAAATCTGTATCGGTTACATACCCTATTTTGCTATCAGCAACTTGAACCGTACCATCTAAAAGAACTGATGATCCCGTCGCAGGTGAAATAGTTATCCCGCCTACAGAAGTACTCATTGTAATAGCGCCATCACCAGTAGTAAGAGTGTTTGACTTCAGCGATGTCGCTTCAACACTTGTCAAATTTGAACCATCACCAGAAAATGAATTTGCAGTAACAGAACCAGTAGTTGATAAGTTTTCATCACCAAATGCGATTGTTCCTCCTGAAGAAGTTATAGACCCGTCTCCTAAAGTTAAATTTCCAATCGTCGAACCAGTCGCAATCGTTGCAGCTCCTGTGGAAATTGTTCCTAATGTTGATAAAGCATCATTCCCAAAAGTAATCGCATCAGATGAAGAAGTTATAGATCCGTCTCCTATGGTTAAATCTCCAATCGTCGAACCGGTCGCAATCGTTGCAACACCGGTAGAAATTGTTCCTGTTGTAGAAAGTGCATCATCACCAAAAGTAATTGCATCAGATGAAGAAGTTATAGATCCGTCTCCTATGGTTAAATCTCCAATCGTCGAACCGGTCGCAATCGTTGCAACACCGGTAGAAATTGTTCCTGTTGTAGAAAGTGCATCATCACCAAAAGTAATTGCATCAGATGAAGAAGATATAGAACCGTCAGCAAGTGTTAGATTACCAATGTTAGCTCCCGTTCCAGTAATATCGGTAAAAGTACCCGCTGCTGGAGTAGCGTCTCCAATAATACTATTTTCAATAGTACTTCCTGAGATAGAACCATTTGATATTGTTAAATCATTAGCAACATAAGTGTCTGTAATAGTCTCACCTTCCCAAGTACCCGAATTGATAGTTCCGACCTGATCTATAGATGTTTCATTCCCCGTAGTTAGTACAATGCCATCAATATCTGGAAAAGTGATAGTACGATCTGTTGTCGGATCATCAAGCGAAATTACTAACTCAAAATCGTTAACTGTAACCCCTTCCATGACTATTGGAGAATCACCTGCTAGTGTGCCAGTCGAGGTAGCTTGCACACCTGTTAAGTTTGAACCATCACCAAATAATGAATCTGCGGTAATAGTTCCCGAGGTTTCTAAATCTTCGTTCCCAAATGAAATTTCTCCGCTTGAATCTGTTATAGAACCATCTCCTAGAATTAGGCTTCCAATAGTTGACCCTGTAGCCATCGCGGCAACTCCTGTAGAAAGAGTGCCCGTTGTCAACAACACATCATTACCAAATGATATAGAATCTGAAGAGGATGCAAGTCCTCCATTCGTAATTGTAATATTACCAACCACAGACCCCGATGCAAGTGTCGCTATCCCTGCTGTTAGTGTTCCATCTGTCTCTAAATCTTCATTCCCAAATGAAATTGAACCACTCTCATCAGTGATGGAAGCATTTGATAGTGTTAAATCTCCAATTTTTGTCCCTGCTCCTAAATTTGCTATACCATTAGATGTCAAGAGCCCAACTTCTAGAGCTCCGTCTGTATTTAAGTTTTCATCTCCAAAAGAAATATTTCCCCCAGACGACGTAATGGATCCATCTGCTAATGTTAAATTTCCAATAGTTGATCCTGTAGCCATTGCGGCAACTCCTGTAATTATATTCCCTTCTGTATTTAGATTGTTATCCCCAAAAGAAACAGTTCCATTACTATCCGTGATTTCATTTCCATCAAAAATAAGTGTCCCAATTGTAGCTTCAGAACCAGAAGAATTTAAAGGAACTTCAATACTTGTGAATTTTCCAGTTGATGGTGAATTCGCTCCAATTGAAACACCTTCAATTGAACCACCAGTCAAATTAATAGATGCAGAATCTTGTATTGCAAGACTCCCTAAACCTAAGGAAGACCTCGCTAAAGAATCACTTTCTACAGTCCAATCCGCTCCATTCGAAACAATAAAGTTTCCATCACTCTGCTGCAAATCTGCTATAGTTATCAGGCTAGAATCTGCATCTTGTTTTGTATCAACATAAGCTTTAATCGACTGCTGAGTTGCTAAGTTCAAGTTCGAGTTTGAGACCATATCATCTTCATCTAATACGGCATCACCTGTTATTGCAGATGCATTTAATGTACCTCCAACTATAAGTGTCCTATTTGTAAATGTAATCAAATCGGGGTCATCAATATGTCCCATTGAAGAACCAGAAATATTTATTAGACTATCAATAATGACTGAAGATCCCTCTGCAGGAACTATATCGAGGTTACCATTATTAGATAATAAAGAGTTAGCATTTAAAACACCTTCTTCAAGAAAATCTGTCAAGTTTGTATCTAGCATTTGGTAGCTTGAAAGTGTGTCATAAATCTCAGCACTTGTTGCATAGCTTTGTAAAGAATCTTTTAGTACATAAATATCTAGATCCGGTAAGTTTTTTAAATCAGTGTAGTCTGCAGACCTAGCATAATTAGATGTATCTGATAAAATAGAATAGAATACGGAAGTAAGTAGTTGCCTTGGCGTGAGGGTTGATCCCTCGACCGTCAACTCTAAATATGCTTCTTCAGGAATAGTAGTGAAGGGATTTGTACTACCCAGAATCGTGCTAATAATACCATTTGTAACGGATACTTGTTGATTCTCAGACCAAATAGCTTCACCACCCTCCGCAATACTATATACCTTAAATAAAACCTCATAACTTCCATCAAGTGTTGGTCTACCATCAGACTTTGTGATAAGTCCCTGATAAGAAATTTTTCTGGGGACAGCAATGTTTTCAGTAATGTTTTCTGATGCTATTTGATTAACAGCTTTATTTTTTGTTGGCCTAAAACTTTTTTTATTCTGAGAAAATGATATTGTTGATAACAGAAAAAATAAAAAAAATATTTTTTTCATGAGTAGCTCCTATTATGGATAATATTTTTAATTAATATTTGTTTTTTTTTAAGAATCATGTGGAAAACTCGGTGGTTTTTCTAGCTTATTTTCGTTTGAATTATTAAAGAAAATTTTATCTAGAATTAGATAAACACCTCCTGCCATTAATGGATATTTAGCATAAACCGTCCATTTCTGATCTGTAAGGTTTAACTTTTTTAAAAAGGGTCTTTTCATAGATGGCTCTAATTCAATTTCATTTTTAATACTCATACCTAATGCTGAACTCTTCGTACTATCTAATTCTGATGCTGAGACCATTAAAATTGAATCTGCCTCTAATAAATTTGCTGTGTCTACTGGCGTTGAATATTTAACAATTAGAGTATCCGAGGCTTTAAACCCCAAACTATTTTTAACTTCTAGAAATACTTCTAGCTGAATACCTGGATCATTTTTAGCAATATTAACTTTTACAGTTTTTTCAAATGTATTTAGACTTCTTAAATATTTTGCATCATATGTCTCTATTAAAAAATCTGAACTAAAATTATTATCCTCATTTAAAACCAATCCTGGTGAAAATATCCAAGTATATTTTATTTTAGAACCATCATCAGAGTATGACTGCGTGCCATCCAGAAGAATATCTAATCCAGAGTAAACTTCAATGTCTGCACCTGCATCGGCATATGGTAAATTACTACTCGAACTAAATAAGCCATCTTGTGAAAAGGAAAAGGTATTAAAAAATATTAAAAGAAATATTTTGAGATTACCGACTAATTTTAATTGCATATTTTTACCTATTTACTACTTGAAACCACAGTAGGTGTTATAAAAATCAATAGTTCTTTTTGTTCTCGATCCGCATTATTATAGTTGAAAAATGTTTTAATTATTGGTATATCTCCCAGAATTGGAACCTTTGATGTCAACTTATTCGCCGAATCAAATATTAATCCGCCGATCAATAATGTTTCTCCATCATTAACTCGAACAGAGGTACTTGTTGATCTAGTTGATATCATTGGCCTCTGATCTTTGCCAATTAATGCTATTATTTCTTGGACGACAGCATCAATTTTCATACTTATTACTTTATCTTTATTAGTTCTAGGCAATACATCAAGAGAAACATTGACCTCCTGATTTTCATAAGTATATGGATTCGTTCCAAAAACGCTACCTTCTCCTTGTGGAACAAGAACAGGAATTGTTGTTCCTATTAAAATATTTGCAGGTGAATTGTTCGCGGTAGTTACTTGAGGTTCTTGTAGTAGTTTTGTATCTCCATCATTTGCTAATAATGACATGATTGTAGATACTATAGGCCTACTCAATGTTGCAAAATTCATTGTTTGTCCACCTATCAATAAATAGCCTAAATCTAAGGTTGTAGAGCTATCAACATTATTACTTCTAACAATGTCCATTTTTTCACGTAAGTCCCAATTTATTCCTATGATTTCATCGTGCTTTAGTTTTGTTTCAATAAATTTTACAGAAATATTTATTTGGTCGCTTTGGATGTCTAAAGATCTTACGACCCCCTCTATTAGAGAAAAATTAGTTGGGATATCAGTGACTAATAATATATCTTTTTCACCAGCTTCAATATTACTTGCAGCTGTTGAAGAGAGTGCTTTCAGTTTTCCTCGTGGGGTTAAAACCTCACTCACAGCATCTGAAATAAGACTTCCTGTTATATAATTTAATCTAAACATCTGGGTTCTTAATTCACCACTCAGAACCTGTTTTGTTTTCATGGGCTGAACTATTATAATATTATCTTGAACAAACCATTCGTACCTATTTACATGTAGAATAGCATCTAAAGCTGATTCAAGAGCAACATCTTCGAGGTTTACAGTGACCTTACCTTTAATATCATCACCCATAATTAGATTAAGATTATCTTGAGATACAAGCAACCTAACAACATTCGCAAGTTCTGCATTTTTAAAATTCATGGTAACACGTGAATCTGGAAGTCTTTTTGAGCTAGCAAGAGACCTTCTATTTTTCTTTTTACTTTTTTTCTTTTCCCATGATATTTTAAGCTGCCTTGTTGAGCTTTTTAATTTTTCTTTATCTAGTTTTATTGAATAGTTAGGAACACGAGTAAAGTCTAGCTTAACTATGGCTCTCTTTATTTCTTCTTTTTGATTTATATCCCTAGGGATATTCATAGAGTATTGGTAGAGGGGACTACTATCACACTTCTTAGTAAAATTTCCTTTTTTCCAAGAAACATTATCAAAAGATAAAATTAAACTTGGTGGTGCAAAATTTTCATCGATTTTATACTTAATTTCATCATCACTTTCAATTCCTGTGAATTCAAAAATCAATGTATGAAATTTTCCTTCTTCTGTCAGATAGATTTTCTCTAAAGAAGAAGCTGGAGGGAAAAAATTATCCCGTAAAGACTTAGCTTGGAAATTAAAATTTAAGACAATGAATATTGTCATAATTTGTATTTTTATCATTGATAAATATTTCATTTATTCTTCAAGGTTGAGGGTAACTTGATAGTCATTTCTTTCAAGCTTTACCTGGTTTTGTGTGATTTCCTCTACTAAGAAACCTCTTACTCTATTCATTTCATTTACTATTTCACCATTTATAATAGCTTTAAATCCGTTTTCAAATTTTGTGATTCCAGTCAGCTTAAACCAATTATCATAAATATTACTTCTATTATAAAATATATCTTTTCTCCAATCTGAAGTGTTAATAGGAACTTTTAATAGAAGACTGTCTTTTAGTTCTTTTTTAATTGTTCGAGGATTCATTATATCTGACTTATTACCTTCTAATGAAAACCTCTGTCCTACTAAAACGTCGAAAAAAACTAAAATAACAATTAGAATGGAGAGACTCAGTATTATTTTTTCTTTTTTCATTAGTCTAAGCCCCCGTACGTCAAATATTCTATTTTTGCAATAACGCCCTGGGGGTCAAGGCTATCTAACCCAATTGAACAATATTGTAACTTTAATTGATTCGATTTTTCCTCAATGGTTTCAACAAAAACTCCAACATCTAAAAAATTGCCACGTAATTCAAAATTAAGTGAATGCCTCGCAATATTTATTTGATTGTTTTTGAATAAATCTTTTGTTGTTGGGAATGTATTTCTTGGATCGATTGTCAATTTAATCAGACTCATATCCATGCTACTTGCAAGACTCTTCAATCGCTCTACTTCTTGTAATAGTTCATCACCTGATATTTTTTTCAAATTTAATTTTTCTTGATTTTCCATAAACCTTTTTCGTAAATCTTGAATTTCTCCTATCTCAGAATTACCCATACTTAATTCTTGATTTAATAAAATGTACTCTTGCTTTCTATTTTCAAATCGACTTCTAATTTTTTGATCTTTCCATATGTAAATGGAAAACATTAAAAAGGCTACGAAAATCAGTATAATATTTTTTTTCTTTTGATTCATCTTAATTAATAGACCACATTGATATCGAAGCCTGTACGATATTTTTTTATGATATCAGGATCACCTAGCTCAATTGTTTTAAAATGGCCCGATCCGTCTAAATCATTCTTAAAGTTTTCTGCCAATAGAATTGAACTTTCTAAGTTTTTATTAAAAAACCCATTTAAGGTTATAATTATATCTGAATTATTTTCTTTATTATTACTTGCCTGAAAGTAGTTTGATTGCAGCTTATCTAGAGTCAGTTCGGTTACGTTAAATCCTTTAGGTACTTTATTACTGAAATATTTTAGAATACTTATCATTTCTAAGGATACCTCCGAATCTTCATTTATTATAGTTTGGTAAGTATCCGCAAATGCATTCTCTTTTTCTACGATATCTTTTATATCTCTTCTCATATTTAGCAATTTTAATTCAGCTTTTTTAATGGGTATTTGAGCTTCAATTGGCTTAATCTGATTTTGTTGTAAAGAAGAAGAAATTGAGAAAACTAGTAATAAAAGAACTAAAACATTTTGCATAATTTTATTTGTAAAGAGGTATGACTCTTCTTTTTTCTGTTTTTCAGGCAAAAGGTTTAGTTCCATGAATGGGTCCATTAAAAGACCTAAGTTTGCCATATAGTCCACTTCAATTGTATTTTTTATTTTTGATTTGTCTTTTCTTAAAATTAAATCACTTCGATTATTAATTGTATCAATGGACCTATCCAAATTTTTCAAGACTATTTTTTGTTCTATTTCTTTAACTCTAAAATCTTTTAATTCCTTTTCTAATTTTTTCAGCCTGTCCCCATAATTAAAAGCAAGACCTTTTAGTTCATTAACCTCTTCCTCAATTCCTATTATTTCGTGCTTTTCTTTTGTGATTTGAAGTTCAAGAGTTGTACATACTTCTTCCATTTTTTTAATTTTGTCTTGACTTAATTTTTCAGATTCTGAAATTAAATTTTTGGTGGATGATTGTTTATGTTTGAGAAGTGCTATCTCTTCTTCGATTTCAACGATTTCTTTGAAGAGTTCTTTCGATCTTGTTTTAAGTTTCGCAATGTTAGAATAACTCTCAATTTTATTATCTGATATTTCCCATTCATAAGTACTATTTTTTTTGTCGTCTTCATAAAATGATTTTTCAAGAGCTTGTTTCATTTGACTATTAATTTTTGATAACTCTTCATCTATTAATGCAATATCAACTTTGATAGTCCTTAAATTGTTTTTCAAATCATCAATCTCAGCATCTATTAATTCTGAGTCTTTTAACTTTATGTCAATCAAAGTGTGAATTTTTGAAATTCTCTCAACAAGCATAATCTTGATTGAAGGATATAGATCTTTAAGATTAAGAATTAAATCAAGAGCTTGATTGTAATCATCCTTAATATCCTTTATATACTTTGAATTAGTAGTAATGAGGTTTTCTATTTTTTTTACATCACCCTCAAAATAAGAAAGATCATTTATTGTAAGGTTAATTTCACTTTGGAGTTCATTTTGTTCAGTTCTATTGTTATCGAGAACTGAATTTATTTTATAGATACTATTCTCGGATTGTTCAATATTTCGTAAAATATCCTTTTCAATCTGAGACATGTAGTCTTGATGATTCTTGCGGCTAGACTTACTTAGTTTCTTTTTTGATGCTGGGTTTAGCAACAGTTCATTATCACTCTTACTTATAGCTTTTTCAACTTTTTCTTGAAGTGATTCACTAATTTTTTGAGCCTTATTTAGATCATAAATTTTTTCTGATATAGCTTCTTTTAAATCATCGCATTTACTTATCATATTGATAAGGAGACTTTGTTGCTTTAATAAATTTTTATTATTTAAATCTTTTTTTAGAATTAGTTCATCTTGAAATGATTTATCATTCACTTCTTGATTTTTAATAAGCTTTTTAAAATCTAGAACCTTTATATTTTGTCTTTTTAATTTTTTCTCAGATAGCTGATTTTTTCGCTCAAACTCTTTTATATTAGTTTTTAAATCTGTGATTAAAAAATTTGTTTTATCAATCTCTTCAAGCTCTTTTAGTATTTGATTTTCAATATTTGAAGTTTCAAGAATAATTTTTTCATTTTTAAATTTATCATTTAATGCAGAGATTAAAATTTTATACTCTTTTTCAATTACTATTCTTTCTTTGCTAATAGACGCAATTTTCACTGCAGTTTTTTTATCAATGTCATATTCAGCACGAGACTGTTTTTCTGGAATATTTATTAATTGAATTTTTAT
>Ga0209632_10003462_pt1 | contig 14484 bp, 15 predicted proteins | sample COG_10_FD_184754 | JGI IMG/M metagenome (GOLD analysis project Ga0209632, IMG submission 184754) | Pelagic Microbial community sample from North Sea - COGITO 998_met_10 (SPAdes) (version 2) | ecosystem: Environmental > Aquatic > Marine > Neritic zone/Coastal water | place: Helgoland, sampling... | reverse complement strand
AACATCGCCAAGTGTGAAGGCGACCCGCCCATCATCAAGCGGATAGAAATCGTAAAAATCACCCGACACCACGCGCGCCGGAAGGTTCACACCTTTGACCGGGAAGTCACTTTCTTTTGTGTCAGGTAATAACGAGCGTTGAATTTCTGCGGCCAGTTCCAGTTCACGCTTCACGCGTTCCTGTTCAACAAGCTCTGCCGCCATACGTGCGTTGAGTACAGCCAAGCCCGCCGAGAAAGATAACGCCTGCAAAAGGTGCAGATCATTGTCATCGAACAGGCCATCGCCACCACGTTTATTAATGAGCTCAATCGCGCCGATCCGCTCACCCTTCACGCTCATTGGGGCACATAGAATAGACTTGGTTTTAAAGCCCGTTTCGCTATCGACCGATGCGTCGAAATCCGGGTCCTTGGAAACATCACGGACAATACGTCCTGCATCACGTTGCACGCAGAACCCGACAATTCCCTGATCAGCGGCGAGCTTCAGCCCTGTGATCTCGACCGGCCCAATACACGCGTCACATTCGAGTTCCTGCCCGCACGGAGAGAGCATGAAAAGAGCCCCCGCTTCGGCATCTACATAATCTGTAATGCGTTCAACGGCTCGCTTAAGGGTGACTTCTAATTCTTGATTTGACGCAAAGTCCCGGCCCATATCGGCCAGTAATTCCAGATGATTATGCACAGCAGCTGGGGCAACGCCCATCGGCGCACCACCTGTCACAATCGGATCATTAACTTCAGCACTCACCATGCCTGGAACTATGCCCGTAAAGACCCTTGCGGGCAAATACGGATAGCATAAGCCTAAGAGAACATCAGGCTCTGATAATGAACAACCTAAAATCTAGATGCGCACTTTCGCATAAGACCCCGGTGCGTCTTCAATCACCTTGAGCTTACCATCACCAGGCTTGCGTGCGGGGACTTGGCCGTTGCTGTGTTTTGCCACCCACTTTTGCCAATCCGGCCACCACGACCCCTCATGTTGCTTGGCGCCATCAAAGAATGCATCCGGGTCTTCCGGGACCTTCGCATTCGTCCAATAGCAATATTTATTGGCCGCAGGGGCATTGATCACACCGGCAATGTGACCACTGGCCGATAGCACAAATTTCTTCGGTCCTTGGTATAACTGTGTCGCCATGTAGGTCGATTTCCAAGGCGCGATATGGTCATCTTTTGTCGATAGCCAATATACAGGTGTTTTGATCTTGGTAAGGTCAATTGGTACCCCACCCATCGTGATGCCACCCGGTTCAACCAGCTTGTTCTCAAGATACATTTTCCGCAAATATAGTGAATGCATCATTTTAGGCATCCGCGTGTTGTCTGAGTTCCAATACAGCAAATCGAACGCCATAGGCTCGCGACCCATCAAATAATTATTTACAACAAACGACCAGATCAGGTCGTTATCGCGCATCATGTTGAACACCTGCGACATATACTGACCATCGAGGAAACCGGTCTTTTCCATGTGTTCATCGAGGCGCTGTAACTGCTTCTCGTCAATGAACACGCCAAGCTCACCTGGTTCAGAGAAATCGACCATGGTCGTAAAAAACGTTGCTGATTTTACCCGGTTATCCTTTTTTGCCGCCATGTAAGCCAGCGTTGATGCCGTTAAGGTACCGCCAATGCAGTACCCAATGACATTAAGGTCTTTCTCGCCGGTTGCCTTTTCGATGGCATCCATCGCTTCAAGCAGGCCTTCGAGCATATAGTTTTCGAACTGCTTATCCGCATGTCGCTCATCAGGATTTACCCACGCGATCACAAACACAGTGTGCCCCTGATCCGTCGCCCATTTAATGAATGAGTTCTTGGGCTGGAGATCGAGAATATAAAACTTATTGATCCAAGGCGGCACAATCAGCAATGGCCGCTTGGCGACTTCTTCGGTTGTCGGATCATACTGGAGCAATTGCATCAGATCGTTCTGATAGACAACTTTACCCGGCGTCACAGCAACATTGACCCCAAGCTCAAATGCTTCGGTGTCCGTCATGGAAATTCGGAGTTCGCCTTTGCCTTTTTCCAAATCCTTCAACAACTGATCCAGGCCTTTTATCAGACTCTCCCCTTTGGTCTCTGCCGCAGCTTTTAAGACTTTTGGGTTGGTCGCCGCAAAATTCGTCGGTGACATCGCGTCTAGGCACTGGCGCGTATAAAATTCCAGCTTTTCTCGAGTTTTTGGATCAGTATCGTCAACGTCACGTACCTGCGTTGTCATCCAATCAGACGCCAACAGGTAAGATTGCTTAATATAATCAAAGACAACATCTTCAGACCATGCATCATCTTTGAAGCGTCTATCGTCGCGCGCGGGCTCAATCACCGGGGCAACGTCTTCGACCGCCATGCGTTTTGCCGTCGCTTGCCAAAGGTCTGCATACCCTTGCATCAACTTGGATTGGGCTTCCATGAACTTCGCCGGGTCGGACATCATTTTAACTGACGCATCCATGAACATTTTGCTGATCTCAACCGGGTCAGCGACGCTATATCCTACGCCCGCTTTTTGCCGCTCGAGGAATGCACTTACAATCCGTTGAGACCGCTCTGCGAAATCCGCGTATGTTTTGGTATTCTTCTCGACATCAAACAGCGCATTCTGATCATTGTTATTTTTATCTGCCATCGTGCTTTCCCCCACATTCATCGATACTGTAGCACATTAACGCCTGAATTATTAGATTTGCTCTCGGCCCGCGCTGACTATAAGAAATCATGATGTCTTTTTTATTATCGCTCACAAGATCCCCTTCACGTTTGATTGCTTGCCTCACAACAGCAACGGCATTGCTTCTTATTGCCATGCCAACGCCAGAAGGAATTCCCCCCAATGCATTAACGGGGGCGGCACTCTGTCTGCTAGCCATTGGCCTATATGCAACGGCCGTCATTCCTGAATATCTGACGGCACTCGTGTTCTTTACGCTGGCGATGATTTTAGGCACTGCGGATGCCAATGTTGTCTTCTCTGGGTTTCACTCTGCCGCATATTGGCTTGTTTTTGGTGGCCTGGTCGTTGGCGTTGCTGTTCAGAAAACTGGCCTTGGCCTTCGTATCGCGACCTCGATCACTTCACGCCTTGCGCAAAGTTATACTCAAACAGTGATTGGTATTGCCCTTGTTGGTATTGCGCTGGCTTTCGTTATGCCGTCAACAATGGGACGCGTTGTTCTGCTCGTTCCCATTGTCTTGGCGCTTTGCGAGAGCCTTGGATACGAGAAAGGAACGCCTGAACGCTCTGGTTTGATTCTCGCAATGGCCTGTGGCACTTGGATGCCTGCGAACTCGGTTTTGCCGGCAAACGTCCCAAACATGGTCCTCGTCGGTGTTTCTGAAAATTTATTCGGCGTCACATTTAATTACGGCGAATACCTGCTGATGCACATGCCTGTAAACGGCATCCTCAAGCTCGCACTTATTATCGGCCTCATCCTGGTTATCTTCCGGTCCACAGGACGTACGCAGGCTGCACCAACGTCGGAAGAAGACGTAAAACCTCTTTCGCGCGATGGGCGACGTCTGGTGATTATCCTCGGCATAACGTTTGCCTTTTGGACAACCGATTTCATCCATCATATCTCACCTGCATGGATTGCTATGGCCGCAGCTATGGTCTGCTTGTGGTCCGGCATTGGTCTTATTGATGGAGATGACATAAAGGCCAGATTTAATTTCCCATCGACAATATATGTCGCAGGCATCTTGAGTTTAGGCGCCTTGCTGGTGGAAACAGGTGCCGGAGATATTGCAGGAGAATGGTTATTGGCACACATCACGTTCTCCAAAGATACACCCTTTATGTCCTTCGTCTCGATGGTCGGACTGGGTACTGCGGCAAACATTGCGACGACGGCCCCTAGTGTACCTGCCGTAATCGCCCCCCTCGCCGCAGATATCGCTGCATCCTCAGGGCTGCCATTGAAAACAGTCCTGATGAGCCAAGTGATCGCCTATTCAACGGTCATCCTGCCTTATCAGGTGCCACCGTTGATCGTTGCCATGCAATTGGGCGGTATTCCTATTAAGGACGGCGCCAAGATGACTGTTGCTCTGGCAGCGGTCTCACTGTTGATCCTTGTGCCCCTGAACTATCTTTGGTGGTCCTGGCTTGGGCTAATGCAGTAACACGCAAGCCAAAGAAAAAGGCCGGTGTTTCCACCGACCTTAATCCAAAAAATTCATGCGTTGTTTAGAACGCGTAGCCTGCTGAGCCCCACCAGTAAACGGCGCAGAACAGGAACAACCATACAACGTCAACGAAGTGCCAATACCAGGCAGCGGCTTCAAAGCCGATATGACGCTCTGGTGAGAAATGGCCCTTAACTGTGCGGACATAACATACAGCCAGGAAGATCGTTCCGACGATCACATGGAAGCCATGGAAACCCGTCGCAAGATAGAACGTGGAAGAATAGATCCCGTCCTTAAATCCGAATGTTGCATGGCTATACTCATAGGCCTGACATGCCGTGAAGATGACACCAAGGATCACAGTCCAAAGCAGGCCAGTTGCGGCGCGCTTGTTGTCACCTAAGCGAATAGCATGGTGTGCATACGTCACCGTCACACCTGATGTCAGTAGAATAAGCGTGTTGAGGAATGGAAGTGTCCACGTTGGCAAAGGAACCACACCTTCTGGCGGCCACATTGGCGACGCCACGAAGCTCAGGAATGGAACAGATGCGTTGAAGTAAGCCCAGAAGAACGCAAAGAAGAACATAACTTCTGAAACAATGAACAACAGCATACCCATGCGAAGACCGTGCTGAACAGCTTCGGTATGGTCATGGCCATTGCCAGCTTCGCTGATAATATCACGCCACCATAGGATGGAAAACGTGACAACCAACGTTAAGCAGATCATCATGGCAATCATTGACGAGCCATGCATATACAAAATTGCTGCAATCGCCAGCGCAAAGGCACCTAGGCTCGATAAAAACGGCCATGGGCTTGGATTGACGATATGATATGGATGACTTTTTGCACCACTCATCGAATATTCCCCCTCGGGTTCTCTAATAATTCACGATGAAATCAACAATATACAGAATCGACTTCACTAACCTTTTTTTCCACTCGCAGACATTGTCACGCTCTCGGAGACTTTCGCTTCAGGTTCATCCACGGGATAAAACGTATAGGAAAGTGTGATTGTCGTAACATCACGGGTATTAGCTTCTTCATAAATTGCTGGATCAATATAAAATGAAACCGGCATATCAATTGATTCGCCTGGCTGTAACACTTGCTCAGTAAAGCAAAAGCAGTCAATCTTTACGAAGAACTGGCCTGCCTTGAGCGGTGTTACATTAAATGTTGATGTCCCAACGATAGTACTATTAGACGTATTTATTGCCTGGTAAAAAGCTAGTTTTTCTTCACCTAGCTTCAACTTGATTTCACGTTGCAATGGCTTGAACTGCCAAGGTAAGGACGGGCTGGTATTCGCATCAAACCGAACTTTGAAATCAATATCTGTTGCTGTTTCAGGGGCTGTCACCTCAACACCTGGCGTACCACCCAATCCAGTAACCTGACAAAAAAGCTTATATAACGGGACCGACGCAAACGACAAACCAACCATGCCAGCAACGACGGTGAATAACACCGCCGCTGTCTTGGTATTTTTGTTCTGAGCATTCGCCATAGTTTTACGTCCTACCTCCCGCCTTACTCGGCAGGTGCCTTCCCAGACATATCTGGCTGATCTTCAAATGTGTGGAACGGTGCTGGGCTGGCAACATGCCATTCCAGTGTCTTTGCACCCACACCCCATGGATTTGCAGCTGCCTTCTCACCAGACATTTGCGTCTTAATCAATACAACAAAGAATAAAAGTGTTCCAATAACTGTAATTGCTGCACCATATGAACTAACTAAGTTCCATCCTGCATAAGCATCTGGATAATCTGGAATACGACGGGGCATGCCTGCAAGACCTGCAAAATGTTGTGGAAAAAACAATACATTAACGCCTATAAAGAAAGTCCAAAATTGAACCTTGCCCAGCGTTTCGTTATATTGTTTGCCAGACATCTTACCAATCCAATAATACCAGCCTGCAAACATTGCAAAAATTGCTGCTATTGCCATCACATAATGGAAGTGCGCAACAACAAAGTATGTGTCGTGAAAAACAAGATCTGCAGACGAATTTGCTAGCGTTACTCCAGTCAAGCCCCCAGCTACAAAAAGAAATATAAAACCAAATGCATAGAGCATCGGCGTCTTAAACTCGATTGAGCCTCCCCACATTGTGGCCAGCCATGAGAAAATCTTCACACCCGTTGGCACTGCAATGACCATCGTTGCCGCAGTAAAGTAAGCCCGCGTATCGACATCCAATCCCACAGTATACATGTGGTGTGCCCAAACAACGAAACCAAGAACACCAATCGCTGCCATCGCATATGCCATACCAAGGTAACCAAACACTGGCTTCTTCGAGAAAGTTGAAACGATCTGAGAAATGATGCCAAAGCCAGGAAGAATGATGATGTAAACTTCAGGGTGACCAAAGAACCAGAACAGATGCTGCCACAAGATTGGATCGCCACCACCAGCAGGATCAAAGAAGTGAGTACCAAAGTTACGGTCAGTCAAAAGCATCGTGAGCGCACCAGCTAGAACAGGTAGGGCTAAAAGTAGCAAGAATGCTGTAACAAGGATAGACCAGACAAACAACGGCATCTTATGCAATGTCATGCCAGGGGCACGCATATTAAAGATCGTCACAATAAAGTTGATGGCACCCAAAATCGATGATGCACCAGCTAGGTGAAGTGACAGAATACCGAAATCAACGGCAGCACCAGGATGGTAAATACTATTGGATAATGGCGGATAAGCCGTCCAGCCAGTACCTACACCCGCGCCAACAAATGCTGAAATCAACAACATGATGAATGCAGCAACAAGCAACCAAAGGCTAATATTGTTCATGCGAGGGAAGGCCATATCTGGCGCGCCAATCATCAACGGCACGAACCAGTTACCAAATCCACCAATCAACGCCGGCATGACAACGAAGAAAACCATGATAAAGCCATGCGCCGTCAGAAGGACGTTATAGAATTGGAAATCCTCAATATATTGAATGCCGGGATGCGCCAGTTCGAGACGCATATACCAAGACATACCTCCTCCAACCAAGGCAGCAAACATTGAGACATACAAGTAAACTGTCCCAATATCTTTGTGGTTTGTTGAGCAGAACCAACGCGAGAAAAAACTCGGGTAATGGTCTTGATGATCGTCGCGATGAGCTTCAGCTGCATTAGACATGATACGTTTCTTTCCTCAAATTTTCTGAATTTTTCACCGATTATGCATAGCGTCAGCTATACGTATCTCCCCAATCAGGCGTGATTTATCTGACGCAAATTCTATCTGGGCTTTTTTAACCCATGTAGCAAAATCATCCTTTGAAACAACCTGAATAGCTATTGGCATAAATCCGTGGTTTACACCACATAACTCAGAACACATTCCATAAATTGTCTTACCAGCATATTTACCATGTATCCGTGTCCAAGTTTCATTTATACGGCCAGGCACTGAATCAAGTTTAATCGATAAGGAAGGAAGCGCCCAGTTGTGAATTACATCCGTCGACGTAAACAAAAGCCGGATATTGGTTTCGACGGGGAGAATAACTTTATTGTCAACTGTAAGCATTCGAGGCTCACCAAACTTCAAATCGTCCTCTGAAACAGGGAGACTATCAAAAGTTAAATCATCGTAGTCTGGATATGTGTAGTTCCAATACCATTGATTTCCTGTGACTTTGAGGGTCATTTCTGCATCTGGTGTTCTATCTGCAAAGTATAGATGATTCAAGGAGGGCACCAGTAACCCAACTAAAATAAATATTGGCAAGATCGTCCATACCACTTCTAATCCCACGTGATGTGTAGTTTTTGAGGGAATACGGTTACGTTTGGCACTAAATCTAAATGCAATATATCCCATTAATCCCAATACAAAAATAAGTATCAAGGCCTCAACCACCAATAATTGTGCATTAAAAGCCACAATACGGTCCGCAGTTGGGGAAGCAGGTTCTTGAAGCCACATCTGCCACGGTTCTGCGCGCACATCGCCGTTTGGTCCTGCATTAGCAGGTTCGATTGTTATCATAGCGCCTACAATGGCCAGCAATAATATTTTTAACTTGTTTTGCATTCGTTTTACCTGACTACAGGTTGTTCACAATAAGAACTAAATTAGTTCAAACGATTTGAGGCTTTTGAGCAACATGCACAAGGTCCCAATTTATTGTTTTAATGCCGCAATCACGAAGGAGCAAGAAACCAATAAAAAATATTTTTTAAAATTTTCTGCAACATTAATAGATGGGGCTATCCTAGTTAATACGCAAAAGGTTTTATCGTGGTGAGTATTAGAAAGAGCCGTTTAAGTATTAATTAACAAGATCGTTTACTTGAACATTTTGTTGGTGGCACGACAGCTTGTTGTACCGCTTCATTTTTCAGTGTGAATTTCAAAACAAGTGTATTTTATTTTCACAAATTACGCGAAATTATTGCCTATCATCTTGAGTTGGAGATTGACACGGTCTTCAGTGGTGAAATTGAATTTGATGAAAGTTACTTTGGCGGCAAACGCAAAGGCCAGCGTATTCGTGGTGCCGCCGTTAAAGTCTAAGTCCCTGGGCTTCTGAAGCGTGGAGGCAAGGTCTATATGAAGATCATTCCTGATACTTCCTCAGTAACCTTGTTGCCCATTATTGAGCGTAAAGTCGTTCATGACAGCATCGTCTATTCTGACTTCTGGCTAGGATATAATGTTCTGGACGTATCTGACTTCAAGCACTTTCGTATCAACCATTCCAAACTGTTTGCAGACAAGGCAAACCACATCAACGTCATTGAGATTTTCTGGAACCAGGCCAAGCGTCATATGCGTAAAATTAACGGTGTTCCCAGGGTGCATTTCAGGATATTTTGAAAGAATGTGAGTGGCTATTCAACAATAGTGACCCGTCAGCTCAATTAAAGAACTTAAAACAATGGGTTAAAGGTAATTAGACTAGTTATCTAGTGCAGCCCCAAAACAAGATAATAAAATCAAGTTATTATCTTTATTCTGTCAATATCAAAAAAGCTCGTGCAATTTGACTTTTAATGCCCAAATCCGTAAGTGCTTAGGAAATTGAAGTATATTTTAACGTTGTAATCTAAAATTATTTGAGAGGCTAAGATGGAAAATATTAAGCCAGCAGAGACTAATGCAGCTAACGGAGCACACTCAAGTAAGCGCCGAAGAAACATTATACTTGGCGTGATTCTCGCATGTGCCTCGTTATTTATGTATATTAGCATATTTATACGTTTATCAGAAAACCCGCTGCAGTAGTTATTAGTATTTTTTCCACCTTTTAAAAAGGCCTGTACATGGACGTCCAATCACTCGTTCACTTTAACGCTTTGTTCAACGCGATCTCTGTTGTGTTCCTCTCTCTCGGGTTTTATTTCATTAAATCTGGCGATTGGCGCAAGCATCGGGCCATGATGATTTCGGCGCTTGTCGCGTCGGGATTCTTTTTGATCTCTTATGTTATCTACAAACTGAACTCTGGCTTTGCACAGTTTGGCGGCGAGGGCGTGATCAGAACCGTCTATTTCACTATTCTTGTCGTCCATGTCATTGGTGCAATTGTAATCGTCCCACTGGTGCCGATCACTGTGCTTCGTGCATGGCGTGAAAAATTCGACAGGCATAAGAAAATCGCTCGTATTACATGGCCACTCTGGATGTATGTCGGCATTTCTGGCGTTGTTGTCTACGTCATGGCTGTGTATTTATATCCCTATCAAGGCTAGCCAGCATGTTTGAACCCGCACAAAAACAACGATGGGATCCGATTGAAGGATTTCGCCCATCTTTGAGCAGCGGCGTTGCCCAGCGTGAGCTTAGAAATTGGAGTCTCATTGCCCTCGGCGCATTGGCAATTGCAGGCGTATTCGCGCTGTTACTTGCAATTTCCAGGATTCCAGGTGCTGACAAATTATTCCCATGGCCTGTCGCCTTTTATGAAAAAAGCCTGATTATCCATGTCGTATTTTCTTTTGTGGTCTGGTTTTTAGCCGCCGCAATCACTTTAATGCAAATCGCCACCTATCGATTATCCGAAGGTAAGCCGTCGCTTCCATCAATGGGTCGAACAGCGTTAGCGCTGATGGCGATATCATTTTTGGGCCTCGCAATCCCCGCATTTATGGATCGCGGCCTCCCGTCGATTAACAACTATATTCCTGCGATCACTGATCCTATCTATTACAACAGCTTATTGCTTATCGCCTTCGCAAGCATATTGATGGCAACACGTGCCATTACCAACATGCTCAATCGCACCGGGCCTTTAGAACCCATAGGCGCATCAGGCCTCGCCAGTGCTGTGGTGGTATTTGTTGCCATTGCTGCGTTTGCAGTGTCTTGGAATCGCCTTGGCGGCATGCCTGTCTCTGCCGCGGAGAATGAAGATCTGTTTTGGGCTGGAGGGCATATCCTGCAGTTCCTGAATACATCCGTTATGATCGGCGCCTGGGTATTATTGGGTGGTCGCGCATTTGGAAAACCAATGATTGCGCCAAAGACGGTCATGATTGCACTTGGCGTGAACACACTGCTCGCCGTCGGCGGCTTTGCATTGCTGTTTATCGAAGTGTCCTTCTCTGCAGAAGAGCGTGTCCTCTTTACCCACTATCAATACGCATTGGCACCCGCGCCCATTTTCATTGGCCTTTTAGCGGCAATTGTCTTGCTTAGAACACCTGTCAATGATGGTGAACCTGCACGCGCCGCCCGTGTCGCACTCGCGCTATCGCTTGCATTGTTCTTTTCAGGCGGTTTTCTGGGTATCTTTGTCGATGGAACGGACACTCGGACCCCAGCGCATTATCACGGCGTGATCGGCGCTGTGAACCTCGCCGTCATGAGTTTCATGGTGTTGTTTGTGTTGCCGATTCTAGAGCGCGGCCTCGTCAAATGGAAAGCCATCCGCATCGCTTTCTGGTTATATGGACTTGGACAGCTTTTGCATAGTTTGGGACTGTTTGTCGCAGGTGGCTATGGTGCGCCAAGAAAAGTTGCGGGCACGGCACCAAATTTTGATGAGATTATAAACTGGACGGGTCATCTTGGCATTGGTATCGGCGGCGTAATTGCTGTCATCGGCGGCATTATGTTTATCTGGATTACCGGGCGCAGACTAATTCAACGTACACATTAATTTTGAATCGAATAGCTGGAAGTTTGGGATGTAATCAACTATAAACCCTCTCTTGCTGATAAAGGCTATTAATTAATGATTGACAGCGTACGCAAAGACGCAGCGCCACAAGGTGCCGGGACATTGGATAGCAAGGCTGAAGAGCCTCGATTCCGTGTGAATGATTTTGCTGTCCTGTTGAAGCCAAAGATCATGTCGCTTGTGGTCTTTACGGGACTCGTCGGTATTTTAATGGCGCCTGGCGGTGCTGATGCGACAACCGGCTTAATCGCCTTATTGTGTATTGCCATTGGTGCTGGTGCAGCGGGTGCCATTAATATGTGGTACGATCGCGATATCGACTTGATTATGCAGCGGACTCAGGATCGACCTATTCCTGCTGGTCGCATGAACCCCAAGATCGCATTGGCATACGGTGTATTTCTAGCGATCGGCTCAGTTATCATGATGGAAACTCACGTCGGCACTATGGCCGCCGGACTTCTAGCAATGACGATATTCTATTATGTTATTATTTATACAGCATGGCTGAAACGCCGCACTCCGCAGAATATCGTTATTGGTGGTGCTGCAGGCGCATTTCCACCACTTGTAGGTTGGGTTGCGGTCACGGGGACAATTGATCCCGGCGCGATTGCCTTGTTCATGATTATCTTCCTTTGGACGCCGCCACATTCATGGGCTCTCGCCCTATACCGAACAGGTGACTATGCCGCCGCTGGTGTCCCGATGATGCCCGTGGTCGCTGGCGAACGTGAGACAAAGCGACAAATGCTCATCTACACAGTTTTGATGATCGCATCGACATTGGCACCAACGTTCCTTGGCGTATCAGGTGCCCTGTATTTGGCGACAGCTGTCGTTCTTGGCGCTATTTTCTGGGTTCGAACATGGCGCTTGTGGAAAGTTGAAGGCATTGAGCATGCAAAACCTTTGTTTGTGTTCTCAATCTTCTATTTATTCATGATTTTCTTAGCGATGCTGGCAGATCGATTGCTGTTTATTCCGGTTTTCTAAGCCATGCCTGACGCGTCGACACCTTCAGCCTACACATCTCTGGAAGCCCGTTTTCGTCGCATCGCCCTGTTGGGTGAGACAGAGGCTGTCCTTCATTGGGATTATGCCGCCGTCATGCCCGATGGCGGTGCGGACACCCGCGCCGAGCAACTCGCTGAACTCAAAGCCATATCGCACGGCCTTTTAGTCACGCAAGAAACGGCAGACTTAATCGGGGCCGCAGAAGCTCATACCGACGAACTGGACGCTTGGCAAAAAGCGAATTTGCACGAGATCGCGCGTCAATATCGTCGCTCCAGCGCCCTTGATGAGGCCTTCGTCACACAGCTATCGAAAGCCAGCAGTACCTCAGAAAAAGCCTGGCGCAAAGCGCGTGCTGATGCGGATTTCTCAATTGTTGCCGACCCTCTGAACGAACTTGTTGAGTTGGTCCGGGAACAAGCAACCCGGATTGGCGAGGCACTCGACCTGGCACCTTACGATGCCCTGCTGGACGCTTACGAGCCCGGCGGTCGCGCAGCTGATATCGATCCAGTCCTCAATGATCTGGCTGACTTCTTACCCGGCTTCCTTGATGAGGCCCTCGAACGCCAAGCGAGTGCGGGCCCGATTACAATGCCAGACGGCCCCTTCCCACAAGCGATACAGCGGGAATTAGGCATTCGCTTCATGGAAGTTCTGGGCTTTGACTTTACCCGGGGTCGACTTGATGTGAGCCATCACCCGTTTTGTGGCGGCGTACCTGACGATGTCCGTATTACCACCCGATATGATGAGGCTGATTTTACGACCGCATTAATGGGTGTGCTTCATGAAACGGGCCATGCGCTTTACGAACAAGGCTTACCATCCGATCGGCGGTTACAACCCGTTGGCACCGCGCTTAGTATGTCGATCCACGAAAGCCAATCATTGTTGATGGAAATGCAGGTTTGCCGCTCGCCTGAGTTTTTAAATTTTGCGCTCCCGATCATTCGCAACACTTTAGGCGGCGAAGGATCTGCCTGGGACGTCGACAATATGCTCCGGCTTTATCATAAAGTTGAGCGAAGCTTTATCCGCGTTGATGCTGACGAAGTCACGTATCCGCTACATGTAATCGTCCGCTATCGATTGGAGCAATCCATCATCGACGGCACCTTGAACGTTCGTGATCTTCCGGATGCATGGAATAGTGCGTTTGAAGAGCTAATTGGTGTCGCCGTGCCGAATGACGGTATTGGCTGTTTGCAAGATATTCACTGGTACGATGGTGCCTTGGGGTATTTCCCAACCTATACATTGGGCGCAATGACCGCTGCACAAGTTTACCAAGCGGCCCAGGATGCTATCCCGTCTATTCCGGATAACATTGCATCAGGTAACTTTAGTGCGCTTGTTGGCTGGCTTCGTGAAAATGTTCACAGCAAGGGGCGGTTACTTTCAAGCGCTCAACTTCTGACCGAAGCTACAGGTCGTCCACTTGAGGCAGCCCCGTTCAAGAAACATTTAAAAGCACGATACCTGCCAGACTAAGCAGCGTTAGTTAAGCCACCCTTGGCTCACGTAATAGGCCTTGGCTGCATCATGTAATGGTGCGCTTAGGCCATCTGAAATCATTTGAGCGGGCATTAAGTTTTCATACGCCAGATGTAAAGCTTTGAACGTCGATAGATTCTCAAATATTGCCTCAACCAGTGTCTTTACAATTTTTGGATCGGCCGATTGGCTTGTCACCAATGTTGCAAGGACACCAAAAGTATTTACCTTTGGCTACCCATCCCAATACGTCTTCGCCGGAATTTTTACCTTCGCATAATACGGCCGTGCGGCAGTAACAAGTTTACGAACAATGGTCCGGTGCGGCTCAATCATCAAACCGTTGCATTCGCTAACCGCACGTTTCATCGCTGCGCTGGGAATGCCTATTGCATAGACAAACGCATCGAATTCTCCAGCACAAAACCTATCAACCTACTCATTGGAGGGCACAGCAGAAACGGCCCCAAAAAAATCATGTTTACGTCGCTGAGCCTTGAGCATTTCCTCGAACGTCTGTCGAAGGCCAGATGCAAGATGTCCGATATCAATACTACGGCCCTTTAAGTCTGACCAATTCTTAATACCTGAATCTCGTTTGGCGATGATTTGCATTGGCTCAGGATAAAGAGAGAAAATGACGAGCAAATGGCTAAGATTCGGCCCCTT
>Ga0209632_10003460_pt1 | contig 14487 bp, 26 predicted proteins | sample COG_10_FD_184754 | JGI IMG/M metagenome (GOLD analysis project Ga0209632, IMG submission 184754) | Pelagic Microbial community sample from North Sea - COGITO 998_met_10 (SPAdes) (version 2) | ecosystem: Environmental > Aquatic > Marine > Neritic zone/Coastal water | place: Helgoland, sampling... | reverse complement strand
GAGCAGTCTTCCTCTTCTTCACTACCAACTTCCCGTTCCTCAACAGTGTTAGTAGGAGACCAACCTCCCTTACTTCTCAGGTACAACTCAGCAGCTTTAAAATCACCAGCTAACGCTTGTTCAACGACAACATTCCCAATAGCTGATGTAGTATCGAACTTCACCTCCGCTATGTCCCCACCATACAACTTATAAAAAGTAGATGTAGAACTAGGTGCATGAGAATATTTCTGTATGGATGCCATAATATCCTTAACCGACACACCACTACTGATGCCCTTACGAACATGCTTACCTATAATAGCACTATATGGTAGTTTCTCTGCCATGAACTCTGAACATCCTTCAGTTCCGTACATGATGATTAATACATCACAAATAATAATACAACAACAATAAGTATAACTCCCTCAATCATCGGCATGATCTCATCCTGTAATTCTAACTTGTCAGTGTTCATCATGGTTGACTAAGGGAGAAGACTTTAAAACAAGAATATAGTTGATACCTAGTACTCATGTAACTACTAATGTATAGCTGTTGTCTATAAACTATAATAGTAATAACCATAATAGTATAATACTATATAGTCTCTTTACCGTTGTAGTTACATCTGCTATACTTTAGTAGGTTGTCTACTACTATATAGCAACATTTTTTTGTGTTTATAACAATCGTTGTCAAACTATTTTCTATGTTGTTGATAACGCACGAATCTTTTTTTTATTATTTTTTATGTTGTGTGACATATTTATCACACTTGCACTTCATAGTTGTGAGGTCAAACTAATTTTCTTATTTTATAGATATGATCCAAAGTAAATTTCTTATGTTATAGATATGGGTGGATAACCACGCCGCTCAAATTTATACCCCATAAAGTATAGGGTCCCATACTAAAGTATATATTGACATACCCCCGTAAGAATAACGAATCACCCCCTGGTGTGACATAATTGCAACACTTTAAGCTATTGACACAAGTAATTGATTAGTAACACAAAAGAATCATTGACAAAAGTAATTTCTTGCGCGTGGACAGCGAATCGGCAATGCAATTGATAATCATTTGCAACTAGATAACGACACAGAATTGAGAACGAGTCGCAAGTGATCACAAGCTAACATATTGAGTCGGTATAATAATACCCCATGCCCTATTGCTAAATATTAGCGCCATACAACAACGCAAAAGAAAAAAGGCCCCTACCATACAGTAGAGACCAGAGTCGTCGTTCTATGGGGCTATTTACTGCGGCCAATGATACACCGCAATATAAGTCCAGCCGAGTATCGTTGCGACGTTAGCCAGCCAGACTAGGGCCAAGCCAATTCGTTTTAGTATTACTTTATATCGTTTCATGCCATGACTCCTTGTCTAATAGTGAATCCGCTTGTGTCCGTTCTTGCGTCCCCTTTTGCTTTTAATACTACATAGCTATTAGATATATCGCTTGGCCGGTAGTCATGTAGATCACCATTAGTCACCTTGTAACCGTTATATAATCCGCTTGATATAGCCGCTTTATATACGCTTGACTCCATGCAAACAGCTACATTGCCACCCATTGCCATTACCTCATTACAAGCGGAGTCGTTGTTCTCTTTACGTGAAAACGTCAAATGATAATTGACTGGCATTTTACCGGTACAGAATTTTTTCATACGTTTCAATATGGCCGTGTAATCATAGAATTGACAATCTGAAAACAGATTCATGAGTCCGATGGTTTTGCCGTTATAATCAATAGATAGATTCTCAATGGGCAGATCGCTTGTACAGTTTAACCTATACGCTACCGCTTTACCTAGGGCCATGTGCTTGCGTCTATGTGCTAACATCTCAAACACTAGCACGGCTAAAAACGCTTTACGCTGTTTAAAATAAGCTTGTGTTTTATTGACGCGAGATAATAGCTTCGACTCCATATAGGCCGGATTGCCGGCAGTATTTAAACAAGCGGCTATACATCCATCACTGGCAGATGCACATGTATTGAATCCGCTTGACCAACTAGGCGCAAGATGGAGCCCACCTGTTTCTACCTCAACCACTTTACCGTTTTTGTTGATTTTAGGATTGCCACCATCTTTGCAAAGTAAAGAACATATCGGATGGCCGTTGTTTCTCAAATGGCGTATTGCCGCCGCTTTTGAGTTGAAACCGTTTACAGTTGGTTTGATTGATTTATTGAGTAGGTTAAGCATGATTAGACTCCTTGTGTATTAAATGCCACAGCATCGATTCCGCTGGCTCTATATTCTTGCGCCAATTCTTGCGCTTGTCTTAATGGCATCAAGATAAAACCAGATACTGGTACAAATTGAAAGGTTGAGCCAATTGGGCGCGTTGCTACTGTGTATGTCATTATTTCGACTCCTTGGGTTGTTAGGCCCCTACTATATAGTAGAGACCTGAGTTGTGTTTTACTGAACTGATCTTTTGGTAATCCAGAAATGTTTTTCCAGTTTGTTTGAGGTAGAGACTGCAACCATATTAGGACTTACGTTGTCAATCTTAGATGTATTCAGCATGCGTTCACAATCTTGAACTGCGGATTTAATAGCTTTTGCCTTACTTGTAAAGTAATCACTATACATGTCATCAAACATATTTGTTTCGTCATTCCACCGCGCATATTTTGAGATCCAAACGCTTGCCATAATCTTTATTCCTCTTTGTTTGTTGTTTCGGTGAGACAATCAATAGAGACGATTCCCTACAGAGTCAAACGCTAAAATCAGCTAATTTTTTCCACTATAATGTATATGCTGAAAAACGTCTGAAAATATCAAATATCGCGGAGTCGAGATTTTATGATCTAGGCATAGTCAAAAGCGAGTCGGGCTTCTAGGGGCCTATTTTTGGGCTTTCTATCGATTTGATCTGAGTGCATAGGTGCCATGCGTCGGGTGCATAGGTATAACAAGCGATATGTAGCTATGCAGTAAACGCATGGCAGCTATGCGCCTAGAGCATACCTAAATTATCGCTTGCAATCAAATTGAATCTATGATTTGAAAAGAATCAGCCAATAGGCGAACGGGTTGATTCTACCGAATCGATCGCAAAAATCACCAGAGGACTCAGCATGAAATAGTGTTGCAAAAATATCACACCTCGATTCCGCCCAGCCAGTTTATAGGAGGTTTTTACATGTAATATTTACCTGTAACTTTTACGGATAATATTTATGTATAATATTTACATGTAATATTTACCTGTAACTTTTACGGATAATATTTATGTATAATATTTACATGTAATATTTACCTGTAACTTTTACGGATAATATTTATGTATAATATTTACATATAATATTTACCTGTAACTTTTACGGATAATATTTATGTATAATATTTATCTGTAACTTTTACGGATAATATTTATGTATAATATTTACATGTAATATTTACCTGTAACTTTTACGGATAATATTTACTGTGATAAAAATGTCACACCAGCCTCGACCCCCCCACAGTGGAAATAAGGAATGACCCCCCTACAGTGGAAAATGACCCCACCGAGGAAATTAGCCCTTGACCCCCACGGTGGAAATATGTATCAAGATGGCAAGCCAAACGAATCATACAGTGGAGAGAATGATTATGTCGTACACAAATATAGAAGTCTCGGTAGATGTAGAGATGATGTTTGCATCTGGTGAGGTACATAGCTTCAGGCTCTCAGGTATTCCCTGCAAGTGGGTATGGGGCGAAACATCAAGGGATGCGGCAGAATACTGGGCTGCTCTTGAACATATATCTGACAATTACAAGTTCGATTGGATGAGTATAAAGTCTTGGGTAGGCTCCCCCGTTAAAGACAAGGAGATATAATCATGGAAGAGTGCCAAGAATGTCAGGGCGAAGGTGTTTGTGAGTACGAACGCTGGGAGAGATACGGAGATACCTACGAGCCATATGCTGAGTATAGTGTATGTGAGTGGTGCTTAGGAACTGGACAATTGGAGAGTGATGATGACTGTGGGTGAAGCAATGGTACATGTGAAAGAAGCCTTAGACGCAATATACAAGGCAGAGCAAGCATTACATGAGACAGGAGAATTTACTACTAAAACTCTTGACGAAGCCTTTGAGGATGTGATAGGCGGCAAGGTGAAGTTAGAAAGATGGATCAAGGAGAATAAAGCATGACTGAAGAACTAGAGCAAGAACTGCGTATGTTAGGTGTACTGGATCATAAGACCCCTGCGGTGGAAATTGATGCAGAGCCTATTTGGATAAGGGACGATGTGGTGTTTGATGAAGACGGACAACCAAACTTTTAGTATTGACGAGGCTAACGCAGTATGACATACGAGATAACCTACACCGATGGAAATGGTTTCATGTTTTGTCGTCACCTATTCAATAGCTTTTATGATGCAGAAAGGCACGTTGAGGCTATAAAGAGACGCTTGACAAATAAAGATGTAGAGATTAGAATACAAAAATCAATCAAGGAGATACACGATGGCTTTAGATAAAGATATGGTAACACGGACACTGGCAGAAAATCAGAACCAGTTTATCACTGTAAAGTTCTTAACCAAGGATGACGAGGTGCGGGTGTACAATGGTCGTATGAACGTCATCAAGGGCCTCAAGGGAAATGAGCGTGGCAAGATTGCTGCTGCTGCTCTCAAGGCTCATGGTTATGTTACACTCAAGACATCCGAGGGATACAAGTGCTTCAAGATGGACAAGGTACTAGCCTTTAAAGCTGGTGGTCGGCATGTGTTTGGATTAGGGGATGAAATCGTATGAAGATTGACGTTAGATCAAGAGAGTGTGTATACCTGTCTATATATGGTTATACTGTTTATGTAGACTTTAGCGGAGATAAGAAACCTTTTGTTGATACATGGAGAGACGATGATGATGACGAATCCACCAAAGAAACCTCTAAGCAAGCGCACTGACAAGGTGTATAAGATTAACCCAGTAGCGAGGGAATTAAAGGATCCCAAGTTCAGGAAGCAGGTAATACCTAATAAGAAGAAGAATGTGAACACCCGTAAAGAGAAGAACGGGGGAAAGGATTTTTATGCTAACCATTTTATGCCTATCAGCGGCGATATATTACGAGGCCAGAAACCAACCAGTTGACGGACAGTTGGCTGTAGCAGAGGTGATAATGAACAGAGTGCAGAGTGATAGGTATCCTGATGATGCCTGTGAGGTAATTAATCAGAATAAACAGTTCTCCTATACCCACGATGGAAAATCAGATGACTTCCTTAAGGAGCCAGAGCAGGAGGCTGTTATAAGAGCCATTCTGGTGGCCTCTGAGGTACTTCGTGGGCATGGGCTAGGCATCACCTCGACTCACTATCACACAACGGCTATTATGCCCTACTGGGCGCAGTTCTATGACTATGATGGCAAGCTGGGTGATCATATGTTTTACACAATGGTGGAGGATTACTAAATGAGATATAGGGTGGTTATTGATCTTGGTTGGCATGAAGCAGATAATGCAGAGCAGTCAGTATTGGTTGCCACCTCTAAGAAGTATCAGCCAGAGCAAATGGCATATCTTGCTACATCAGAGGATAGGCTAGACCAAGAGATAGGCAATAAAGTTAAGTGTAGCAGTAAATATTGTGTCACTAGGTCTAAGGAAGAGATGTGGGCAGATTACGAGCAAAGAAAATTTTGGCGGGAGGATTATTACTGATGGGATCAATAGAGCAAGAGATAGAATATTGGAGTGTGCAAAAGGCCACCCTACAGATCAGGAGTAATACTATCAATGATGAAATAGATACACTGGAACAAGACCTCAAGGAGTGTAAGCAGAGACTTAAGATTCTACAGAAGAAAAGGGCATTGAACTCAGCGCAACGGGTCATATGTCAAAATCACATAACGGACTTAGGTGGATAATATGAATGATGAACACGGAGAGTTAATGACTAAGTTAAAGAGAGTGCAGAAAGAGAATGAGAAACTGCGTGAAAGCTATGAGATACTAAAGCGTGAAGCTGACTACTGGGAGAGAAAAGCTAAAAAGCTATTAGAGGAGACCCACAAGTTAGATGCACAAGTAAAATTATGGAAAGGGACAGCACCTTGAATAACTATTTACTTTGTAGCGTAAATATTCAAAATATACGGCATAGCGTAAAAAAAGGACAGGAGTATGATCCCCAGATCATAAGTGAGGTTTATGACCCCTACACCATAAGGAGAGAAGTACATGATTAAAGTAACATACATAGACCACATGGGTAGTGACCTGTCTGTCGTTAATGCAGCTAGGGTATCCTTTGGTAAGAAGAGTGAGTGGAACAATAAAGACTATGCTGACATATGGGACAATGAAACTAGTGAAATCACTAGGGTACACTACCCAAAGCTTAAGAAAGCCGATGAAAAGTTGATAAAGTACCTAGCCAAGCATAAGCATACGTCACCATTTAACCACACCTTTATGACGGTACACGTTAAGGCACCTATTTTTGTAGCTCGACAACTACAGAAGCATGAGTATATGCCTTGGAATGAGGTGAGCCGTAGGTATGTGGATGATACACCTGAGTTCTATGAGCCTGATGTGTGGCGTGGCAGGGCTGACGATAAAAAGCAAGGCAGTGTTGGTGCTGTAGAGTCCGTACCTGTTGGTGCTTTAAAGGTTCAAGGCTATTGCCTAGCAGCTTACCAAGACCTATTGTCTAGTGGTATCTGTCCAGAGCAAGCACGTATGATACTGCCTCAGAACATGATGACAGAGTGGTATTGGTCAGGTACAGTAGGAGCCTTCGCTAAGATGTGCAATTTACGTTGTAAGGAAGACACTCAACTAGAGACCCGTACCGTGGGAAATGAGGTGTCTGATATTATGTCGATTTACTTTCCTGTAAGCTGGAAGGCTTTAAAACATGACTACTGAAGAAATGATGAAGATGTGTCGTACACTGGCACATAAATACAACTCACCTAGCCACTTTGATGATCTGGTCTCCGAGGGAATTTTGGAGTGCTTAGATCAAGTGGATCAGGGGAACACGCACAGGGCTAATCTAAGGCGTATGGCTAACAGGGCTATGCATGATTACATCAATATTAAGACACTAGCTGTAAGTGTACCTCTAAGTGAGCCAGCTAGGTCTTTGGCTAGGGGTACAGACTACAAGTCAACGATGAGCCGGGCGGGTGTGACAAAATTGCAACAGGCTATTAATTCTACTACCACACCGATAGAAAGTGTTGATGTAGTTGATAAAGACTCTGACCCTGCTGTTTTGTATGAAAAACGACAAGATATGATAGAGACTATGCGTGTTGCAAGGAAGACACTATCTGACGATGAGTGGGGTCTAGTGGAAATGCGTTACCTTAAAGGTGTCACATTAGCTAAGATTGTTGAAAATTGTGGGGGTAAATTTGGTACAACACCTATGGAAGTTAAGAGGTCTGTAGATAAGTGTATCAAAAAAGTCACAGAGGCCATATAAACAATGTGGCTTTTGTTAATTGTGCCGTAAAATGTTGCTATAGGTAAGTACAGAGGTCTTACTTAGGAAAAGGAAATAATAATATGAATAAAGAAAGAGTACATCAACCATGTCCATATATTGATTGTGGTTCGTCGGATGCTTTCAGTTATAACACGGATGGGTTTGGTCGTTGTCACTCTTGTCTTAAGTCGTATCCAAGTAAAACTGGTGAGACATTTGAGTGGGCTAAGGATAAGTACCCACTAGCGGAAAAGGAAAATATAATGTCGTTTACACCTAAGAGGATAGAGACCGCTGGTGATGGTCGTTATACACCCCTCCGAGGGATTAATGCTCGTACTATGGAAGACTTTAATGTTAAGACATATGATGGTCGGCAAGAGTACATATACCCCAGCGGTGGAATTAAAGTCCGTACCCTACACGAGAAAGGGTTCTACACTAAGGACGGGTTCAAGGGTGATGAACTGTTTGGTATGAATATGTTTACCGCTGGTTGTTCTAAGACTGTAACCATCACTGAGGGGGAACTAGATGCCTTATCAGTAGCACAGATGATGAAGAGTCAATACATTAATCCTGTTGTATCATTACCATCTGGTAGTCCCTCTAAGAAGCTGTGGGAGAATTGTAAGGAGTGGCTAGATAGTTTCCAGAAGATTGTGTTGTCAGTAGATAATGATGATACTGGTAATGCCTTAGCTGATCGGGTAGCTAAGTTGTTTCCTAACAAGGTGTACCGAGTACCACACGATAAGTATAAGGATGCTAATGAGTTCCTACAGGACAATGCACATGCGGAGTTCAAGAGTGCATGGTGGAACGCTGCTAAGTATACACCTGAGAATATCTTAAACACTGCCGATCAGTTCTTGTCGTTGTATCGGGATACACCAGATCATGTATACGTTCCTACAGGTATCACTGACTTAGATGATAAGATCATGGGGCTTATGCAGGGTCACTTCACAGTGATTAAGGCACCTACTGGCATTGGCAAGACTGAGGTTATGCGTTTCTTGGAATACAACATGCTACAGCGTAAGGTTCCTATTGCTGCATGGCACCTAGAGGAAACTAAGCTACGATCCCTTCTTGGGCTTGTGTCGTATGAGTTACAGGATAACCTAACTAGGCGTGACTTGATTGATGACAAGGGTAGGCATGAGGATGTCATAGAAGCTATTAAGAGTATTACTAGGGACGAGAACTTCTATCAGTTCTACTTAGGGGATGGTCAAGGTACTGATGAACTGTGTGATCAGATACGTTTCTTTAGTCAGGCATGTGGATGTAAGTATGTATTCTTTGAACCTATCCAAGACGTTGTGGCTGGACGATCAGAGGCATCTAAGGAAGAGTTACTAGCTGACCTATCCGTAAGGCTCTCTAAGCTATCAGCGGAGCTAAATGTGGGCATTGTGACTATCGCTCACACTAATGAAGATGGAGACCCTAAGTACTGTAAGATGATAGGACAACGTGCCAGTGTTATCATTGATCTGTCTAGGGATAAAGAAGCAGAAGACCTTGATGAAAGAAACACAACATACATCACGGTACAAAAAAACCGCCCTTGCAGTGAAGAAGGACGGGCTGGCAGAATGAAGTTTAACAGTGATACGTTCACACTAAAGCAGGAGTATTAATAATGGTAAAGGCAAGAGAGTGGACAGAAGAAGAGAAGCAGTGGATGAAAGATAACATAAGTTATGATACTGAGACGGGAAATCTTTTCTGGACTACCCCTCGTTCCGGTGGACCTAAAACTACGTGGTTTTTAGGCTACATTAATATGAATGGGTATATGTGTTTCAATAGGTCTTTTGGGGGGAGAAGTTTTTACTATCGTAATCACAGAGTTGTTTGGTTTCTTAACTACGGTTATGTTCCTGACTTCTTAGATCATATAGACGGGAACAGACTTAACAACAGAGTAGAAAATTTAAGACCTGCAACAAATAGCCTTAACCAAAGAAACAAATTAAGTTCTGGGGGTTGTAAGTTTAAAGGTGTGTCTCTGTACAAAGGTAGATACCGTTCCCGATTAAAAAGAAATTATAAAGAAATCCGAAGTGGGTACTTTAAAACTGCAGAAGAGGCTGCAAGAGCATATGATAAGTTTGTTGAAGAAGAATTAACACCACTAGAACGACAGTTCGCAAAGACAAACGAAGAAATGGGGCTATACGATGATGACACCTGATGCAGAGACAGTATTCGACATAGAGACAGATGGACTGTTAGATAAGCTGACTAAGATACATGTGTTGTCGTATCAAACAGCAGCTATGGATAAGCCAAGGTCTATCTTTGACTACGATGAAATGCGTGACTTCTTCTTGGAGTACAGCCTAGATCATACGTTAGCCTTAACTGGGCATAACATTGTACGCTTTGATATCCCTGCAGTGGAAAAGGTGTTAGGTATAAAGGTCAATGCCAAGCTGGTAGATACGTTAGGACTTAGTTGGTACTTGCACCACCACAGAGCAAAGCATGGTCTAGCAGTATATGGTGAAGAGTATGGCGTACCTAAGCCCAAGGTAGATGATTGGGAGGGGTTATCCAAAGAAGAGTATGCCCATCGTTGTGAAGAAGATGTAAAGATTAATGTTCGCCTATGGCGAGACCTAAAGAGGAAATTGGAGAAACTATATGAACAGTGAAGCGTGGAGACTTATCGACTACATCACATTCAAGTTAGACTGCGCTAGGGAACAGGAGGCCCTACGGTGGAAATTAGATGTAGCTAAAGCTAGTATGCACCTTGCTGAATGGCAGGGTATGAAAGAGGATAAGGTAGAACAACTAGCTAATGCTATGCCACGTCATGTGCTTACTAAGGTACAGAATAGACCCAAGGTGATGTATCGTAAAGATGGTAGCCTAAGCAGTCACGGGGAGAACTTTGAGGCTCTGAGGAAGCAGTACAAGCAGCCTGAGACGGTACAGAGTTTTGTTGTGCAGACAGGAGAAGAACGGGGTAATCCTAACTCAGTGTCCCAGATCAAGGATTGGCTGTTTAGTATTGGTTGGCAACCTAGAACATTTAAGTTTGTAAGAGAGGCTAATGGTGATGAACGACAGATTGAGCAAGTCAGGAAAGATGGGGAACTATGCCCGTCAGTTAAGAAGCTGGCTGTTAACGACCCTGCTGTTTCTATTCTGGATGGTCTTTCTGTTCTTACTCACAGAATCGGGATACTCAAGGCGTTCCTAGAGTGTGAGGTAGATGGATACCTAGAAGCTGGTGTGGCTGGCATGACTAATACTATGAGGTTTAAACACGCTAAACCTTTGGTCAACCTTCCCTCAGTGGAAAAGCCCTATGGTGCTGAGATACGAGGATGCCTGATTGCCCCAGAAGGTTACGTGTTGTGTGGTGCAGATATGACTAGCCTAGAGGACACGACTAAGCGACACTATATGCAGCCACTAGACCCTGAGTATGTAGCAGAAATGTCAAAACCAGGATTTGACCCACACCTTGACTTAGCTAAACATGCTGGTGTCATCAGCCAAGAGGACATAGACAAGCACAACACAGGAGAACGCAGTTTAAAGGCATTGCGTAAGAACTACAAGGTAGTCAACTACAGTGCCACGTATGGTGTCAAGGAGGCTACTCTATCTCGTACTACAGGCATGAAGAAGTCAGAAGCTAAGAAACTACTAGCTGCATTCTGGGATCGTAACTGGTCCGTAGAGGCCGTGGCAAAGGGTGTACGTGTACGGGAACCACAGGGGCTAGGGGGTATGTGGCTAAAGAACCCTGTCAGTGGTTTCTGGTACAGCCTACGTAGTGAGAAGGACCGCTTCAGTACACTTAATCAAGGTACAGGCGTCTATTGCTTTGACACTTGGGTTAAGCACTGTCGTAAGGATGGTGTCAAAACGATAGGACAGTTCCACGATGAAATTATCACTTTGGTAAAAGAGGGAAAGGAGACACAAGAGAAGATTAGTATGGAAGATAGTATAGAGCGGTTGAACGATGAGTTGCAGCTAAATGTCCCATTGGGTATTGATGCTCAGTTCGGTAGTAGCTATGCTGACATACACTAAATAAATTTAACGTGGTTTGTTATAAACACAAAAAAATGTTGCTATATATAAGTACCCACATAAGGAAAGGAACCCGACATGGGAAAGAAAGTTTACGTTGAGTGTCCAGTTAATTGGGCTAAGTTGCGTGAAGAAGACCGAGACATGGGTAAGAACATGCAGGAAGGTTCTGATGCACGAAACAAGATTGACGAAGTACAGGGACGATACACTGTGCAACTAATGCTTGATAAGGATACTAAGAAGAAGATGGTATCTGATGGTGTACCAAACAAAGGTATGCAAGCCCAATTGTTCAAGGAGGATCAGGAAGGTACGGAATACTTCTCAGCACGACGAGGACACTTTAACCCTAAGTTCAAGGATCAGAACACAGGGGAAATGGGAGTAGTAATGGGACCACCTCGTGTACTTAAAGAAGACGCTGACGGTGTTCTAGTTGATTGGGACTTTGAGACAGATGGTCTTATTGGTAACGGTAGTAAGGTTGTAGCAAAGCTAGATGTATGGGACGGTAAGCTGACTACCTTAGAAGCAATTAAGGTAGTAGAACATGTACCCTATGAAGCAGACGGGAGTGCTTTCTAATGACTAAAGCCACCATCATCTTTGAAACCTCGGAAGAGGTAGATGGGTACGAAAGTAAGACTACTGTTGAGCGTCATGGTATAGACACTCTTGAAAATCTTGCGTACTTATACAGTGAGGCTACAGTGGCAGGGGGCTGGACTTACGTTAAGGCAGTGGCCCTAGAGAAAGAGGATGAGTCTATTGTCTGGTCCGACATTTGAGCCTAAACATGTCTTAGTTGATGGTGACATTGTTGCGTACAGGGCTGGATTTGCCTCAGAAGGTAAGACTAGTGCAGATGCAGAGGACAAGGTAGACGAGGTTATGAACTTTATAGCTTCCAATACTATGTCCTTCCCTGTGCCTGACAGGTTTTATACGTTCTTAACTGGGGATGATAACTTTAGGTTTGCTATAGCTAAGTCGTATCCCTACAAGGGGAATAGGAGTAAGTCAGAAAAGCCTGAGTACTTACAACATTCGAGGGATTATCTAGTTTCCAAGTACAAGGCAACTATAAGCTACGGAGAGGAAGCTGATGATCTTATAGCTAAGGCGGCAACTAAATTTGGGCCTAGTACTGTTGTAGCTTCTATTGATAAGGACATGCTACAGATACCTTGCTGGCACTATAACTTTGGTAGGGATGAATGGTCACAGGTAGATGAGTGGGGCGGTTCTAAGTTCTTCTATACTCAGATACTAACTGGGGATGCAGCCGACAACATAAAAGGGATCAAAGGTGTTGGCCCTGTTAAAGCTGGTAAGTTGCTTAAGGATTGTACGACAGAAGAGGAACTGTGGTACGCTTGCTTAGAGGCTTATGATGGTGACTATGACCGTGTAGTAGAAAATGCTAGGTTGTTATGGCTAAGGAGAAGAGAGGAAGAGTTATGGGAGCCTCCAACAGTGAGAGACGGAGACACGCAATAAAGAACGGATACCGCTCTGGCTTGGAAGAGGATATATCTAAAGACTTGACTGAACGGGGTGTAGACTTTGAGTATGAGAAGCTAAAGGTAAGATGGCAACTCTTAGAATATAAGACCTATACCCCTGACTTTAAGTTACCCAATGGTATTATCATTGAGAGCAAGGGCAGGTTTGTTGCAGCAGATCGTAAGAAGCATCTTAAGATTAAGGACCAACACCCGTTCCTTGATATTAGGTTTGTCTTCTCTAACTCTAAGGCTAAGTTAAACAAAGGTGCAAAGAGTACTTATGGGGATTGGTGTGACAAGCACGGTTTCTTATATGCAGATAAAAGGATACCCGACGAATGGTTGTTGAAAACGTAGCTACCTTTAAGGTACACAAAGTAAAGGATGGTCCCTACCAAGACGAAGAGGATGGTATGTGGTGGTTGTTATGTTGGGTAGAAGATTGTGACCCAGAAGACCCAGATGATGCTATGTTTGATGAGGAAGTCCCCTTCTCTACATTCACTAACGCATACAACTTCAAGAAACACTTTGAGAGTTCTATTGATCCTATCTTAATAGAATTTCGTGCTGGGATGGAGATTAAGTATGACGGGTAAAACAGCTATTGTGTTCTCTTGCGCTCATGTAGACCCATCAGTAGGAAATGAGAGGTTTGATTGGCTAGGGGAACTTATCTATGAGGTTAACCCACACTACATCATTGACTTAGGTGATGGTGCAGATATGCGTTCACTGAATAGCTTTGACACACGCTACCCACAAGCTATGTGCGCTCAGAGTTACGAGGCAGATATTGACCACTACAACGAAGCTATGGACCGCCTAAGACGTAAGCCCAGTACCCGTAAGTATAAGGTGCCACAATGGTTTGGGTTTGAGGGTAACCATGAACATCGTATCAAACGGGCTATAGCACATGACCCACGACTAGAAGGAGACAAGTACGGTATTTCATATAGTCACCTACAGACGGATCACTGGTTTGATGAATACCATGAGTACGAGAACTCCGCACCAGCTATAAGGGATTACGATGGAATATCATATGCTCACTTCTTCAGTTCTGGTAACTATGGTACTGCTATGTCAGGGCTACATCACGCTAACTCACTAATGGCTAATAGGAACCACAGCAGTACTTGTGGGCATAGCCACAAGCGAGACCTTAAGTTTAGGGATGGGGCGCACCCTAATGGTATCATGGGGCTTGTAGTGGGTTGTTATAAGGGTGCAGCAGAGTCTTGGGCTGGACAAGCTAACAACGATTGGTGGAAGGGTGTTGTCATTAAGAGGGATATTTCTGGTGGCATGTACGATCCTGAGTTTATATCACTTCAACGGTTAAAGGAGTTATACGGTAATGGGGAAGCGTTCTAACTTCAAGAGAGTACCAAGGGACTACTATCCTACCCCAATACAGGCTGTAGAGCCTCTGATAC
>Ga0209632_10003457_pt1 | contig 14489 bp, 15 predicted proteins | sample COG_10_FD_184754 | JGI IMG/M metagenome (GOLD analysis project Ga0209632, IMG submission 184754) | Pelagic Microbial community sample from North Sea - COGITO 998_met_10 (SPAdes) (version 2) | ecosystem: Environmental > Aquatic > Marine > Neritic zone/Coastal water | place: Helgoland, sampling... | reverse complement strand
CTTTTTGTTAGCCTCGATGCCACAGAGTTCGAACAGGAAGCCTACTGCGGTGCCGATGAGCACTTCAAAATTTTTCGGTGTCTTCAGCGCCTGACCGCACAGTGTTGTGAATCGGCTGATGCAGGGTTTGCCTTCGATTATTGCTTCATAGGCCGCGTATGCGGTGCCGACATTGTGCATAATTATGCCATGTTCAGTCGGGTGCTGGCCTGTAGCTATCTCAATGCCCGTGGCACATTGAATGAGTTGTTTTTCCGAACCTGCGGGGTATTTGCTGGGTACAATTACCAGCTCGCAGCATTGCTGATTACTGGCCTCATTCAGCAGGGCTTGCTTGATTGCGGCTATTGCATCTGGCTTCGTGTCTTCGATAGCGATTATGCAGCGCTGTGCTGCACAGGCCCGCTTTAATATTTCAGCACCCAACACAACTCTATTTGCACGCTCTCTGAGGAGTGCTTCATCAGCGCTGATGTAGGGCTCGCACTCCGCCGCGTTGATGATGAGAAATTCGATCGGAAGCACGCTATAGGCACTGAGTTTGTCAGCAGTAGGGAAACCAGCGCCTCCCATGCCAATGACGCCCGCGTCACGAATTAGAGCCACTAAGTCGGCGCTAGAGAGCTGCGAATGATTTGTGTGAGGTTTAAGTAGCAGCGCCTCATCGTGCCCATCGACTGTGAGGTTTATACAAAGTTGCTGCTGCTGCGAGTGGTCCGCAACAATTGAATTTTCGATCGAAGTAATCACGCCTGAAGTAGGGGCATGCACAGGCACGTCAGAACGGCCTTTGGCAGAAAAGCTTATAACAGCCAATTTCTGATATTTGAGCACTTGGTCTGCGATGTCGACTAGTCGGGTAATCTCGCCGCTACTTTCCGGACCAATTGGGATCGTTAGCTGCGGCGGAATCGGTGTCGACATTATTCGCGAACGCAAAGAGTGTTCTTTAAACGGCGGGGGCTGGATGCCGCCAGCAGTTCGTCTGGCAAATACTGAGTCGTGACCGAGAAATTTCGATGCTAGCTGCTTTAGAGTACTCATGTGTTCGCACCGAGTGAGCTACGCAGATCGGAATAGGGGGGTGTCGTGTGTGAAATAGCGGGTGCTAAGTGGTTGATCATATCAATGCAATCTACGGGACAGGGCTCGACGCACAGATCGCAGCCTGTGCATTCTGAAGTAATTACCGTGTGCATTAATTTTGGTCCGCCCAGAATCGCATCCACAGGGCAGGCTTGAATGCATTTCGTGCATCCGATGCATTCTCCCTCTCTAATTACGGCAACACTGAAGTCTCTAAATTGGCCGTGGGCTGGATCGAGGCCTCGCACCGGTTCATTGAGCAATTCGGCGAGCGCCAAAATTGTCTCTTGCCCGCCGGGCGGACATTTATTGCTCGCCTCGCCCAAGCTTATGGAACGGGCATAAGGGAGGCAGCCTGGGTGCCCACACTGCCCGCATTGCGTCTGTGGCAATGCGCGGTTAATCCGATTCACGAGAGATTTCTGCGCCGTTAACTGCTGGGTTAAGTATCTAGTAATCTTCCCAAGTACGGATGCGGTGAGCAGTAAAAGGCTAGCTCCAATGACGAGCTGTGTGAGCCAATGTGAGATCAGGGGTAGCATCGTTCTATGTCAGCCCTGCGAAGCCAAGTAGGCTGATTGTTACGAGGCCTGCGGTAATGAGCTGGATAGCGTTGCCTCGAAACGGCGCAGGGACATCCGCGAATTCGAGGCGGGTGCGCAGGGCGGCAAAGCCTACAATTATCAGGGAATAGCCTAGTGCCGCACCGAAGCTGTAAGCGATACTTTCGCCGAGAGTTAGCACGCTAATGCTACTTAACAATGCCGTTGCGAGTACGGCGCTATTGCCACCTGTTAGAAATAGCAGCATACCCTGCTGCCTTGTCGAGAAGGGAAAATGCCTCGTGATCACCTGCAGGAAAAGCGTGGTCAATAGGGCGCTTGTCGCTACAAAGACAACTAAGCGAAAGAATTCTAAGTGAAACGGTATCAATATGAAGCGGTAGGCTGACAGGTTAATCACAGAGGCCAAAAAAAGGACCACAAAATTAAACAGAGCAAACTCGATTGCCTGGGGTAATCTCTTAGTCGAATTCAAGAGTGAGGAGACGCCGAAAAGCTGAATCAATATCAGGTTATTTACGAGAGCAGCGGCAGCAATGATACTGAGGTAGTTTGTCACGAAGCGATGCTTCTCCAACGTTTAGCTAGGCGGCTACTTGAATGGGCCGCTAAAGCGCAGTGATAGCAAGCGGGCGAATACGATCATGCCAGTAGGCGGCACCAGCGGTGTCGATTTGGGCGTTCGACACCGTTGGTGAGCCCACTCAGTGCTTCCTAGTCCTTGAAAAGGTTGACAGATTGGCCCGCAGGTATCTGGTAGCGCGCAAGGATGTCCGCTTCGCTCTCGATAGCTTGCTGGTGATTGATGACTAACTGATAACCATTCTTGTTTTCCATCACTACGTTATCAAATTCGTTGTTCTTAATCAGGTCGGAAAAGTGAGCGAAGTCTCTCACTAACTCACCATTCACGACCTCCACGATCCAGTTGCGCCAGTCGTGATAACCGAGATTTACATCGGCAGCCATGACTTGAAGTGCCACGACTAATTGCCGTCGGTCTGGAGAACTCCACTCGTTACGAGCTTGTAAGAGGCTTACCGGTGCGGTGCGACTCCAATCATTGCCCCAGCGTTTGATGAGATTCATATTGAGAGGAACGAATAGGATTCCTCCATAGATACAGTATTCAGGAATTTTATCGAACTGTTCACCGGTAACTAGGCTGTAACTGTCGAGAGCCTCGCGCGCCTCGAGACTGGTCGTTTGCACTTCGCCTTGCCGGACATAAGTGATATCAACAGGATCACCTACGTGGTGTAAGTTTATGGCGTGTCTGTAGTCGGTGAGTACATCCTCAGAAAGGCGGATACTGCCATCCTCAGCGATGTTGAAATCATCAATTTGAAGAATAACATCATTTTTCTGCAACACGCCCTGTGCCGGAGAATCGTCAAAAACTTTTATCACCATTACGCCGTTTTGCTCATCGCTTAGGCCATAGGCTTTCTTTGCGGAGGGGCTGTCAAGGGTTTGTGTACGAAAACCTAAATCGGGGAAGCCATCGTGAACGCCATCTTCACTGTCGGTTAGTACGTGCCGGATCATGCTGGGCGGAACGAAGTAGCCGAGATTCTCCGCGCGACCGCCGCTGTTGGCCTGCATGACAACCCCGACGATCTCTTGGTCGACTATGACAGGCCCACCGCTATTGCCAGGGTTGATGGCTGCATCTATTTGACCGGCTAATAGGTAGGCGCCAGCATGCGAATAAATCTGCTGCTCAACTCGGGATAGGATGCCTTTGGTAATGCTTAGGGATTTGCCGCCCATTGGGTATCCATACACGGAGACTTCTTGTAGTGGCTCTGGTAGATCGCCAATGCTTAGCGCCTTCAGGTCACTGAAAAACCCGGGCTCGTCAACGGTTATTAGTGCGAGATCGGCTTCATGAGAGATGAAAGTGACTCTTGCCAGGTAGCGTTGTGGATCGTTGTGCTTCTGCGCTTGTACATAGCTCGCGTTCGCTACGACATGTGCATTCGTCAAAATTTGATTACCGGAGATTACCGAGCCTGAGCCGCTGCTTTGCCTGGGTGTAAGCAGGCGCCACGGAGTGAAGTAGTCTGGTGCAGATTGCGTGGTGTAAATCTTTATTACCGAGTCTTCGATTGCTCTTATTTCGCTGTTCTGTGCTGCTGTGACGTTACTAGCTAAGAAGGAGAGCAAAGACAGCGCTAACAAGAACATGCGGGACGGTTTGCCCAAAAGGCTGTTAGGAAAACGCATAGCAGGGGACCTCTAGTCCTGTAGTTTATACTCGCATTGGCAAGGTAGTACCTGCCAACACACGATCGAGTGGTGAAGCTTAGTATGTTAGTGCCGACAGCGCCAGTCGCGTTACATGAGCGGGTAGAATAGCTCGGGCAAAAAGATCTGTTGTCCACAGCGCCGTAAGGGGAGAGTAATCTTGCCGGTGATTGCTGCAATCCGAGAGCTTGAGACTTAGCTCTTGCGTTTCAGAAATTAGGTGATGCGCATACCAGGCTGGGCTCCAACATGGGGTTCAAACAACCAAATTTCTTTTCCACCAGGGCCAGCGGCGAGAATCATGCCTTCAGACATGCCAAACTTCATTTTGCGGGGCTTGAGGTTTGCCACGACGACAGTGAGCATGCCGACTAGTTTGTCTGGGTCGTAGGCTGACTTAATGCCAGAAAAAACGGTTCGCATAATGTCTTGCTCATTTTTATCTTTACCCAGATTCAGCACCAGCTTCAATAATTTGTCTGCCCCTTCGACGTGTTCGGCGCTAGTGATCTGGGCAACGCGCAGATCGACTTTTGCAAAATCATTGAAATCGATCTCGCTTTCGAAACCTGTAGTATTTTCTAGAGGCTGCTTCTTTGTGTCGGACGTCGCTTTAGAGCGAGCCTGTATCTCAAACTCTTTTTGAGTTGCGTCTACCATGGCTTGTACCTTGTCAGATTCCACGCGAGTCATCAGTGGCTTAAATTTATTGATCTTGTGTCCGACCAAAAGGCTATCGGCGTGATCCCAAAGCAGAGGTTCTATAGCAAGGAACTGTTCTGCATCTGCTGCCATTTTTGGCAACACGGGTTTTAGATAGCACATGAGCAGACGAAAGGCATTGATGCCACTACTGCAGATGGCCTGAAGCTCCGGTGATTGCTTGTCAGTTTTTGCGATAACCCAGGGTTCTTTGTCATTGATATACTGGTTCGCCTTGTCGGCGAGGGCCATAATCAGACGAATCGCCTTGCTGTACTCGCGTGCTTCGAAATAATCTCCAATTTCGTTTTTTGCTGCTTGAATTTTGGCGAGTAAGTCGGGATTATCTGGGTTTTCCGCAAGGTAACCATCGAAGCCTTTACCGATAAAGCCAGCACAGCGGCTTGCTATGTTTACTACCTTGCCGACCAGGTCTGAATTGACTCTGAGTGCAAAATCTTCAAGATTTAGATCGAGGTCGTCGATGCCGCTAGATAGTTTCGCAGCGAGGAAGTAACGCAAATATTCAGGATTGAGGTGATCAAGATAGGTTCGCGCATTGATAAAAGTCCCGCGTGACTTAGACATCTTTGTACCATCGACGGTTAGAAAGCCATGCACGTGAACGGCTGTAGGTGTGCGGTAGCCGGCGCTAGTTAGCATTGCCGGCCAGAATAACGTGTGGAAGTTGATAATGTCTTTGCCGATAAAATGGTACAACTCTGTATTCTGACCTTTCTGCCAGTAATCATCGAAGTTGTAATTTGTGCGATCGCATAGGTTTTTGAAGCTAGCCATATAGCCGATCGGTGCATCAAGCCACACATAGAAATATTTGCCAGGAGAGCCGGGGATTTCGAATCCGAAATAGGGTGCATCACGACTGATATCCCATTCCTGTAATTCTGTGTCTAGCCATTCTCTCAGTTTATTAGCGACCGCATCTTGCAGTGTTCCGCTGCGAGTCCATTGGGAGAGCATGTCTCGGAATTCGGGCAGGGCAAAGAAGAAGTGTTCGGATTCTTTTTCGATAGGTGTCGCGCCAGAGATCGAAGAGCGCGGATCGATTAGCTCAGCCGGGCTATAAGTAGAGCCGCAAGCCTCACAGTTGTCTCCATACTGATCTTCGGCCTTGCACTTCGGGCAAGTACCGGTGATGTATCTGTCTGCGAGAAAAAGTCTCTTCTCTGGATCGAATAGCTGTGTGATGCTTCTTCTATTTATGTGTCCGTTCTTATCTAGGGTTTTGTAGATGTGTTCGGAGAACTCTCGGTTCTCTTCGGAATGAGTAGAATGAAAGTTATCGAATTGAATCAGAAAGCCTGAATAATCTTCCTGATGTTGATTGCTGACATTTTCGATTAGCTGTTCGGGGGTAATACCCTGTTGTTCAGCGCTGAGCATGATTGCTGTGCCATGTGCATCATCAGCACAAACATAGACGCAATCGTTACCTCGAAGTTTCTGTAGGCGAACCCAAATATCTGTTTGAATGGCTTCCATGAGGTGCCCAAGGTGGATGCCCCCATTTGCATAAGGCAAAGCACTAGTAACCAATATTTTTCGCTGACTCACGTTCACTACCTGCCGATTTTCACTGTTATTTAACGCGATAGCCCGGCCCGGCGCCTCGCGCATTTAGTATTGTTACTGTTAGATTTCGATCATTTCGAAATCTTCTTTACCGACTCCGCATTCTGGGCATGCCCAATCGTCGGGTATGTCGTCCCAGCTAGTACCGGCAGGAACGCCGTCGTCCGGCAGACCTAGAGCTTCCTCATAGATAAAACTACATACTAAACATTGCCATTTCCTCACGACTTCCTCCAAATGTTGATACTGGTTCAGCTGCTAAGCCAAAAAACCTGTCAGCTGGTTATAATTCTGCAAAACCCTTTCTATTGGTTGATTCTGCGTACTAAATTCGGACAACGGTAGTCATCACGGTAGGCGCCGCATCATACTGCAAAGGCTGAGTATTTTCAGCCTGTTTTTGTGCTGACCCGGTCTTCAGGCGCAGCCGCTTTAAAGAAGCGGTGTAGGATCAAAAGGTAAATAAGGGATGATTCCATGATGGATTGGCTCTATCATTCGCGCTCCCTTTGCTGCGCGAATTAGCAGAGAATCACGAGGCTATGATCAGTGTGGCCCGAAGCACATGTAATCTTGGATCGTCAGTTATGAGTATTAAATCAGACCGCTGGATAAAGGAAATGTCAACCACGCAAGGAATGATAGAGCCATTCGAGCCTAGTCAGGTTCGGTACGTGGACGGTGAGAAAGTAATCTCTTACGGCACGTCCAGTTACGGCTACGATGTGCGCTGCGCCACTGAATTCAAAATTTTTACTAATGTACACACGACGAGTGTCGTGGACCCAAAGAATTTTGATGAATCTAGCTTCGTCTCAATCGAGGAGCCGTTCTGCGTTATTCCACCCAATTCCTTCGCCCTGGCAAGGACTATAGAGTACTTTCGTATCCCGAAAGACGTGCTGACTATCTGCCTCGGTAAGTCGACCTATGCGCGCTGCGGCATTATCGTCAACGTGACGCCGTTGGAGCCTGAGTGGGAAGGCCATGTCACACTCGAATTTTCGAATACCACTCCCTTACCTGCAAAGATTTACGCAAATGAAGGTGTGGCACAGATGTTGTTCTATCAATCCGACGAGCAGTGTGAAGTTACCTATAAACAGCGCGGTGGAAAATACATGGGTCAGATCGGGGTTACTCCTCCAAAAGCGTGACCGCTGCTTTGCTGTGATTCTTACCCTGCAACGATGTTTTTCTGGCGCAATACAATCTTGCAGCTTGTATTCGCCAAATTTCTGGCGCTTTTGAGGCGTCGGTTAAATCCTTTAAAAAGCAGTACTACCTCTACAGCCCTCGTACCATCTAGCCTAGCCAAAAAACAATTAGAATTACAACAGCTTGGAACAATTATTGCTCTGTATAGATGCAGTGGTCCGTCTTTAATCAGTGCGGCTTGTACAAATGAAATAAATTTGGGGATTTTGTGTAGTTGGCTAGCACGGCAAGGCAGTACTACTGACGGTGTCATTTTGTAAATTAGTAGCGCTAGTAAACCTAATGAGTAAATCGTCAGAAGCGAAATTTAGTTTAGAAAGTAAAATTTAAATGGAATTGCAGAAGTAAAACAAAAAAACGGAGCATGCTAAGGCATGACAGCCAATAGCTTTATCGCAGTAGACGGACGGTGCAGTACACAAAAATTTCGCCATTGCCTTAAAGGTGCTGGGGAATTACTGCTGGCTCTAAATAGTCTGCATTTTGTCAAAGTTATGGATATTGCCTTGTTGCCGAGATTCAACCACCTACTGAAATACTCTGTGGGCTCATACCGACTTTTTCTGGCATGAATCGCAGTTATAAAACATAGGATGATATAAATGACTTCGGCAATTGAAGCTAAAGTTTACGAACCAGTCTTACCGAATGGTGAAGCGTCAGATGAAAATCTAACGGCGGTAGTGGTGCGTTATGCGCCACTGGTAAAGCGCATCGCCCATCACCTATTGCTGAGAATGCCTGCCAGCGTTCAGGTTGACGATTTGATTCAATCGGGAATGATGGGGCTGTTAGAGGCGGCGAAGAAATATGATGTCTCCAAAGGAGCGAGCTTTGAGACCTATGCCGGAATACGAATTCGCGGATCTATGTTGGACGAAGTCAGAAAGGGAGACTGGGCACCTAGATCGGTACACCGAAAATCTCGAAAAGTTGCAGAAGCAATAAAGGCAATCGAAGCTCGTACCGGTAAAGACGCCAAGGACCCGGATATTGCTAAAGAACTGGAAATCGACCTCAATGCGTATTATGCGATCTTGCAGGACGCGAGCGGCAGCCGGCTCTTTAGCTTCGATGACATCATGGAAGGAGATGATTCGGCTATCGAATTAGCAGCCGGTGAACTCCCCGGTCCTTGTGATGGATTGCAGCGCTCTACATTCAAAGCACATTTGGCGAAAGCCATCGATGGCCTGCCTGACCGGGAAAAACTTGTGCTCGCGCTTTACTATGACGAGGAGCTGAACCTGAAAGAGATAGGCGAGGTGATTGGTGTTAGCGAGTCTCGGGTAAGCCAGATACACAGCCAGGCGGCTATGCGTTTGCGATCGCGACTCGCCGACTGGGCCCGCTAGTCGATCGGCGTTATAGTGTCTTGGCTTCGCTGCTGTTTTTGGGCAGCAATAGCTTACCTTCTCCGTTATAATCCCCAGCCTAGTTAGCGGGAACACTAAAGTTCATGTCATCTGCAGCGCCTCAAACCTTCTCAAATTCTCAAGCTGACAAGACCATGTTAGCTGTGCGCGACCTTTTCTGTGAGCGCGATGACCGTGTGTTGTTTAAAAATCTGGATTTCGACCTGCCCGAAGGGCAAGTGCTTCAGGTGCAGGGCAGCAATGGCAGCGGCAAAACTACGCTGATGCGTATTCTCTGTGGCTTGAACGATAGCTATGAAGGGTCAATTAAGTGGTATGGGCAGGAAATCGAAGAGCAGGCTGCTAGTTTTTTTTCTTCGCTACTTTATATAGGGCATAGAGTTGGAGTAAGTAAGGTGCTATCGCCAGTAGAGAATCTACGCTGGAGTTGCAGCCTCAAACAAGCGGTTAGCGACGAGCAAATTATGGCTGCGCTCAAAGAAGTAGGCCTGCGTGGATTCGAAGAGTCTCCCTGCTACACGCTATCGGCTGGCCAGCAGCAAAGAGCCTCGCTAGCCAGGCTTATCATCAGCCCTGCCTCATTGTGGGTGCTTGATGAGCCATTCACTACTTTGGATTCAAAGGGTGTGGCGATGCTCGAAAAAATACTGCAACGACAGGCCCAAACGGGCGGCTCGGTCATGGTGACTACGCACCACAGCTTGAGTATCGCTGAGCTAACCCTACTGAGCTTGGGTTGAGGTGGCGTCGATGACTGAAAAACAGACAACAACCTCGGCTGCGTTCTTGGCAACGCTGAAGCGTGACTTGCTTATCGCCTTCAAGAAGAAGAATGACATAGTTAACCCGTTCATGTTCTTTATCATTGTCGTCTCTCTTTTCCCAATCGGAATTAGCCCGGAGAGTGATCGATTGACTGAGATAGCGGCCGGCGTAATTTGGATCTCTGTCCTGCTAGCTTCGATGCTGTCGATGGACAGCCTCTACAGATCTGACTTTGAGGATGGTTCACTGGAGCAGCTATTACTTAGTCCTCATCCGCTTTTTTTCCTCGTGTTGGCTAAAAATATAAGTCACTGGCTGGTAAGCGGCTTGCCGGTCGTATTGGTGTCGCCGTTATTGGCGTATATGCTGGCGCTTCCTAGTGAGGCATACGGGACATTGGTGTTGTCCCTGCTACTGGGCACTCCCATTATGAGCCTTATCGGTTCGATCGCCGTGGCGTTGACAGTAGGGCTTGGCAGTCGCGGTCTGATACTGGCCGTAATTACTCTGCCTATGAGCGTCCCCATCCTAATCTTTGGAACGTTGGCCGTACAATCCACATTGAATAGCCAGTCACCGCTTGGTTATCTAAGCTTGATGCTAGTCATGCTCTCGGTTTCCGTCAGTCTTGCCCCTCTGGCCTCGGGTGCGGCGCTTAAAATCAGCGTTAATTAGCTTGAACTGGTGCAGATAGATCCACTAACGGGTTAACCACGTAATTACAATGAGTTACAATACGTAACACGGCGCTCTTAGGGCTACGTGATATATTTGAACAGCTAATAAGAAGAGGGTAGGCGTTCGTCATGTGGGTATGGTTTTCTAAACTAGGTTCTCCGAAGTGGTTTTATGAGCTCAGCGGAAAATGGTTGCCTTGGTTGATCACTGCAATGGTCATTTTCATGACGATAGGCTTGGTCTGGGGCCTGTTATTCCTCCCCCCGGACTACCAACAAGGCTTTACCTCGAGAATATTGATTGTGCACGTTGCTGTAGCAGGAACCTCTTTAGCCTTTTTTCCTTTAATGTTTGTGGCGGGCACTATTACCTTGGTCTGGCGTATGAAACTTGCCGACATGGTGGCGAAGAATGCCGCGATCCTCGGTGCCTGGTTCTCGTTTATTACCCTGGCGACCGGCTCTCTCTGGGGAAGCGTGATGTGGGGAACCTGGTGGGAATGGACTGATAGTAGGTTAGTCTCGATGCTGTTCCAATTATTCCTGTTACTTGGCGTTATCTCACTGCGCTCTGCGCTGGAAGATTCAGATACGGCAGCAAAGGCTTGCGCCTTGCTCTCTATAGTGGGTTGTATCAACGTCGTGATAATTAAATATTCCGTCGAGTGGTGGAATACTCTCCATCAAGTGTCCAGCCCTGTGAATATGGATGCGAGTAGCCCTAACGGGCCAGAATTTTGGATAGCTACTTTAATAATGATCGTAGCGGTCTATCTGTTTTTATCGGTTAGTTTGATTTTGTCGACGCGCAATGAAATATTAGAGAGAGAACGCAAATCCCAGTGGGTACAGGACTTGGTTTTAAAAAGCTAAGCGCGTTAGAACGTTAAGAACGAGTATCGTAGGAAAGTAAATGTTAGATGCAATACAGTTTTCAAGCTTCGCCGAATTTGTTGACATGGGTGGTTACGGGTTTAACGTATGGTCGGTATATGCACTGTTTGCAATATTTGTCGCTGTTAACTTAATACTGCCTTTACGCAAGAAGCAAAAGATTATTCGTCAGCTAAAGCGGCGCCTGACTTTAGATGCTGAGATTCAAAGTGAAGATGACAGTAATAGCGATCAGGCCCAGTAGAGTATTTATTGTTTCGGAGTAGTAGATGAAACCCCATAGACGTAAGAAGCTCGGAATTATTTTGTTTATAACTGCTGGTCTTAGCGTTGCCGTTGGCTTTACTGCCTACGCATTGAAGCAAAATATCAATATGTTTTATACACCAACTCAAGTTGCCGAAGGTGAGGTTGGGGCTGGCCAGCATTTCAGAATTGGTGGTATGGTAAAGACGGGCACTGTTCTTGATGCGCCGGACAGTCTAAAAGTAAATTTCGTGACAACGGATTTCGTAAGCGATGTGCCTATTCAATATGAGGGAATATTGCCTGATCTATTTCGCGAGGGCCAGGGTATCGTAGCTGAAGGCGAGATGGATGCCGCCGGCGTCTTTCAGGCGTCGCGAGTCCTAGCGAAGCACGATGAGAATTTCATGTCACCTGAAGTGAAGGCGGCATTAGATGCAGCGGGCGCTTCTGCCGATAACCATATGCCTGCGGGGACAAACTAGATGATTCCTGAGGTAGGCCAGTTCTCGCTGATATTGGCGCTATGCTTGAGCATGATACTCGCGACTTTGCCTATTATCGGGGCTTATCAGAATAATTTCCTATGGATGAGCATGGCGCGCCCACTGTCGGCTGGCGTGTTTGTGTTCCTAGGCATCAGTATAGCAATTCTTGCTTACGCATTTGTTACCGACGATTTTTCTGTTCAGTTCGTTGCTCAACACTCCAATTCCTTGCTACCTGATCGCTATAAATTAACGGCAGTATGGGGTGGGCACGAGGGATCGTTCCTGCTTTGGACATTCATGCTTGCGGGTTGGATGCTCGCCGTTGCCATTTTTAGTAAGAGTATGCCGTTGGAATTCGTCGCCAGAGTTTTGGGCGTACTAGGATTCCTCATTACCGGTTATATTTTGTTTATGTTGGCGACATCAAATCCCTTCGATCGCATCGTGCCACTGCCGCCAGTTGATGGTGCGGATTTAAATTCTGCGCTGCAGGACTTTGGTTTCATTATTCATCCTCCAACTCTCTATATGGGCTACGTGGGCTTTTCGGTGGTGTTTGCTTTTGCTATGGCGGCGTTGTTGAGCGGGAAAATGGATGCGGCCTGGGCTCGCTGGTGTCGCCCCTGGGCTAACGTTGCTTGGGCAATTCTTACGCTGGGTATTGCGCTGGGTAGCTGGTGGGCCTATTACGAATTAGGTTGGGGCGGTTGGTGGGCTTGGGATCCTGTGGAGAATCCTCCCCTAATAACGTGGCTATTCGGCACAGCTTTGATTCATTCCTTGGCGGCAACCGAGAAGCGCGGGGTGTTCAAGGCATGGACCGTGTTGTTAGCGATACTGGCCTTCGCTGGCAGCTTGCTGGGTACTTTTATTACACGCTCGGGTTTGTTAACTTCGGTGCATGCGTTCGCAGCCGACCCAAGCAGGGGTTTCTTCATACTGGCTATTCTTGGCATAACCGTAGGCGGCGCCTTATTGTTGTTTGCATTTAGAGCGCCTCTAATGAAGAGCGAGTTTGGATTCGATCTGATTTCGCGCGAAATCCTATTACTCTCAAACAACGTTATTTTAGTGGTGGCGGCGGCATCTGTATTCTTGGGCACTCTCTTTCCGATGGTGTACCAGGCGATCACAGACGATCTGATTTCGATTGGGCCTCCTTACTTCAATGCAATCTTTATCCCGCTGATGGCGCTGCTTGCATTGCTTCTGTCAATAGGTCCATACACTCGCTGGAAGCGGACCTCCAAGACTTATCTAGTGCAGCAACTCGGTAAAGTCGCATTGGCAGCTCTCGTGTTAGGTGTTGTGCTTCCATTATTAGTAACCCGTCAGATTTCACTGCCCGCGACTATGGCTGTCGCAATTGGTTTGTGGATTCTACTGGCGATGCTGCAGGATATTGTTAATAAAACGGCGAACAAGGCTACGCGTTTAAAAGGGCTGCGTGCGTTGTCGTTTAGTTACTATGGGATGCAGATGGCGCACACGGGCATGGCGGTCATGCTGCTTGGTGTAGCGTTGACGTCTAGCTTTAGTTCAGAGCGCAGTGTCTTGTTATCACCCGGTCAGGATGTAGGGCTGGGCAACTATGTTTTTCGGTTTGACGGTGTGGCTTCGGTTAACGGTCCGAATTATATCGGCGAAGAGGCGTCGTTCACTGTGTTTGAGGAGGGTGAGGAGATAGCTATCCTGCACCCAGAACGCAGAATTTATTTGGCTACCAATACTCCTTCGACAGAGATGGCGATCGACGCTGGCTTCTTACGCGACCTTTTCATCACTCTTGGGGAACGCAAAGAAGGGGATGCCTGGTCGATGACGCTGTATGTGAAACCTTTCGTCCGATGGATATGGCTGGGTGCTATTTTTATGACGTTTGGGGGCATCTTAGCGGCGGCCGATAAACGCTATCGACGCCTGCGCAGAAAGCAGACTGAGTCGAATCGCTCGCAGGGAAAATCGAACACACTTGGAGGCGAGCTGCAGGCTAGCTCCTAGTACGAATCGATGAGTAAATTGAAATTCTATCTCCCAGTACTCGGTTTCGTTGTTGTAGCGATAGCGCTTTGGCGTGGCCTGTATTTGGATACAAAGACTCTACCTTCAATGTTAATCGACAAGCCACTGCCTAGCTTCGAATTAACGTCGGTAGATGGCAGCGGAGTCAGCAACTCTGACCTACCTGGTCAAATATTCTTGCTGAATGTGTGGGGGTCTTATTGCCTACCTTGTTTAATCGAACATCCGACGCTCATGCGCTTGTCAGAAGAAGGGAATATTCCTGTGGTAGGAGTGAATTACCGTGACCGGCAGGACTTAGCCATCGATTGGCTGCAAGAAAATGGCAACCCATTCTCCTTTAGCATCTTGGATGAAAGCGGGCGCTTCGGCATCGATTTGGGCGTTTACGGCGCTCCAGAGACCTACCTAGTCGACGCGGACGGTGTCATTCGCTTTCGTCACGTAAGCGTACTCGATGAAACAGTTTGGCAGGAACAGTTTCTGCCGGCGATAGCCGAATTGCGCGCAGAAGGCACGTGAAAATGAGTTCTTCGGGAACCTTCGTAAATCGCAAGGTGCTGTTACTGATAGCAGCTATTGTCGTATTGTTAGCTAGTGTGTTAT
>Ga0209632_10003456_pt1 | contig 14493 bp, 8 predicted proteins | sample COG_10_FD_184754 | JGI IMG/M metagenome (GOLD analysis project Ga0209632, IMG submission 184754) | Pelagic Microbial community sample from North Sea - COGITO 998_met_10 (SPAdes) (version 2) | ecosystem: Environmental > Aquatic > Marine > Neritic zone/Coastal water | place: Helgoland, sampling... | reverse complement strand
TATTCCCGTAAGCCGTCTATCTAGCGACTGTCAAGACTGTCCCGCGGGGAAATATAAAAAACTGATAAACAACGTGTATGTGTGCGAATTATGTCCAGCAGGAAAATTTTCTACGACTGTTGGCGCCAACAACGAAACCACGTGTCAGTTCTGTCCTGTGGGGAAACGAAGCGTACGTCCAACGGTAGCGCGCTGCGCAGAGAGTGACAAGGCTAGCTGCACATTGGATGAATGCAACGACGATTACGCCATAGAAGAATGTGAGCAATTCTCTAAATTTAGTACTGAACATTGGAATCGCAAATCGATATGGTTGGAACAAAATACCGTCGGTGGTGCCACTGGATGTACAGCTTGTCCCGACGGTTCGAACAGCGTGCAACGTGCATACACTTGGCAAGAGGTTGTCGGATGCCCTGCAATAGACGACACTGTGGAGAAACAAGACGTTTATGTCGACGGGTGTCCAGAAGCTACTGCGTACGCTACTATTTACCCCGAATGTACCGGCAGCTGTCCAGTTGGACAGGGGTTTAATCCCTCCACCGGGTGCGAAGCATGTCCTGTGGGAAAATACAATTCAAATATGGACGATACATCACCTTGCGACGCCTGTCCCCCGGGGAAATATTTAGATACTACCGGCAATGACGCTTTAGCGGACTGTAAACAGTGTACAGCAGGAAAGTACACCCATATAGATGGTGCCGGAACTTGCGATGATTGTTCCAAAGGCAGATACCAAGATTCATTAGGCGAAACTACGTGCAAAAGTTGTCCCGAGGGGAAATATTTAGATACTACCGGCAATGGCGCTTTAGCGGACTGTACACAATGTACAGCGGGAAAACCTAATTCTGAACTGGGCAGTGATGAAGAATCTGATTGTGAGGCGTGTGTCCCGGGCAATTATTCTCCGGGTAATTCCAAACCCTGTCAACTTTGCGAAAAGGGAAGATTTCAAAATCTGTCTGCACAGACAGAATGTAAAACATGTCCAGCGGGCCAGTTTTCGGAAGAAGTTGGTCAGACGGAATGCAAAAACTGTGGCCCGGGCCAATATAATCCGCGCGCGGGCAGGTCGACATGCAAATCTTGTCCCGTAGGAAAATATTCTTCCGAGACAACAAACATTGTATGTGCTGTTTGTCAAAACGCAACAGTTCCGCTGAATCAAACGGGTTGTGAGTCGTGTGAAGCGGGCAAACAAATCATCGGCAGAAAATGTGTCGAAACAAGTTCGTGCCAACTTCTTAAATATGGATACGATAATTCAAATTGTGCGTGTGACAACACTTTATAAAAGATTAAAATATAGTATAAATAAGTTATTCTTTTTTTAGTTATATAGATGTTTCTCTATACAATTCTATTTTTGAGTATAATCATTTCACACTTTAATGTGCTCGCCGCACAATGCAGCAGGAACGCCCCGTACGTACAAAGTACATCTGGAACTGCCGAATGCGAATGTGGTTCTGAAACATGTACACAAAAACATGATGCGTTTGATGCGACCGCATATGAAAACGCCGGGAGCGGCGCTTTATATTATCAGCCATGGTGTAACGAAGGTCGATGTGGCGACTCAATACCCGAATGTCCAGACACAACCGGTCAGACTAAGTTTGATTTGGGAGTCAATACGGTATTCGCAAATGGGATAACAGGTTCTATAAGTAAAGAATCCCCGGGAACCCACTGTACGTGTGGTGACGCGACATGTATGGAATGGTGGAGTACGCCTGGAGATTACGACGGTGTTATTAGGCATAAATATTGTGATGCTGAGATGAGTAAGTGCTCAATGACACTGCCATTCTGTACTAATACCAATGGCACTGTTGAGCAGTCCACCTATTGCGCTTGTGCAACCAAAGACAGCACTTTCTTCCCTATTGAAAATGTCGCATTTTGTGTACATCCTTATAAAAATTACGGATATAGGTCGACGAACAAATATTGTGATACGAGTGGTAATGAACCAATTTGTCATGCAGACCAACAAATATGGTGTACTGATGGCGTTCCAATTGCGGGAGAATCGTGCAAATGTGGTTCTGGGTTATGTGAAATAGGTGGAACATGTTCCAACAGTGCTTGTGTATACCCCATTTGCACAAACACTGCAGGTCAGAATCCTAATAGTGTTTTGTGCATGTGTAACACTGAAAAATGTACATTATCAAATCGATATTGTGATACAGGCACGTGTCGTGACGCCCCCAGATGTACCAACACTATAGGTCAGAATCCTAATAGTGTTTCGTGCATGTGTAACACTACAAAATGTACATTATCAAATCGATATTGCAACGCCAATCAATGTTCGCCATATAAACTTTGTCAAGAAAACATTATAACTGGAGAATCATGCATGTGTGGTGATTCGAATACGTGTAGTGAAGGTCAAAAGTGTTCTAACGGTACTTGCGTGAACCCTGATTGCACGAACGTTGACGGTTACGATAAAAATAATGTCGCTAGATGCGAGTGTGGATCAAGTACTTGTGATACATCATCTGGGCTTTATTGTAATGCGTCGGCCAATTCATGTAGAACAGTTGGAATTTGTAGACGTGACCAAAACAACGACGAAGAATGCGAATGTGTGAGTGTCAGAAGTAATGATACTTGTACAGCATCGACCGGCCTATTATGTCAAAGCTCGGGCCCGTCTAAATGTGATGACAATTCTGGTCGCGATGAGACCGACTGCACGAAAGCCGACGATTGGAAGGAGAGAAAATGCTGTACCACTTTCAAATATGGCGTTAACCAAGAGAATTGTTACAATGTTGTGAGTGAAGACGGCCAGGACTGCTGCGACCCAAACACCAACCCCACCTGTTTTTGTCCATCATTCCTGTGCTGTTCAAGTACATCAGGAATTGTAGAGGGGGTAGTCAACTGTCCTATTAATGATTCCCCCGGAAATAATGCGGGGTGGATTGAAGCCAGGTGTAATGATGAACGCCCTCCTTATTCTCAATTCAATGCGTTCGAGCCCGGTCGTACTGAAGCAGAGTGCAACAACACGGCGGCAAAATGGGTAGAAGACCTTTGCGAACCGGATATATGTGAAAATCGTGACGGTCTTATAGTTAATGACGTGCATTGCAAATGCGACGCTGAAAAGGTCACAAATGGAGATTATGATTCCGCGTCAACGTTTTGTGGCCCCAACGAATATTGTAAGGAGGCCGATATTACGTGGGACGGGTGGGACAGTCAATGGGCTCAAAGAGGTCGCGACGCAAAATGCAATTCGACTAAGTTTTGTGAACATACGGATGGTATGACCGCCGCCAGTGCAAATTGTAAATGTGGCAATACGGCATGTGTGTCCGGACAATATTGTTTTGACCTCTTTGACCCTAGAGATGGCGGCTCTACTGCTAATCTAGACAGTTCCGCCTGTTTAGATAAGCCGCTTTGTGGAAATACAGACGGCACTGTTTTAAATGATGGGGATTGTGTATGTGGTGATAAGACATGTAACAAGACCAACGGACATATATGTTCTTCGTTTGATAAGGATTATTATATTTTTACCGAAACGGGAAGGGCACAACGAAAGATTGTGGTTCAGGGCGAATGCAGACATCCGGAATGTCCCAACGACGACGGCCAATCTTGCAAATGTGGTTCGAATACTTGCGACGTAGATAATGGAATGAAGTGTGGTCTAGAGAAGGTCTACAGAAAAGTAAATAGCGATACTTGCTCAAATGACGTGGGTACATTATACGATTGTATAGAAGCTCTTAAAACGCCATTTCAACCTTATTGTTTGGATAAGTCCAATCGCAATGAAATTCAATGTGTATTAAACGCTAGTACATGGCTTGATATGTGTGTAGACAGTTCTGGGCGTAATCAAATACAATGTGCTTTAAACGCTAGTACATGGGAAGCTGGTACTTCTTTTTACGAACAGTCCGTGGATCAAAATATTTATTTGGTTCAGGGACAGCAGCTAAATCAATTTCCACCTGGTTGTAGTGTACTTAGCAAACCCTTTCTGGCGGCTGGTAACGCACAACATTCAATGTATTTCAATCCCAATATGTCCAGTTCTATACAATGTGGCCAAGGTAATAGGGATTGTATATGTTCGAATACGCAAGGCGGCGCTACATGTTCAATTGAATATTGTGCTAATACAGATGGCGAAACTCCCAATAATGTTAAATGTCATTGTGGCCCAAGGCAATGCAAAGTAGGTCAGTATTGCTCTACTGTCAATTACACGTGTTCGGATGTACCCGAATGTGAATGGCAAGATGGTTCTCAAGTGACAAACACGGCTTGCAAATGCAATTCTGCAAATTGCGCGGTTGGACAATTATGTACCGCTGGAATTTGTGAGACGCCTGCGTCCTGTAGTGAAACAGACGGTAACCTTCCAAACAACGGTATATGTAGCTGTGGCGCTACAACGGCAGGGAGTTGTGTGCGCTGGCGTCAAACGGACAGCGCCGGCGAACGTGAATTTTATAATGATAAATCGTGTGATGTTGTTATTGTGTCGGGGTCGGATGGGTATTGTGAATGTGATAACCGCCACGAGAAGTTCGCACAGTGTACAAACGGTGTCCTAAATGCGTCCGGAACCGGGTGTTTACACCCGGTTTTATCAGGCTCGTCGTGTACAAACGGTGGTGTCGTAAATGCGGCCGGAACCGGGTGTAAACACCCGGTTTTAACAGGCTCGAATTGTACATACGGTGTCCTAAATGACGCCGAAACAGGGTGTTTACAAACGGTTTTTAACTCGTCGTGTACAAACGGTGTCCTAAATGCGGCCGGAACCGGGTGTGAACCAACATATTTTCAGAACCCGTCGTGTACAAACGGTGTCCTAAATGCGGCCGGAACCGGGTGTTTACAAACGGTTTTTAACTCGTCGTGTACAAACGGTGTCCTAAATGCGGCCAAAACCGGGTGTTTACAACCATTTTTAACAGGCTTGTCATGTACAAACGGTGTCGTCACTGTGGGAATCTCCGGAACCGGGTGTTTACCAACGGTTTTAGCAGACGTGTCGTGTACAAACGGTGGTGTCGTAAATGCGAGCGGAACCGGGTGTTTACAAACGGTTTTTACCAACGGAAGTACTTACGACACGTGCGAAGATGCCTGTGCCGGCACCACGTCAGTCATCTGTGACTATGAGCATGGTCTGTTTTGCAACGCTGCAACATTTACTTGTTCAACTCAAAGCTCAGAAAGATATTTGCAAAATATAAATACGTGCAACAGTTTTAGAACTACGTACGGCAACTCAGAGAAGTGTACGACGCCGACGCCCGCTTTAAAGTCGTGTCAAAACTGTCCCGTTGGTAAATATATTACGGATTATGGAAATTGTGAGCCTTGTCAGGGTGGAAAATATAGCGCTGCAAATGCTACGGGATGTTTATCGTGTGACGCGGGTAAATTTTCACAGCCTGGTTCGTTAAGCTGTTCTCCGTGTGACGCAGGTAAATTTTCACAGCCTGGTTCGTCAAGCTGTTCTCCGTGTCCAGAAGGCAAAAAGAATTCCAGTCTCCCTGGTAACGAGACAACGGCTTGTGACGCCTGTGAAGTTGGTAAATTTCAACCATCTACAGGACAGGTTTCCTGTCAAGATTGTCCTGTCGGTCAATATCAAAACTCGGGAAGCCAATCGGTATGCAAAAGTTGTCCCATAGGAAAGTACCAAGATTCGTCGGGAGAAACTATATGTAAAAGTTGTTCAGTGGGAAAATATAACAATAAAGAAGGCCAAAATAATTCGGTTGCTTGTGTTCAGTGCACACCCGGGTATTACACAAATGATACTGCGACCGTTGAGTGTCAAACGTGTCCTGATGGCTACTATCAGTCCGAACATGGAAAGTCCGATTGTGACGCATGTCTCGTAGGAAAATATGGTCACTCTGAGGGTACAGAACCTGCTTGTCAAAATTGTCCTGTTGGGTATTATTCGGATGTGAACGCAAGTAAGGTTTGTTATATTTGTCCAGCTGGTTCCATTACTGGAACTTATGGCACGGGCGGGACATTTTGTGAAGAATGTCCAACGAATAAAAATTCATATCAATCAAATTCTACGGAATGTTTTAAGGCCCCACGTGTAACATTTGATGGGACTGAAGTCGAAACCTGTAGTCCTGATGTTACGATGGTCTGGCAAAATCAAGCGGATGACATTTGGGAAGTTTCCAAAGAAAACTATATTGCGTGTAATACGACTGGCGGCACCCACCGAGCACCCCTTGAGCTGCGGGACGGTTCAAAACCATTGCCGTTGGGGGCTATTGCGGGAAAAACACGTTACTTCATTTCCACAAGGAATTGTACCGACGACGGCAAATTTTTAACCAGTTGTACGAATAAAACATTTGGGATAGTTAATGCATACAATACTTCCGGACAATGTCAAAAGCAGTGTGCTAGATGGAGGGGAGCGATAAAATCAGGGTTTCAAGATGGCGATATTGACATAGAGCTTCGCGGCGCTAATTGTAATGCGATGCAAGCGAACGTCAAACCAGTATCGTCGGACATGTGTCAATTGTTTCTGATTCAAGCCAAATGGCAGGTCGTCAAAAAACTGTACCATATGAACGGCCACAACTGTGGCGTCGACGATACACCAAAAGCATGTCCAAATAAAAATTTAAATTTAGAGACTTGGACATGTACACAAGATAACTCTAACATAGACCAAAAAATTGTCGACGCGTCAACGCTGACATTTGAAAAATTAAAACATTTGTACAACGCACACCAATGTGGACTTAAAGGAACAGTATGTGCTAATCAGTACTTAAACGTAACATCGTGGGAATGTGTAGCGACCAATTAAATAACTAAACAAAATTTTAAACATTAATGTCTTTATTTCTTTACTGTTACAGAACGTCTCCTAAAGACAAATTTGTGTACCGTTGTTTCTGAACAAAATGTGCACCGAAGCGACCTGGTACTATATCAATATTTAAGCTTTCATCGGTGCCTTCATACTTCATGTTGGAGCAACGTAGAAGTCAAAAGTATTTATAACCAACATTGTAAAAGCTGTCACAATGATAATCAATTATGTAGATATTTGAAATACGCATACAACTCTGTAATACAGTGAATAATACAGTGTACTTAAAAGAATTTCCTTTGAAATATAAATTGTTGAATAGCCTGTGGGGTCATTGACGACCATTCATAGTACCCCATGTAGTAATCAAACTCCTTGTTGTATTTCTCATAGCCCGCAGCGTGTGAATATTTTCGTTTCCGATTGAGCCCCATCTTATACAATTGCAGTGCTGCCAAATCGCCCGAAACGTCGTTATAGCCAGCCGCTTTACGAAGTAAGGTCTCTCGACCTTCGTCTTCGTATCGTTTCATGAGTGGCACCCATATTTTTTCCTTGAACACAGGTGCTCTTTGAATTTGTTTTCCCAAACAGCGCATGAAACGACACATATCCACCGAACGGTTGTTGCCATATGTTGCACGAGTCGTGTCATACAAATGGCTCTACTTTTTATCATTAACACCTAGTTGGACGTACGCCGATTTCAGAGCGTCCGGGTCGTTTACCGTGCAATGCCATTCCTGTCATACGTAAAACCAATTACGTCAATCCGTCGGGCCATACCCCGATCTAAAACAATGGACACTATCATCAACGAACAATGCTGGCCTTGCTACATAAACGAACAAAAACTGATAAGAACACTCCAACTCAAAGGAAATACGATTCTACACTGAATGGCACCAAGAGAAAGAAGCACACACAACAAGAAACTGGGTCAAAAAAATATCGATTGTCAACTAAATGTGAATCAACATCGCGTAATTTATATTTGAAACCCGAGATTGTACAAGTGGGACATCCACCAGTTTCACTGAAAAGTAGCTCAATCGGTCAGATATCGAAATTGAACCATTGTGAGCCTGTTCACGACCTGCATAATATAGGGGAACAAGCTGAAGTTCAACTCGATGGAAACAATTCACAAAACGAATCGTTAGACACATTTGTCAAACAATTACATGTGAGATGGCGACCACAAAGATTGAAAAGAATGTGGCGCTCCTTGTGTGCCAATATCAGAAAACACGATTGGAAGAAGCGCAAAACAATATTAGTACATGCCTTTAAACATTATAAAAAAGAAAAAAAACGCGTGGAAAAAGAAGCTGAAAAAGAACGAAAACAACAAGAAAGACTTGAAAAAAAAGAAAAAAAACGCGCGGAAAAAGAAGCTGAAAAAGAACGAAAACAACAAGAAAGATATGAAAAAAAAATGTTACAAGCGCCCTCCGCTGGCACTAAGGTAAAAGGCCGTGATGGTTCAACCAGACATGGTTTTGTTATTTCTTATTCGTCTTATCATAGACCAAAATTAACCGTACAAGAAATTGAAGCACGAAATTCTACATTAAACGTATGTGAAGAACAGTGTTTTTGGTGTAAAATAAAACCAAAAGAAGAGTTGGATCATGCCCACCCTTGCTGTTCGATGAGTAGATCCGAATATTCATGGACAAATAATTTAAACATATTTCCATCTTGCAAATCATGCAATTCTACGAAAGGCGGGACTCCTTTATCAGAATGGTTAGTAAAAATACATGCAATCGGATATTGGGATTCAACACAAATTGCAACGTTTAACGAATGGTTACAGTCGAACGTATCGAAACTCGTTTTTGGGGACGAACACACACAGTACGTCGAGAAACAGTTTGTTCCTATCAACACATTTCACAAAATCGCGGAATATTGTGCCAATCATAAAAAAGATATTAATGATTTTGTATCGTTTAATCTGCCAGATGCTGCGGATTGCACGAGAACGAAAAAAATAGCTCTACACTCTTAGAAGTTTTATAAATATAATATTTTAAATTGTTTTAGCGAATGGATAAACAGGCGTACCACTAACCGGATACCTATTGTCGGCAGCCGCAATTGTACGATAAATTATGGGATATATAAAATCCTACATTTTTTCTTTTGTATGGTATATTTCTATACTATTTTTAGATAAAATGCCGTTGTTTGTGTTGTCCACGATGACGGCCACTGTGACGTTGATGTGGTCGGTTCAATTGTTTATTCCGATGCCACTGACGGGTATCACCATATTTTTGAACCTATGGTTTATGTTGATGTGGTCATTACTAGCGTACGTTTATGTTCGAACAACTCTTAGGAAATAACAGAGCGAATTGCGAACATTATTAAGAAGCCCATTGAACAACATATAACGTCCGCGACACTGTTCCAGAAATTGTCACCTCTGTAATCTTTTGTGCAACACATGGCCCCGGCTATTTGACGTCCCCAATCAGTGTTTTCGATGATTTCGTATAGAATGGCGGCAACAAGCATGGACACAAACGACCACCCGTCATTATCCCATAGGAATAATGGTATACTGTATACACCTCCCCAGAATACGTGCGCAAAGCTCCACCAATCGAACAGAGTGTCTTTGGATGGGTCTTTATCGCACGTGCAGTGAACGATATATTTTGGGCACGTGTGGCGCGATTCGAACCAAGTGGCGAGTGGCATTTGTGGTAGGCAATACAAATAAATACTTATAATTCAAGTCCTCTCAGGCGTGGGTGTAATTGATTTATAAAGGGCACTGTCCACCGCCATTGAAAGTAGTGCTGTAGGACACCCCATTCGGTTTTTTCGGTGCGGCCGAACCGCCGCATGTCCATGGACAGCATGGACGGATGGACGTAGACGCGAAACAGCAAATATTTAGAGCAGTCGCTGTATTGAATGTCCGGAGAATCTAGGGCGTGTTTGTAGAGCATGTCGGCGCACTCTTTGAAGGAATGTCTATTAGAAAAAATGCTATTATTTGTTTCTTCACACGCTTCGCGAATGGCGGTATCTAAAGGCGTTCTATCACCGACGTCTGTTTTGCCGCCGAGATCTTCGAATTTGCGATTGCATTTGTTCAACAAGCGCAGGGTTTTACTACCGTCTTGTGTCCACAAAAGGATACCGGCGGCGCGTACTGGCTTTCCGTCGTGATAAAATGTCGGCCTAGTCTCCTTCACATTTTTTTCCAGAGAACGCGACATTTGTGTGTTGGGCTATTAAGTTGAAATTATATTTTCATATGTTTAAAGTAAGTTTAAAATTTTAATCGGATGGACTTTGTTAATCGGGTGGACTTTGATGCGAGGGCTGCTTTGTGAGCAGTCGCTCGATTTAATATTGTTTGACGTGTTTGTTTTAAAGATAGAACAAACGGCCCCCATGCTCCTCTTTCATAATCTCGCTGTTCGTTGCCCTCAGTATCGATGGACATAACGGTATACCAATGGTATAGCGGTGGGAAGCCAGAATCTATATCTAATAATTGTTCGCGTAACTCTGGTTGTTGAAGACGCACAGGCAATTGCTTATAAAACTCGTTGAACTTTGCTTCTGAAGCGAATCGATTTTGACCAAAGTCAATTTGTTTTAATTCGCCACGGAGGTACATATAATTTGAAAAATTAGGGTCTTTATTATACAATCCGCACGCGTCGAACATATCTTGGACAAACGAATATATTTGAAACGACCCCGTTCCTAACAAATCATTAAGTTCGAAAAGTTTCGCTTTTTTTTCAAACCCGGTCATGCGTCTGAACGTCGTATTCACCCTTAGGGCGCTTCTTTCGAGCGATGCGCTACACTTTTCAATAATCATAGCTTTAACATTGTACGCTTTCACGTCTGGGGCAAAGCCATGGGTAACAAACCCATGGCAATCTGTCCAGTTATGACGATGTGCCCACTTTTGAAGTTCGGCTTCTATTTCGGGGTCATTGGTTGTAATTGTCGTCGTGACCAATTTATCCGGAATAAATTTCTTTAAAATCACGGGTTGTTCTTTATCACCAATAAAAATGGCATATATTTCCGACTGACTACCTTCCACCTCTTCTGCCAATGACATTTCGAGAACTGTGATAATTTCTTTGTCCACTAAAAAACGACTGCATTTTTGCCCGGTGCCGTCTTTCAGTGGTGGTTTTTCGTCCAAACGCGACCAAACGTCAAGTATGTGCTCGTACCTACTATTGAACGTCGTTGTTGTCAGACGGACGTTCTTTGGCGACACTGGCGCGGTCGCCGGCGATGACGCTCTTCGCCTCTTCAAAGACATTTCTTTGACAAGGGTTACTTTTATAGGACTCGTTCATTAACATTTTTGTCAGAACATTTTTTAAAGTTGGGTCACTCGGTGGTGGGGATTGTTTTAGAAATTCTCTGCGTAGAATTTAGTAGACATTTAAGTTAAATAAAGCGGTTTATATATACTAAAATGTAAGTTTAGGAAGCTTATGTTCGTCCGTCGTCCATTTCATCCAATTATTCACGGTACCTCCACAAAATCCGTATAATCGACATTTCAGATTGCCGATATGGATAAACTTTTTGTTGGCAATCAGTACAGCTCTTCTTCCCAAGTACGTGGTATCTTCTTTTCCTTTCACTAAGTTAGCCACAACAGCCTCAGAATTGACCGAATCATTTCTGATGATACCAAGCAACACATTCCAATCGTTGGGGACGCGCAGGTCGTCCAAGTTCGTGGTAGCGGGTTCCAAAATTTGTATAAACTGCAATATTTGACGTTCGGATAATTTAAAAGGTCTTCCATCTCTGTCTTTGTCTTCGTCGATTAAATCGAACAAATGTTCGTCCGTACCCCATTCTCGGAATCGATGTAATTCGAGACCGTAATTTATCCAGTCGTTTATATTATAAATTTCTTGGGACTCACCTTTGAAATCGTCGACACAGTCTAATCTTAATTCACTATCCATTTCCAATCTGTTCCAGAAAGTGTTCACGCCTTCATTATCGGTGCAAATACGTACTACAATGTGTAATTTTCTTTTGTCTACTTGACGTAATATATGTCCAAGATCACGCACATTTCCATCGCTGGGTTCGCCATCCGACGCAATCATTAAATAAACACGCTCGTAGTTACCCTTTTCCCGCTGTATAAATTGAATTGCCTCGCGAGCTTTGGCAATAAGGGGAGTTGCATAGGTCGGTCGGTCGGACATGATGGCTTCAACTCGGGTCATTTCGTCTTGTTTCTCACGGTCAGTTGTCCAAACTCCCGTTTCAAATTCAGAAACGTCCGTACCCCTGTACGGAACATCGTTTAAAAGAAAATATTTGACACGACTTTTTGTTGTATTCGAAAACTCAGCGACGAATTCAATGGTTTGTTTTAGTTCTTCGTATCGCTCCCATCCGACCTCAACCATCGTCTTATTGCGATTAATACCGTTTCCGTCGGAGTTTGTCATAGAACCACTGTTGTCGATAATCCAAACGCGTAGTTCGTTTGTACCGCGCATCATTCTTGTTTGTATGCCCGGTGGATAATGCGCAATTATTTCTGGCGGCCCGCTTTCGCCACCTTCTTTTCTTTCACCGTCGTGTTGGTGAAATGTACTGGTAGCTGGTGTAGCTGGTACAGATTGTACAGCTGGTGCCATTGGTAACGGTTGAATACCTTTGAGTTTTGTTATATCTTTAAGTTTTGTCATGCACAAGACCCACTCTTGCTTGCAATCATCTGACCACGTACTTGCTTTTTCATGTAATACCTCTAATAATGTTGTTTGTAGCACCTTGCTGTCCACATCGGATGTTATGGCGGCATAGATTTCTTGGAGACGCTTCTTAATATTTGCTTCTCCATTCAAAGTTCGTAACGACTCCATTTTGTCATTGATATTGCCAGCACGTAAAAGAGACATTTTAGAAACGGTGATAATACATTTATAGGGTCATTTTTATAATTCGAATGATTAAAAACAAGTGTTGAAATTAGCTAATTTATAAGGGAAACAGTGTTTTAATTCTGGCTCTGCTTCTACAGTTTCTACCATATAGTATTTCAACCATGAAGAATGTGTCACAAGCGCCACGCGTTTTTGAGGAAGGGACTTGACAAAGACCTGCAATTGATTTTTACGCAAGGCGTTGGAAATGTATTCTGGCCATAACTGCTCCTCTTCTGTAATCATTGACCAATCGACTCTTGGAAAGAGTCTCACGAGAAGAGACCGTGAAGAACGTCGATTACATATTTCTGTATGTTGTGGAATTTCTTTTAAACATTCGAGAGCAATTGTTGGTGTGTCAGGGTACATGAGTGCAGCTGTTTGAAGCGTGCGCATGAGAGGTGACACCAAAACTACGTCTACCTCCGGCGCATTCGCTTTGAGCGCTTGTTGCATGCCTTTCGCCGTAAGCGTCGTATCGACGAACTTTTCGTACACTTCGGTGCCGTAGACACCGCCGACGACATTGTGTAAAGCTTCGCCATGCCGTATGCCAAACATTCTGTGTTGTAGTATAGTCGTCGCCAGTCGGACAGATTCTCTACTACGGAGTGCGGCCATTTGTTTTTTTTAGGTCGTCTTTAATACTCGTCCGTGCAAATATTCTAGAATTGCGTGACGAGCAAAGGAGACGTCTACACGCGTTTTGCGGTACGCCGAGATGCAAAACAAGTTAAAACGCAAATGGTTCTGGTAACGGCGCCACGCCATTTTCCTGAGTGTAGTAAGGCGTCGTATTTCTTTGTACAACATTTTTTTGCGTTCAGAGATAGAGTTCAACCGACAACCCATTTTCAAAATACGCGGCTCGTCCTTAAAAATGCTACGGAACGAGTCAGTTAGCGTTATGTTGCGATGGTTTGATTTCGTGGCATCATTATACCACATGTGGTAAAGTTCGTACAAGTTTAATTGTTTTGCACGGCGCGCGTGGTATTCGTTCATGTTTGAAAATTTGATTTGAATCAAATCAAATTTTGAACAAAAAAATGTGGGCTCGGGTGAGTTTGATTTGATTCAAATCAAATTTGATTGCAATCAAAATTTAAGATAATGTTGACCAGCTTGACTTTGATTTGATTCAAATCAAATTTGATTGCAATCAAAATTTAAAATAATGTTGACCAGCTTGACTTTGATTTGATTCAAATCAAATTTGATTGCAATCAAAATTTAAAATAATGTGGGCTCGGGTGATTTGATTCAAATCAAATTTGAAAAAATGTTGACCAGCGTGACTTTGATTTGATTCAAATCAAATTTGATTGCAATCAAAATTTAAAATAATGTTGACCAGCTTGACTTTGATTTGATTCAAATCAAATTTGAAAAAATGTTGACCAGCTTGACTTTGATTTGATTCAAATCAAATTTGAAAAAATGTTGACCAGCTTGACTTTGATTTGATTCAAATCAAATTTGATTGCAATCAAAATTCTGCAAAATAATGTTGACCAGCGTGACTTTGATTTGATTCAAATCAAATTTGATTGCAATCAAAATTCTGCAAAATAATGTTGACCAGCGTGACTTTGATTTGATTCAAATCAAATTTTCAAACATAAATAGGCCTGCTGCACACAATTTAATTTAAATTGTAAAATGTCA
>Ga0209632_10003455_pt1 | contig 14496 bp, 12 predicted proteins | sample COG_10_FD_184754 | JGI IMG/M metagenome (GOLD analysis project Ga0209632, IMG submission 184754) | Pelagic Microbial community sample from North Sea - COGITO 998_met_10 (SPAdes) (version 2) | ecosystem: Environmental > Aquatic > Marine > Neritic zone/Coastal water | place: Helgoland, sampling... | reverse complement strand
GCGCGATCACTCTAATAATGAGGGGGTTAGGTTATGAAAAGGTCTAACCCGCTTTTTTTTACTCTACCTATACTCTACTAAAGTCATATTTTTAGCCTATTTTTATTACTTTTAGTTTAAAACTTATGAAATGAAACTATTAAGTCTAAAACTAACAACATTCACATTATTATTTGGAATGTTAGTCAATCCTTTATTTTCTCAAGAAATTGTTGAAAAACCAATAAGTGAATTTAAATCTCCTGGATTTAGTTGTAAGTATAAAAAAAATGGAAATACTGATGGTTATATTTATATTGGTTATCAAAATCCTGATTACACAACAATTATAGATATTATATCTATTATGTTGAGTAGAAGAGAAACAGTTGAAAATCATATAAAAGATTTAGAAAGTAGTTTGACATATTTAGGAACAAATCAAACTGTTAGATATACTAAAAATAATTCTTATAAAATTTTGGTTTATGATTTTTGGAAAAAGGGAATTTATATTGGAAATCAAAAGGATAAAGAATATAGACTTTATAAGAAATACCTTATAAAATATATTGATTGGTTAAAAAGTTTAGATTTAAAATATATACCAAAACTTGATGGAACTTACTGAGTCCATTTCATTTTTTAGCGGTTTCTCCATTGTGGTCGTAATTAATAAATAAGGGCGGCTCATCTCCGTATTTCTCTCTAAGTTCTAATTGTGTTTCAAGGTCAACGTGTTCGCCTGTTTCCATATCTATAGAAATAGGTAGGTTTTTAATATCCATTTCAATTTCAGCAACTGGAGAGCTAAAGAACTTTCCTGCAAACTTGCAGCGAATATCCCATTGTTTATATGCGTCCAGGGTTTTAAAGCTGTTAATCATATCCTCAGGACTATATAATAGTTCGTGTAAGACATCTTTGTTTCTATCTGTAGTCTTGTTCTTAGATCCTTGAGGCCTTCCTTTAGATCCTAACTTATTACCTTTTTGAAATGGCATATTTATTATTTTTTATATTTGATTTATGTTAACAACACTTCTTGAAAAACCTATTAAGTTTCTTTTAATTAATTCTGCTATAGTAATAGCTTTTATTTCTTCTGCATCTGGTGCTGAACAAGCTATTGAAACTATTTTTTCAGCTTGGTTTTTTGGTGTATTTATTATTGCAGTTGGTGCAGCATATACATTTATAATTAACATTTTTACTGGAATGGTAGGAAAAAAAGAATTATGGTCAAATTGGTGGGATAGAGTAAAAACAAAAGCTGTTGTTAGTTCATTGATAGTACTCAACATTCTATTTATCTTCAATTTGATAGTTTTCATAGGAGAAACATTTTTTGATAAATAACTATTTCCTTTTTGAAATGGCATTGTAAATTTCTTTTACTGTTGGAAATAACCAAATTCCAATTACTATTAATATTCCTATTGTAAACATATTTTTTCTATGTTCTGTTTCACGCTTATATGTTATTTCTATGTTATTTTAACATAATAAATAAAGAGCTACTCACTGGGGAAAGTCAACGAAGAAAAAGTTGACTTATTAAAATCAGTTCCTCTGACTACTTTTTTATATTATCTTTTTTTTTCAACTTTTTAACGTAAATAATCTGTTATTTTTTTCCATTTTTAACTCCGTTTATATTTAAATCAAAAAAAAAAAAAATTCAAAAAAATATTACTTAATTAAAATTTTAAGACTATCCAGTATTATTTCATTTTCACCAATATCAGAATTAAAAAGAGTTTCAATAAACATATTGATTGTGTCACCTATCATTTCATCATCTAAAAGAACATTACATGTTGGACGGTAATTATATTTTGAATGAACACCTACAATTGTTTGTGCATAGGGACATTCCCAACAAAAATATTTTGGAATTTGATAACCAACTATATTTAAAGGAGGATGTAAATCTATTAAGTTGGCCATCGTATATGTATAAGTACCAATTGAAATTGGAGTATTCATTGATTGATCATTGAACCAACCCAAATAAGAATACATAGGAATTTGAAATCTTAAGGTATCAAACAAAACCCAATAATCAGAATCAAAATTTGCTTCAATTAGTGGAACTCCATTAATAACATACCTTTCGTTTAGTTCCGATAATTTTCCGGATACTTGAAAATAATTTAATCCTGCATATTCAATTTCCCATATTCCATTTGGATTTTGGGTAAGTGTATCTCCTAAATAAACTACTTTATAATTGGTAGTACAATCTCCTAGACAAGGAAGAGGGTAATCGTTTTCGTTTTTATTACAATGAAGGGATATAAATGATATTAGCAATATTATTGATAAGCATTTAATAATTTTCATATATTAGATTTAGTATAAAACTAAATATTATTTTTCTTAAACTTAAATATTTTAAATTTTTATTATAAGCTAGTTCAATAATTTGATATCAATTATTTAACAACTTGAGACCTATATTAATTTTTACACAAAATGAAAAATTTTTTAATCAATTTGATTATTAGAAATGACACTAAGAGTGGAAGATTATTTGATATATTTATTCAGGTTTTAATCATTCTATCACTAATCACTTTTTCAATAGAAACTATTCCAAGTCTTGACCTTTCAACATTGTTTTTTCTAAAAGAATTTGAATTATTTACCGTAATTGTATTTTCATTAGAGTTGATCTTCAGACTTATTCTAACTAAACCTCCTTTTAAATATTTATTTAGTTTTTATGGTATTGTAGACCTGTTGGCTGTTTTACCTTTTTATGTAAGTTCAGGAATAGACCTTAGGTCAATCAGAATTTTTAGATTATTCAGATTATTTAGAATTTTCAAGCTTCTTAAATATAATTCAGCCATAGACAGACTTTTTTATGCATTTAAGGACATTAAGAAAGAATTATTAATTTTTCTAGTAGCTACTATTTTTCTATTATACGTATCATCTGTAGGTATTTATTATTTTGAAAATTCAGTTCAACCAGAACAGTTCAAATCTGTATTTCATAGTATGTGGTGGGCCGTAGCAACCTTAACTACAGTTGGTTATGGAGATGTATACCCAATAACTGCTGGAGGAAAGATTTTTACCACTTTTATTGTTTTTATTGGAATGGGGCTTGTAGCTGTACCTACTGGGCTATTTGCTTCTGCTCTCTCTAAAACATTTAAAGAGGATTAACCAGTATTAAATATATCAATTAATAAGTCTTTTGGGTTTGTTTTTTTTAATTAAAAATAGAAAATAAAAGAATTTAATTGGAGATAGAAATCTGATAAATTATTATTTAATAGTATGGTATATGGTATTTAAATAATTAGAAATATTATTTGACCACTCCGAATCTAAACTTTCACCAACTATATATGATGTGAAAAGAATATAAATTAAGATTAAAAGTATAGCTTTGAATACTCCCATATTAGGACCTATATAGTAGATGAAAAAAGAAATTATTGTGAAAATTAGAAGTAGTATTCTTAACTGACTGCTAAATTCAATTGTTTGAGGATTCATGTTAATAGGACCATATATCATACAATACAAAAACAAAGGAAATCCAAGGGCAAAACATATGTCAAAAATATTACTTCCTAATGCATTTGCAATTGCATCGTTATAATTACCTTTTTTAGCATCTCTCATAGAAATGATTGTATCTGGAACACTAGTTGCAGCAGATGCTAAAACAACAGCTACAAACATTATTGGAATATTTAAATATTCTCCTATGGATTCACAAGAACTTACTAAAAGTAAACAAGCAGATCCAATTATTGTCATGGAGAAAACTAATAACACCCAGGCATTTGATGAATTAATTTCTTTTTTACCAATAAAAACTGATTCTAAATTTAAAGTTATCAACCCCTTTAATAAACCAACATCTTCTTGCTCATCATCTTCTTGCTCATCATCTTCTTCTTCATCTTCTTCTTCGTCTTTCATTGATAATAACATATAAGTCATATAAACACCATAAGTTATCATTAAAATTAAACCATGCCACCAGTACAATGTAGATCCACTAATGAGATAAATTAAAATGAATTCAGCTGCAATTAAAAATAATCCATCTCTTAAAATTACTTTTTTAGAAACATTTATATTATTAGAAATCCCTGAAAATAAAACTACGAATATAACTACCGCAGGAATAATCATACCATTGAAAATCGCACTTCCAGCTGTTGTTCCTATTCCTCCAGAAAATCCATCAGTATCCTTCAATAATATTAGAAAGAAAATAGTTGTAAATAGTTCTGGCATTGAACTTCCAATAGCATTTATAGTCGCTCCTCTTACACCTTCAGACATATTTCTTCCCAAATATTCAGAAGCAGTTTCAAAGCCATCGCTTGCTTTCCAAATGATTAAACAACAAAAAACAATGAGTAAAATTGGTGCTAAAATTTCCATAATTTATTATTTTAATATTATTTGAACTCTTCTATTTTTTCTTTTGTTTTCTTCAGTGTCATTGGTGAATAAAGGTTGTAATTCACCTTGACCTTTTGTAGTAATTCTTGATTTTGGAATACCCTTATTTATAAAATAATTTGAAACTTGATTAGCTCTATCTAGTGAAAGTATATTATTTAATTCCTCTGATCCACTATTGTCTGTATGTCCTATTAAAGTTATGGATAAAGAAGTTGATAGAAGTTCTTTTGAAATATTACTTAAAAGTTTATCATTAATGTTAATGTAAGAACTACCAGAATTGAAATAATATATATTATCCCCAGATTTAAAAGAAGAAACCGAAACATCCGAAGAATTAGTTTTAACAACTGAACTATTCTGGATAGATTTTGAATTTGAGTTTGAATTGTTGGTTTCAGAATTCAATGCATTGGTTTCAGAAACTTGTTTGCTATCTTTATCAACATTTATTTCATTAGATTCATCTTTGGTAGATGAAGATGATATGACATCGTCAGCATCTGACTTAACATCTCCATCAGTATCAGCTTTTGAAACATTAGTACCGGAATTCATTTCTTCGACATTGGATAAACCATCTCCATCTAAATCAGCATCAGCGTCTGTTGGATCAGAATAATCTAAACCATTTTCATTTTCAAAATCGTCACTCATTCCATCTCCATCTGAATCTGTAAACATACTTGATTCATCATTAGGATCAGTTGAAGATAAAATTTCTGCAGCATCTGACTGACCATCGCCGTCAGAGTCGGGATTAGAAACTTCTGTTCCAGCATTCATCTCTTCAGAATTTGACAAACCATCTCCATCTGAATCAGAATTTGCATCTGTTGGGTCGGACGGATTAAGACCATTACTTTTTTCAAAATCATCACTCATTCCATCTCCATCTGAATCAATTTCAGAAATCTCTATTTTATTTTCAACTTCATTTTTAGAAGCTAGATTTTGGGATTCATCAACAATTTGACTGTCTGATGGTAAAAACACATAAACAATTAAGGCTAAAATTGCAGCTACAGAGATTAAAATCAATAGCTTAGATTTACCAGAACCTTCAGATTTTTGAGTTGATGGTGTATTGGAAGCAGTGTTATTAGAAACTTTAACATCACTTGCTTTATCCTCAGTAACTTTAACTTCAGATGATGTATCAGCATTAACTTTAACATCACTAGCTTTTTCATTAGTATCTTTAGCTTTAGCTTTAGATGATGTATCAGACTTAACTTTAACATCACTAGCTTTTTCATCAGTATCTTTAGCTTTAGATGATGTATCGGACTTAACTTTAACATCACTAGCTTTTTCATCAGAATCTTTAGCTTTGGATGATGTATCGGACTTTAAGTTATCAATATTCTTTGGATTAGTAGTTGAAGATAATTCTTGATCTGTCTTCTCAGTTGAAAATCCAGATTCCTTCTTCTCAGTTGAAAATCCAGATTCCTTCTTCTCAGTTGAAAATCCAGACTCCTTCTTCTCAGTCGAAAAACCAGATTCATTCTTCTCAGTTGAAAATCCAGACTCCTTCTTCTCAGTCGAAAAACTGGATTCCTTCTTCTCAGTCGAAAAACTGGATTCCTTCTTCTCAGTTGAAAAACCAGATTTATCTTTTTTACTATCCTTAGATTTTGCCATAATTAAAACTTATATGCAAATTTTTGAATTAGTGCTTGTAAACCACCTACATGACCTTTTCCAATAGCTGTAAATTGCCATCCATCACCAACTCTTGAGAATTTACCAATTTCCACTGCATCTTCATTACTAAAATCATCACTCATTACATATCTACATAGTTCCTTATCGGTATCTGCATCCCAAATACGACAATAACAACCGCTTACTTCAGAAAATGTAACTCCCTTATCGTGAATTGTAACTACAACTATAATCTCTTTTATATTTTCTGATATTCTATCAAAATACACCCACATATCTTCATCATCCCCATCTTCTTCTTCGTCACCTTCTTCAACATCAATTGCGCCATAAATACCACCACAGTTGGTATATGGACGTGGACCATCTTCTCCATCAAGAACAGTTGTATTTGATGAATTATAATATACGAAATCAGTCATTTCGTTTATATGCCCATCTTCTCCAACGCAAAACGCAGAAACATCTAAATCGGCTTCAGTTTTCCATCCAAGGCCAACACCACCTGTACTCATACTTGGAGCTTCTTTTGATAAATCAAATGAGCTTCCCTTTTGTAAATCAAATCCCATAATTTTTTTTTTAAAAAGTTTGTTTGTTTAGTTAATGTTATAAATATAAGACAATTTTAATTTACAACACAATCATATAATATATATAACATAAGTTAAATAAATGAATTGCTTAAATATACTATGTATAAAGTTCAACAAGAGCTGCTAACCCTCCCTGAAAAGCCTCCCCCATTGCTTCAAAACCCCAATCACTACCATCTCGAAATAATCTACCAATTTGAACAGAGTCATATCCATCAAAATCTTGATTTAAGGTAAATCTACATAATTCTTCTCCATTATCATTATTACAAATTCTGATAAATGAATTATCTAAATTGCCAAAATCTTGTCCCTTTTCTTCCGCTCCGTCAATGGTAACTACAAATATCATCTGCTCTACTTGATTGTTTACTTCTTGTAAGCTGATATTGACACATTCATCATCTCCTTCCCCTTCTCCAGTTCTATTATCACCTTGATGAATTACAGAGCCATCTCCACTTTTTAAATTGTTATAGAAAATAAAATATGATTCCTCTGGAATTTTAAAATTATTATCAACCATGAATACTGAAACATCACAGTCAATTTCTTCATTATAACCGTCAGCTGGATCCCACCCTAAACCCACAAAAACATTTTTTAGAGTGGGGGAATTCTTTGTTAAATCAAACTTTTGTTTTTTTTCTAAATTAATTGCCATAACTGTTATTTTATTTATATTTATTTATACCTATTTAGGACTGCTACCATATTCGTTATTCTGACGGTCTCCCTCTGCAAAAATCATCCAAAAACCATAAAATGGAATAATTTGCCACCATCCTGGATTTCCTCTATCATGACATCTTCTTGTGCCTTGTGCAAACAAGAACCATAAGAGGGGAATATATGCTAAACCAAGAATTGGAGAGTCAATAGTAAGAAGGGGTAATGTCATAGCTGCGACATAGTATATTATAAATGATATACCATATTCAAGTCTTCTAATTCTACCATTGAAAGAAAATGGTGATGAAAACATTTTTTGATTTTTATCTATTACATTTGATTCCAGTATTTCAACTTCTTCAGAGTCAACAAAAGAAACATCTGAATTATTAATTGCTGGAACTTCACTTTGAAAATGGTTCTTAAACTCTTCTAATTTTGAAGCATTTGTCCATTCTATCCCTTCTCTCCAAACTAATGTATTAGAATCAATTTTAGTTAAAATATCTTTTTTTACATATGGACCATATTGTTTTCCATTTTTTGAATAATAGTAATCAACTTCATTTTTATCAAGATTGAATGAAGGATTTTTATCTTTTTTATCTAAATTAATTGCCATTGTATATAATTATTTTTTGGGTATAGGTGGTGGTGGTGGTGGTGGTAATTTTTTTCCTGTTTTAGCTTTTGAAGGCGCAGTCGATATTTTCTTTGTTTCTGAATTTCTAACCACTTTACCTGGCCTTGGTGGTCTTGGTGGAGCTGGTGGTCGAGATGGAGCTGATGAAGGTTTTTGAATAATGGATTTCTTCGTAGATGAATTTGACTTTGGTGAAAATGACGGTTTTGGCGGCCTGGGTGGTGCAGGGGGTCGCGATGGTGCTGATGGTCGAGACGGCGCTGATGGTCGAGATGGCGCTTGTGGTCGAGATGGCGCTTGTGGTCGAGATGGCGCTGAGAATTTTACATTAGATGAATTATTTAATTTAGGTTTATTTTCCTTTTTAGTTATAAAATTACCCAAATTAATTATTGATTTATTATTTATTACATCATCATAAACATCTATAATATCATCTTCGACATAATATATATTACTAAAGTTAGACTTTAAATTATCAATAAAACTGTTAGACTTTACATTAGAATTAATTATAAACCCAATCTCTGGATTACTAATTTTAGATTTTTTAAAAATAAAATTTACAAGATCAAAATCTTTAGAATAGTTAGATAAGTGAGAAACAATTTCATTTATCTGACTCATTTTAATTTTTACATTCTTTTGTTGTCCATCACTTAAAGTTACTTTAACTCTAAATTCTGATTTTGTACTTTCAGCATATTTTTGAGCTAAAGGAATTAAAAGAGGGACTTCCGTTTCTTGTTTTGTCAAAGAACCAGTAGCGTCAGCTGTTTCATTATAGAGTTCTTTTGCAATGATTTTAACCTTTGGGTCACTAGCAAGTTCTTTACCAATTTCAACTATTTTAGGATATTTTTTACTTATTTTTTCAAAATAGTCAATATATAAATCATTATTTAAGGCATCTATAACTATAAAACCTTTCAATGATTCAAAAGAATTGATCCCTTTAAAAATTGATTTACTCTTATTATTAAGATAATTTAAAATTAGAAAATTTTGATAAATATAATTTCCGTTTTTAAAACCATATTTTATAAATAGAGAAGAAACAAAATTTATCTCATCATCTGTTATATCACTTGAAAAAAATAAATTAAGACTAATTTTATCTCTTAATTCAGCTATTGTTTTTCCTAAGATTAATTTTTTAAATAATGAGTTTAAAATTGTTTCAATTGTATTTACGATTAAAAAGCTTATCTCTTTTTCTTCACCATCTAAAAAAGTATAAGTTAAATCAGAATCTTTTACAAGATTAAAAAAGTCAAAAAAAGTATTAGCAAGATGATTTTTAAATTTGATTTTAGCAGGCTCTCCTACTTCAAAACTAATACCATCTGAAAAAACATAAAATGGAATAATGTCATTATTATCAAAAGTAAATACTTTGTAAGAGTTTTTATTTTGACTATAATAAACTCTTATGTTGGTTCTTTCAATATTTACAATAACATCACAACTCATATTTAAAGAATTTTATAAATGTAAAAATTCTATTTATTAGAAATCTTTTTAAGCACAACGTTTTCAAAAAATTGCATTCCTTCTAATATTATAATAGGAGCAACATAGTCAAAACCATTTTTATTTCTTTGTGCCTCTTTATACTCAGGTAATAATCTGATATAATCTGAAATGTTGATATTTTGAAAGCCATTCATAAAATCTTGTTGAGAAGCTTTTAAACCAAAAAATTGAGTCGCTACTTGAAAATAGAGATGCGCAAATTGCATAAACCTAGGACAAGGCATATTGCTGTTTTCAGGTCTGAACACAAATGAATTACCAATTTCACTCATTAAGTCAGGGCTAATAGAATCATCTGACGATAATTTATGTTGTTCACCACCAGAAAATAGTACAAATCCATCCTCACCAATTACTTCTAATGGTTTTTGACCAGTTTTTGGAACATAAAGTTGTCTTGTGTCAGATGCTAGACCCTTAGCAACTTCATATTTAACATCACTTGTATTTTCCCTTGACTGAAAAACTGGGGGGCCACCTAAATGTTGTTTAGCAGCTTCCATACCACCAAAACCGTTAATAAACATATCCATATAATATTTTTTATCAGCTTGAGGGTTTATAGCCTTTAACCAATCCATGATTCTAGAACCCTTTCCAGTAAATTGTATTTGTATTTTTGGGTTAGTCCATTGAACTGTTTTGTTAGGGGAACGATCAATTTCCATTTTTACTTTCTTGGCAATTTGACCGGCATAAAAAACTATAAGTCCTGTAACATAAACGTTCACTGCTACCATTTCTTTGCATTCAGTTCCTAGAGTTCTATAAAAGTCATCAAATTCACTCTCGTCTAATCTATCTACTAATTGTTCAAAATAATAAGGAGCTGTATTTTCTGTAAACTTATTTGCTCCACCATTGTTAATACCCTCAACTTTAACTCCTTTTTTATTTAAAAGTTCAATTAAAACAGATTTGAAGTTTGGAGAATATTTAGTGGCTTGAGAAATTCGTTGTGCAGCAAAACGGATAGAGCTTTGCTTAACCATTGATAATGCAGGACCATTAGGCCCATTCATTTGGCCCAATACAAGAATGTCTGTTGTACTTCCCCCAATATCAAAGCATAAGGTTAATGAATCACCTTGGGTATTAATTTTTCCTGACTGGGCTAAGAAATTGGCAACAGCACAAGATTCTGTCATTGCTTCGTTATTAGGAATTTCTTGAAAATCAAATGAAATAGCACTATCGTCTAATTTAATTTCTTTTTGTTTTTGAATTTTCGGCTTTTCATCACCACCCCATGCTTCTTCTTTTGAAGGCTGTTCTGGTTCGGATGAAGCACCCCAACCACTAGCAGAATTATCAGTTGTTCCCCAACCTCCATTTGATGAATCAGCATTCGGTGTACTAGCACCCCAACCATCATTTGAAGAATCTTCATTAGTTGATCCCGATCCCCATGCAGCTGCACCACCGCCTTCAATATCAAAATTTCCTTGACCTACTTTAACATCTAAATCATGTCCTGGAATTAATGGATTTACCTCTTTTAATTCCTGCCATATAGCATTGTAATCACCAATTAGATTATCTCCCATAGCAGACGGGTAAGCCCATTTTAAACTACTTGCATAAAGGTTTTTTTCGAATAAATCTGAATATACTTGAAGCAATAAACTTTTAAGATAGGCCTTTCTGTGTGCAGTATCCATTTGTTTTGTAGAATTATCAGAGTTCCATTTCATATTATGAATTAAAGTCGATTGACCAATAGATCTGAATTTTAATAAATAAGAATTTTCTGTACTATCTTCAATTGGTAAATTTTTCTCAAAACATGGAAAACCTCCTTTAACATATTCACTGGCAAGAGCAGTTAAATTTGATTGCCCCTTATCATCTTTCATTCTGTTTTTATCATGAATAGAAAGAACAGATTTAATCTGATTACTTTGAATTTCATCATTCTGAAAGAAAAATACTTCATCTTCACCAGCAGGTTTTATACTGTTATCTTTATCATCACCTTCTGGAGCAAGTAAAGAAACTCGGCGATTTGTAAAATTAAACCCTTCAGCATTTCCAGTATCTCCTATTCTATATGCAATGGCGCTATTAGTGCTACCAAAATCAACACCTAAATGAGCAGGCCTTAAATCTCCCATTCCATTAGCAACTTTAATTGGTGATGATGGATCTGTTCCATATTCAATTACCGCATAACCAACTAAATTGTTTTGATGCAGAACCTGGAACCCCTTGAACGGATTTTTACTTTCATAAATTTCGTATTCGTACTTATTACCACTAAGTTTTGTAGGGTTAAAATCTACATTAAGCTTTGCATTATCATTGGTTTCTTTACCATTATGAGCTAAAAATTCAGGCATTTCAGCATCTGAAGAGCTCATAATCATTTCTTGTCTTTCAGAATTATTATCTACACAGAATGGAACTGCCTGCCAATTAGGGCTGTTATGAGGCATCTCAGAGTATAAAAAATATTTTGTCCATTTGGGACTTATAAAATTGGGCCATATAAGTAAATCTTTTCCAGATATATCGTCTTTAGTAGTATTATACATTTCCTTTACTTCGCCGATAGTTTTGGTTTGAGATTTAATTCTAATTTCAACACTTAAAGTTCCGTTTGTATTATAAATTGCTTTCATCCTCGACTTGACAGTAGTATTGTCATTTAAGCCTAGAACAGCACCTAAATTTTTACCAAAAACTTTTATTCCTTTTGGAGAAAGTGGTAGCATAAAATGTCTAAACTCATTTGGTTCTCCTTCAACATCAGCTTTTAATAACAATAATGGTTTATTTTTAAGAAAATCTGAATTACCATCATCGTCTACACATGCTATTTTAACTGTATTTGGAAGCAACAACTCTTTTGGATTAAAAGTAACACCACCATCTACTCCATCATCGTATATTTCACCATCAAGAGCAGCTATACTGGTGGAGTAATTTGCAAAAATGCTGTAAGGAGTTTGAAAGTGAGTTATTTGAGGAATTTCACTATTTTCAAAAGGAGCTATTCCTTTTTCTTTTAGAAAAGCATCCATTTCTAAAATCCAGTTATCAAGATTTTTGATTACATCATTATGATAGCTTCCTTCAATTAATGGTTTTCCATCTGATGACTTGTGTGAGGAAAAAAATGATGTAAACTTATTCATATTAGCTCTAATATGATTTATGTAACTATATAGCTTGTGAAGACTTTGGGGATCAAAAGATTTTGATAATACTGGGTCTACGAACTTACCAACAACTTTATTATCAGATTTGATTTCATTAATATAAGCAGATTTTTCTCCGGCCATGTTGTAGTTTGCAGATGTAAAAAATAAACTATCTGGATTAGTACCACCAATTACCATGTTAGTACCATCAGATTTTTTATAAATAATTACGTCAATAAATGGTTTAGGACTATCAACGTTTGGATTAGACCAAAGTGGCTTTCGCTCAAAAAGCATGTTTCCAAAAGAACCTTTTGGTTCAAATAGACTAGACTCATCAACACTTGAAATATCATGCTCATTGGAGTAAGCTAATTTTACTCTTTTTATTTGTATTTTATCTGGATTTAATGCAATACAAGTAATTAATCCTCTCCACTCGCTTATTAAACTTTCATAGAAAGCCATTAGCCCAGTATTTGCTTGATTTTTATCTTGAACATTTTGGAGAGACAATTTGAACATATTTGCTCTTGCAAAAACAGTAGGCATTCCAGAAATTACTGAACTTAGTTTTGATAAATCTTCAGAATCATCATCTCCAACAGACTGAGTCTGTATATTTCTAGTAAAATTATTAATGTTCTGTATTGACTCCCAAGTATGCTCTTTAGCAGGTGGAGTATCAGTAGATTTTATTACAAGTGATTGTATTGACATTTCAATTATATTTTAAATTGGGTTTTGTGGAGACTGTTGAATAGCATTAAAAATATGGGCTATAAACTTTTCATTAATTTCTGAAACGTTTTGCTCATCTTTTGGCTCTGTATCTTGCTCTTTTAATTTTTTTATGAAAGGATCGTATGTATCACCCATAAAAGTGTTCTTCCAATGAAATTCTTTTTGGGCATAAAGCTCTCCAGGTTCCAATTTTTTCAATTCCTTTTGGTTTTGAGTAAATGCATTATCAGCTAAAATCAATTTCCCTTTAACTGTACTTTTAATTTGGTATAACCATCCAGGAACAAAACCAACATTATCAAAAGAATAACCAAACGATTGAAAATATTTATTTAAAAGCTTTGTGTAGTCAGAACCTAGAGAAGTGTACGATTGAGTACTTTCATTAATCCTATTTAATAGAGATGCAACTCCATCAGATCCATAAGCACCTTCATTTTTGGTTAATACCAAATGCATGAAGGCTATAAATCCTCCAAACTTTTTAGCAAAAAACTTACCATTGTCTCCATCTCCAATAAAATCATTCATTTCAAAATCTAATATACCATCTTTAAATCTTACGGATTTATATAAATAATCTGCTTTTTTCACTTCTAAACCTTTATCAGAGTTAAAGAAATCCCATGCAGCACAGGCACACATTAATTCAGTTATATGGGTAGAATTCTTCTGAGCCTCTCCCCCGGTAATTGTTTTAGAATCTTTTTGCCCTTTTGAAAAATCTTCACTATCAAAAGGCCAACCAATATGATACATTTTTTTATAAGTACTTTGAACAGTTGGATCATCTTGATAAAACTGTAAAGCAGCTTGACTATTGAGTGTAAAAAAAGAACTATCGGCAATTACTGCGTTATCTCTATTAGCTTTTTGAGTATCCGCTGGTTTTTTAAACTGAAAGTACTCTGTAAGTAAAGTGGCTCCAAATTTAGAACCTTTATCTAAAGCCATCTTTCCGTCACCATAAATTCTTAGCGCATCATTCAATGCTTTTGGAATGACTGGAATAGAAGAAGCACCTGTGCCACCAAATATAGATCCAAAAACAAATACTTTAGCATCTGCT
>Ga0209632_10003444_pt1 | contig 14530 bp, 12 predicted proteins | sample COG_10_FD_184754 | JGI IMG/M metagenome (GOLD analysis project Ga0209632, IMG submission 184754) | Pelagic Microbial community sample from North Sea - COGITO 998_met_10 (SPAdes) (version 2) | ecosystem: Environmental > Aquatic > Marine > Neritic zone/Coastal water | place: Helgoland, sampling... | reverse complement strand
GGAGGTAGACATGAAGAGTACAGAGCTCTACCAAAGGGTGTAGATGAATTGAGGTCAGCTGATCGCCCCAAAATATCATATAAAGGTGTAATTAAACCAGGACAAAAGGGTCAAAAGGGAAGAACAATTGGAAAGGTCTTTAAAAGAAGACCTGAAAAGACAAAAGAAATGAAGACAGAAGATTATCAACGGTCAGGAGGTGAATTTAAAAAGCCAGCAAGTAGAGATAAAGTTATTTTAAAAGACACAGCAAGAAAAACAAGTAAGCCTGTAATTGGTCCTGCCAAAGCAGATGTTAATAGATTTAGTAATAAAAATTCATCTAATGTAAAAGAATCTTCAAAAAAAGAATCTGCTAGCAGTGGACCAATAAATGTAAAAAATAAAATAGATAAAATAAATCAAAACCAGTGTTCTTATAGTGTATCGAAGACACAGAGAAATAGTACGGAAGATACTAAACATATTGCTCATCCGCATAAATTTAGTTTAGGAGTTCTTAATTTTAATCCCCATGACTTACCAAGAAAAACAAATAGGCAAACAATATCACATACTAAACATTCTGGTTATACTAATGGACCAGAAGCAACAATGACTTATAATCCTATTGATATTCCAAAAGAAACAATACGACAAACTACTGGATTTAATAAATTAAGTGGAACAGCGAATGGTCCTGAAGGAAATATAACTTATAATCCAGAAGATATAATGAGAAAAACAACAAAGCAAACTACTTTATTTAATAAAGATTCTGGTTATGCAAATGGACCTGAAACAAATATGACTTATAATCCAAATGATTTAGCAAGAAAAACAACAAAACAAACTACTTTATTTAATAAAGATTCTGGTTATGCAAATGGACCTGAAACAAATATGACTTATAATCCAAATGACTTGGCAAGGAAAACAACAAAACAATCTACTATATTTAACAACCAAAGTGGATACGCAGATGGTCCAAATACTAACATATCTTATAACCCAGATGATATAATGAGAAAAACAAACAAACAAACTACTATCTTTAATAACCAAGGAGGTTACGCGGATGGTCCAGAAACAGTAACTTCATATAATCCAGATGATATAATGAGAAAAACAATAAAACAAACAACATTATATAATAATCATGGAGGATATGCAGATGGTCCAAATACTAATATATCTTATAACCCAGATGATATAGCTAGAAAAACAATAAAACAAACTACTTTATATAATAAAAGTAATAATAATATGAGAGGTCCACAAACAAATATGACATATAATCCAAACGATATACCTAAAGAAACAATAAAAGAAAATATGTTATTTAATGAACAAAGTGGATATGCAAATGGACCAAATACAAATGTTGCATATGATCCAAATAATCTACCTAAAAATACAAGAAGAGAAGATTCAACATTTGCAGAACAGTCTGGGCATGCTAAAAGTGCTAATGTAAAACCAATAGCTTTTGATCCAACAGATATTCCAGCACAAACATTAAAAGAATTATTAGTAACTCAGTACGAATTAGGTGTAGCTCAAGGAATAATAAATAAAGGAGTTGCTTTTAATCCAAATGATGTTCCAGCACAAACATTAAAAGAAATGTGTGTAATTAACAAGCATTTAACAAATGCAAATCAAAAAGATAGTAAAGGTGGTTATTTAAGTAATAAATATCAAGTGCCAGCAACATTAAGGCAATTGATACAGATTTTAAGATTTGGAACTGCATTTGGAGATGAGGCACCAAGAGATTACAGTGCAGCTAAAAATATGGAAATGGATGATAGAAAAGAAATAGCAATACAAAATAGAGATCCAACTAATAGAAAACATGATGTAATCCCAACATCTAAAACAAATTTAGGTAATTTTGAATTAAAAGAAAATATTAATGTTCATAGAACTCCTATAATGGACAGAACAAATAATCATAGTAATAATTTTAATTTACCAGCTGTTTATACATCAAATAATCATAGACAAGAAGAGTCAAATAGATTAAATCCTGAAATTTTAAATCAATTAAATAATAATCCTTTAGTTAATAATGTTGTAATATCACAACCAGATAAAACAACAAATAACTGTTAAATAATAGAAAAATATATATTTAATATTTTTCTAAATATTTAGAGATTTAAATTAGTTTCACTAAGAGCTAAAGCTAATAAATCATCATCATCATCAATTTGAATCATACCTTTAATTTCGTCATTAATATTATTTCTTAGCATTTCACAAATTTTACTTTTTTGTATTGATGATTTATGTTCATGCATAAATTCAGTAATATAATTATAAGATTCTAAAATGTTGTTTACTGTTTTAGCACCAGTTATAATAATATTACCACTTTCAAAAACAAATATTGAAACTTTTTTTCCATTTACACTATCTGAAGGTACAAATTTAATATTTACACCTGCGTGAATACTTGGTTCAAATTTACATTCCATTTTTTTATCTAGCAATGCATTATATAAATTTTCTCTATTAACTTCGTAACCAATTTCAAATCCACTATTAATCATATCTACTTTGAACTTGCTAATTTTAATATCTTCTAATTTCTCAGCAAAACTAATTAATTTCATCTTCCCTTCATCAATTTTAGCAAATTCTTTTTTTAGTTGATTTACTAATTTAGTTAATACTGTATTGACTGCTACAATAGATTTAATCCCAGACATTTGAATAGAACCATTTTTAAAAATTTTTACACTTACTTTACTATCTGGGTATTGTGGAAGATCTGGTTTAATTTCTACTGTCATTTGATTTTGAAAACAATTTCTTTTCTTCTTTTTCTTTTTTTGTTTTTCTAATGACCTTACTTTATTTTTATATTTTACCGTAAATATTGTTTTTAAATCTAATTTTACATATTTATAAATATTACTTAAATTAATATTCGTACCTAAACAACAAGTTGCTGAAATAGTAGAAATTTTAATATTTTCCGGTAATAGCTCTAGCTTTAAATATTCTGAATCTATATAGTTAATCATTTATTATATATATATATATAGTCTTTAAATATATATATTTCAATATTTAATAAAGATACTTAAATAAATGCCCCGATTCTATGAGGTTTGAATTTTTTTAAAAATTTATAAATATCGTCTCCAAGTATATTTTTTTTATGTAAATACTTAATTAAAATTGCTAAGCTAATTTCCGAGTTAGTTGGTCTGTATAAATAATATAATCGAATACCTAAAAATATAAACATTAGAGCTTGTGCTATTTTCATGTAGTTAGAAAATTTTTTTTGGGATATAATATTTTTTTGATATTCATCAAAATTAGACGATGTTTCATATTTATCAGTATATATTGTATACAATATCCAAATTGCAGGTATTGCAAAAATTAAGGCTTTCATAAAATTAGTTAGGACATTAAATTTAATTTCTGTTAAAAATCCTGGTTTTAAATTGTCAGACAATTGTAAGTTATAAACAAATGATTGTAAAGCAGACATGTGTTTAATATATATATTTATTATATATATTAAATTAATGAGAATATTGTCTTGGGATGTTGGTATTAAAAATTTAGCTTATTGCCTTATCGAATATTCTGATAATACAAAGATATTAGATTGGGATAATATAAATTTATTAGAAGATGAAAATTTAAAATGTCATGGTTTCATAAATTCAGAAAATAACAACTGTAATTGTGATAAGGTTCCTAAATTTGAATATATTAATGGGAATGATAAGTATTATTTTTGCACATTACATAAAAAGCAAATAGAAAAAATCGATAAAAATAGTATAGATATTAAAAATTATAGGGGTCAAGCAACATGTGAAATTATTAAATCAAATAAAGAAGTTTGTGGAAAATCAGCTAAATTTAAAATAATTGATGGAGAAAATATTATACATTCTTGCAAGTTACATTGTAAACATTTTGCTAAGAAAAATAACGTTTTGAGAAAGATTATAAAACCAAATGCAAGTAAAGCACCTATTGAAATAATTAAGTTTAATTTAGTATCATCATTGGATAAAAAAATATCTAACTTTAAAGATATTGACTATGTTTTAATTGAAAATCAACCAAGTATGAAAAATCCTAAAATGAAAAGTGTAGCTGAAACTTTATATTGTTGGTTTATGATTAGAGGAATTTTAGATAAAAAGTTAGTAAATTTAAAAAAGATATTTTATTTATCACCATCTAATAAGTTAAAAATAAATGATAAAGATATAAATAAAGAAATAGATGCATTAAAAGATAAAAGTAAAAAATATAAATTTACTAAACAAAGTGCAGTTATTTATACTAAAAAAATGCTAGATAATAATAATGAAAAAGATTGGGAGGAGTTTTTAAATAAGCATAATAAAAAAGATGATTTATGTGATTCATATTTACAGGGGTTATATTTTTTAAATAATAAAAAAAAGTTTATTTAAATTAATAGTTATCTTTAATTATTAATTTAATTTTCAATCTTAATTTTTTTAAGACCCATAATTTTTTCAAGATTATTATCTTTCTTTGAACTACTTGATCTTTTAATTTTGATATTCTTTTTGAGATTGTTATATTTAGACATATTAACTTTTGTCTCCCATTTATATTTATTTCTATCTTTATATGATTCTTCAATTAATGTTGTCAAAGGAACCATTGGAGGAATAATAAATCTACTACTATAAATTTTATTCGTTTTTTTTCTGAATTCTTCAATAGTAATATTACCACCAAATGCCTTTAGAATTTGTTTTGGAGGAGAAGGGTATATATTTTCTAAGCTATCATCTGATAATTCATTTGCTAACTTTAAAATTAATGAATTCCTTTCCCATAACTTATGATCATTGATATCAATATTGTATGCACATGCACAAGATGGACTACAAAAATTACCAAATGCATAAAATTTATTGTCATAGTACTTTTCTGGTAATGGAAAAGGAGTATTATCAAATTTATGTCCACACCACCAACATAACATATCAGTTTTTTTCTCTAAAATAAATTTATTATTATCATTTATAAATATTTTAGATTGTAGCTTTTCTACTGAATAATCTCCAAAAAATATCTCTGATGAATTCTTTTCTTCTTCTAAAGTTTTTACTTTTAATTTTAAATTATTAATCTTCTTTTCTAAATGTTTAATATATTTATCACTAAAGTTTTTCTTATTATTTCCTAATGAATTACTATCTAAAGATATTTCATTTATAGAAGAAGTATCCGTTTCAGTATCTTCATCTGATAAATTATTATTTACTATACTTGAAATCTGATCATCAATGCTATTTTTAGTTGTTGATAAAGTAGAATTTTTACTATGTAAACTTGATATTTTATCAATATCTTTTGACTTTAATGGAATATGTGCAATAATACAATTTTCATCATGAGATAAACTACTAATTTCACTTGCTTTTAATTTAATAATTTTTCCTGTAGGCTTTCTACCTCTTTTTTTAGGGACTTTAACTTCTTTAGGAGTATTACTTTTATTTTTTGGCTTTCTTCCTCTTTTTTTTTTAACAACTGTAATTTTTACATTTTCGGAATCCATAATTAATTGTATTAATATGCTTTTATTTAAGTGAAAAAAAAAATCTTTTAAATAATTTTATATTTTTCCAAAAAATTATATATAATTTATATATATGACTCAAGTATTATCGAGACAAGATCTTAGAAATGTAATTAAAATATATATAAATTATGATTCTGATGAAATTAAAGAGTTATTAAATAACCCTACTAAATTAAATAATTCAGAGTTAGTAAGTAGTTTAATTAATTTTAAAGAAATTTATAATGATCCTTACCTTAAATTAATGGAATATTATGAAAAATATATGCTTTACGAAGGTGGTAAAAGAAGAGGTTCTACCAGAAAAAAGAATTCCTCATCTAAAAAATCATCATCTAAAAAATCATCATCATCTTCAAGAAAGTCCTCTGCTAAAAAAAAAATGGCTGCAATGAAAGCAAAATCTAAGAAAGGAATGGCTGCAATGAAAGCAAAATCTAAGAAAGGAATGGCTGCAATGAAAGCAAAATCTAAGAAAGGAATGGCTGCAATGAAAGGTTTCGACCCGGAAAAAATGGAAGCAATGGCAAATTTAGCAGGTATTGACACCGAAGCTTTAAAACAGCAAGGAATGAATATGGCAAAAAGTCAAGCAATGGGGATGTTACAACAACAAGGTTTGCCTATTCCAGGAGCCCCATTGATGGGACAAGCACCTATTGCAAATCAAATGATGGGACAAGCTCCAATGATGAATCCTATAATGGGACAAGCACCTGTTGCAAATCAAATGATGGGACAAGCCCCAATGGTAAATCCTATAATGGGACAAGTACCTATTGCAAATCAAATGATGGGTCAACAAATGAACATGTCTCCAAGAAATATGACACCACAAAATGTACCTCTAAATTATAATAATAATTTCTCTTCAGTTAATAATAAGTGTCCTGTTGGAAATAATCCGTTAGTAATACCAATTATACTTCCACCTTTACCTCCTTTACAAAAAGGGGGAAAAAAAATATACCCTATTGTAAAAAATCAAAGAGCTGGACATTTCTACAATGCTGCAATGGCTCAAGGAAGTAATTATCCTGGTTATGAATATTTACAAAAGTATATGGAACATTATGACGCTTTAAAAAAAGAAGGTAAAAATATAAATGATACTTCTAAAAAAGTAAGTAAAAATAAAGAAAATGAAGAAAATAAAGAAAAACCTAGATCTAAAGGATTAGATGTAAATGAATTTAAAGTTCCAAATGAATTAAAACTAACTTTAAATTTAGATTCAGATACAAAAAAAGAAACAAAATATAATTCCATTGATAGTCCACATGATGATGAGTTAAAGAAAATTGTAAAAGAATTGGAAGAGCAAGTTGCTAATAAATTACAGAATATAAGTAAAGATACTAAAAGTGACCTTTCTAGTAATTTACAAAATAATATTAGAGAAGAAATAAAACAAGAGCTATTAAGAGATATGAAAGATGAAGTAAAAAAAAAAATATCTGGATATTTGGCAACAATGGTTTCTGCACAAACAAAAGATAATATTACTTTTGCTCAACCTTCTATATATCAAGATACTGTACCTCCATTTTATAATCCAGGTATTGTTTTACCATAATTGTTTTACCATAATTATTTTAAATTTAATTAATTAAAATAATTATTCAGTTGTTACTATAGATATAGTACTTTTACCACTTCTTTTTTTCTTTTTTGGTTTGCCATCTGAACCTAATGTAATTGATGTTGTTGCTGTCATCGATTCAGAATTATCGTCTTCTGACTTTATACTTACTCTTTTATTTTCTAGTGAATCACTAGATTCACTTAATTGATTATTTATAACTTCATCAGCTTTTCTTGCTGCATTCTGAGCTTTTATTTTTGTTAAAATTGCAGATATATCTGTTTTACCTTCTTGGATTGGATTACTATTCACTACATTTTGCCGACGCGGTGGCGATGATTGTGTTCTATTTAACATACTCATTTGCTCTTGGATTTTTTGAGTATTATTATTTACACTTGCTTGTGCTTTTTTTAACTCTTCTAATCTTTGCTGTTGTTGCTTGACTTTTTGCATTTGCTCATACATTTTTTGTTGAACATCTGTTTGAGATTCTGTTTTTTTTCCTTGATTTGAAATATTATTATTAATTGCACCCTGTAATTTAGATAATAATTCTGGATTGCTTTGTAAAACAGAATCTAAACCTGGCAAAGACTCTGCCATTTTCTTGGATGCATGGAACGATGCTGCACTAGCAGAAACCATTAATATTAATTTAATTTCTGGTTCCATTTTCTTTCCACTACTTCTATATTTTTCATATAATTCACCTAAAACTGATGAATAAGACTCTTTATTTAACTCCATTTGTTCAGACCATCCTTTTAGCTTAAATCCAAATGGATCATAACTCTCATTCATGAATTCCAGTGCTGTAACAGCATTTACTAAAAATCCTTTACCTAATTCAACTCCATCCTTTTTACTTTGATAATCATTCCAATATTTAACCTCAAAACACATTTCTTCATAATCTGAATCTAAATTATAATTTTTTGTTAATGTTATACCAGTTCTTTTAATTGACAAAAGTTCTGCATATTTTTCCATTTTTTTAAATTTTTGTGTTTGAGGATCTAACATATGAAATGGAACCTCGTCCATATTTTGTAACTCACTCATATTAGGAACATCATCTTTTTTCCTAGATCTTTTAGATGTTGATGAATTATCATCAGATGATACTGATCTAGATTTTGATTTTTCACGATGTGATTTTTCACGATGTGAATTATCACGATGTGAATGTTTATTATTATAGTCATGGATTGCCTTTTGTCTAAGAAAGTCTGTTCTTTCGTCGTCATTGAGATGACTAAAATTTCTTTCGTCGTCTTTGCTATTATCATCATCATTATCTTGATAAAATTGAGGAGAATTATGAATAGATTCATTATCAGAAGTATCATTTTCAATAACTTCAGAATCAGAACTTTTATTGTCATCTTCCTCTTCTAATTTTGATAAATTGTTATTATTTTGTTCAACTAAATTTGGCATTATTTTTAATTTTGAATGATCAGCCAACATATCGAAATGTAAGTCAGTATCTGTGGATAAAGTAAATTTTTTTGTAGCGTCATTATTACTCATATTATTAATTTATAAAGAAACTTATATATATATTATTACGCAAACTTTATATATAAAAAAAAGTTATGTATATTTAACATTTAAAGTTTATAATCAAAGTCATCTACAAAACTTAACGGTTTAGGAATTTTTCCTACTTGATTTAATACTTCATGATATAATTCAGTTTTTGGAGTATCATATATCCCTTGCTGTGATACTGTTGCAACTAAATTTGATGTATTTGCTTCAATATTACTAATTCCAGTTGAAACAATATTATTGCTAATTTCTGTACTTTTTGCTATAGGTGTATTGATTGATAAATTAGAGTTATCAAATGAATTTAAGTTATTAATTGATTTTGCATTTTCAAAACCTAAATTATTTAATATATAAAATATTGCTGTTATTAAAATTATTAAAGTTAACCAAAATAGAAATAATCTATAATAAGATGGCTGATTTCTATTTCTTCTTCTAAATTGATTTATTTTTTCAGATAAAAAGTTTATTAATGTAATTATCATTATATATTTATAAAATATTTATTTTATAAATTTATATTTTATATATAATATGACTTTTTATGAAAATCCAACAATTGGATGGTATTTAAAAAAAAGACTAAAAAAAGTAATTGCATTATTAATTCTTTGTATATTCTTTTATTTTTTCTTTTTACATAACTATTCACATGAAATTAGTTATGGATGTAGGAGGAATGACTGTGAATCCTCTAGATGCACTGGATTTAAATGTACTGCATCTGGATGTAATGGTGATAATTGTAAAGCAGGAGATTGTGTAGGAGAAGATTGTGAAGCTGGTGACTGTAAAGGAGTTGGATGTAGAGCAGGTGATTGTTATGGATTAAATTGTGTTCCAGGAAAATGTATAGATCCAACATGTCAAGGTGATAGATTATTAAAAAAAGAATGCACCCCATTTTGTAAGAATGGGAAAGGATATGTAATTCCAAGAAGTATGCTATATCCTTATCTAAAACGATTACCAAAAAATACATTTTTAAATCCTGATTATTGTAGTTATAAAAAAAGAACTAATCACATAGTTAATGGAAAAAAAATTCATAATTTTAAAGTTGATTATATAAATTTGTATACTACTGGGCAGAATAAATTTGAAGATGTTAAATATGCAGATGCACTTCAAGATGGAAAGACATTTATGTTAACAAGTGATATTAACTTTATATCAACTACACCAGATATATACAAAAGTTCTAATTGTGAATGGTGTACACAATATAAAAATCAAGAAATAACTTCAGATTTTAAACCATTAAATGACGAAATAAATGATGAAACTACGTGGATTAAAAAAAGTGATCTATCCCCACCATTACATATTAGATCAAATCAAGCTAAAAATGAGAATAAAGGAAAAGAACAATCATGTAGACCTGGTAAAACTCATGAGATGATTCCATTATCATGTGTAAATGTAATTAATCAAATTAAGTCTATTAAAAATAATAGGGCATACAGTGAATATATGAAAAATTGGATGATTGATAAAATACAAGGAGAAAAATTAGAAACATTATGTAATAATTGCAATAAATTCTGGTATAATTACTTGGATGTAACAAGTCATCCAACAAATTTAGATAGTACTATAATACCATGCAAAGTTAGGGCATATGGTGTACGTCCAATAAATAAAGGTTATGATGTAATTCGACACGATGTAACAAGTTATAGCATATATGATAAAAATTTACCAGAATATAAGTCATTTTTAGAAAATAGTGTAAATGTAAAAAAAACATTTAGAGATCATCATTTATGGATTTATAAAGATACAATTGGTAATAATCAAATTTATTCTTGTTATTGGTGTGAACAAACGTCAAAGGTAGAATATAAGTCATTACCAAGAGACAAGCAAATGAATTTGTTACATTGTATGTCAAGTAATGATTATAATCATTATATGTATGATTTGATAGATAATAATAATACTGTTTATCAAAAATGTTTAAAATGTGAAAAAAAAAGTTATCCATACCAACAAAAAAATATTTGATAAATAAATAAAAATTAATTTTTTTCTAATTAATATATAAATGTATTGCTCAATTCATGAAGCATGGGATAATAAAAATTCTTTATCTAGTTTATCAAAAAGATATCAAGAAAATTTTAACCCTTCTTTAAACGACGAATTATCAACATATAAAATAAATAAAAATGATATATCTTATAAAAATAGTACAAAACCAAAATTTAGAGAAAGACAAGATGCAAGATATAACAATAATGATAGTATAGTTTTTGATAATGATATTTTAGATACACAAACTGAAGATCTTCAAACTGAAGATATAATATTATCTGCAATTGAACCCGAAGTTGTAAAATCAGTAGACACTGCAGACCCAATATATAAAAATAAAAAATTAGAATGCGAACAATTAGTTAAAAGGGTCTTAAGTTGTCCGACTTGTAGAAAAATGTTGGATAAAAAATTAAATATAAATAAAAATCCATTACAAAATCTTGTAAATAATGAAATGAGAGAAATAATGATTTTAATATTAATAGGATTAGTGATTATGATAATTATAGATTTATTTATTAGAGTTTCTACATAATTTACCAACTTATTAAAATAATATTTGGCTCTAAAAAATTTACATTAAAACCATTTTTTGTAAGTTTTCGCATTAAATAACTTGCACAATCTCTAACTTCGTAAGTAGGATGACCTAATAAAAATAATGGTATTTCATACCAAGTCGATGTACATTCTGTTTTTGAAATTATTAAAATTTTATTATTAACAAATTCTAAAATTTTACTAAAACATTTTTTTTTTAGTGCTTTTCTTTCTTCGGCATTTTTTTTTAATTCTTTTATATTTACCATTATTTATTAAATATAAAATATAATTTATTTTTTTTATCTATTTAAGAATAAATTATTATTTATGATTAAATGGTATTAAAGAATCTCGTAATCAGTGGGGGTGGAATAAATGGGATTGGTTTTATAGGAATAATTCGATTTTTATCAGAAAATCATTTGCTAAAAAATATTAACCATTATGTTGGTACATCAGCAGGATCGATATTATCATATTTATTAAGTATAGGATATAATCATATGGAAATATTTGAATTTTGTAAACATTTTAATTTTTCAAAAATAGTAAATGTAAATTTAGATAATTTTTTGGAAAAATTTGGATTTGCTGATTCAAGTAAACTATATTATATTTTAAAAAGATTAACAGAAGCTAAAAATTTTAGCCCTAAAATTACATTTAAAGAGCATTTTGAAAAAACTAATAAAAAATTAACTATTACTGGAACATGTATCCAAGACTATAAATCACATTTTTTTAATTATGAAAAAACACCAGATATGGATATTTTAACAGCAATTAGAATCAGTGCAACTATCCCATTAATTTTTATGCCCACAGTACATAATAATAAATTATGGTTAGATGGTGGAATGACTGAAAATTACCCTATTAACTTTTGTGATGATGATATTGAAAATACATTAGGAATTTGTATTAATGACGATTGTTTAGATAATTGCGATATAAAACCACCACAAGATCTTGCTGAATATTTAACTCAGGTTTTTAAATGTTTTGTTTTTTCGGAAAGTTTAAAAAATATTTTGAAATATGAAGAAAATACAATAAAATATTCATATTCAATGGGAGTATTTTCAAATTTTGAGATAGATAAAGAAACAATAGAAAATATGGTGGAAATGGGTTATAATCAAGCAAAAGAACAAAAAAATATTATTGAAAAATTCATTATTAATGAAGATATTAATAGTGAAACATTAAGTCAAACAGAAAGCGACATTATTCATAAAATTATTAGTGATGTTGAAAACGATAATATTTCAGAAGAGTCAATTAGTGATAATGATTCATCTGATTCAATTGAAGATATAACTAGTAAAAATATTATCATTTATGATAAAAAAAATGATGATAATTAATTATTTTTTCTTATTGAATTTAAATGATCACTCATTTTTCTATTATAATTTTGAATATCTTCATCTGTAATATAATTATGAGTATTATAACTATTTGTTACATTTGTTGGAATATTATTTTTAAATGCAGTATTTAAAGCACCATATTCTGTAGTTGATTCTGCATTACTTGAATATAAATCAAAATTATTTACATTTGTATAATTTGATATTTGCATATCAGATGAATTAAAAGCTGTAATATCTCTTGATTGTGACTCTTCTCTTATAGAATTATTTATAAATTCTGTATTAAAATCTTCTTTATTATAATGAACTTTTTGAACAGAATTTTTATAATTATCATCAAAATGTGTCCTACTAAATGTTAAATTTTGTAGTCTTTTAGACATTTCAGATGAAGTTATTGTAGTTAGATCATCTGAGTTAAAATTATGTTTTTTATTTAGTTGCTCTTCTAATATTTTAAATTTAATATTAGCATCTTCTTTATTATCAGGAATATTTGAATTTATATCTATATTATTATTTTCATTTTCATTTTTTAATGAATTAAAATCTTTTGAATTTAAATATTCTTTTCTCTTTTTATCATAAATTTTTTTTGAAAATTTATCTTTTAAAACTGTATATGCCAAATTAACTAATTCAAATGCTTCAGATTCACCTTTATTTTTATCAGGATGTAGACATAAAACTAATTTTTTATAATTTTTTTTAAGTTTTTTTTTATCACAAGTATCTTTAGAAATATCTAAAATTTCATATAAATCTAAAAAGGATATTTTTTCAATATCTTCTTCATTCATTAAATTAAATAATATTTTTTTAATTTATTTTATATGCATTATATATGACTGATAATAATAAATTATATTATTCTATGTTTTATGCAATTGTTGGTGATACTATTGGGTTCGGAAATGGATCAGTTGAATTTAATGAAAATGATAACATGATTGTTAGATCTAATTTTGATGCAAAAAAAAATAGTCTTTATACAATATATCATATTTATAACTTTATTTCAAAAGGAGGATATTCTGGTTTTACTATTGATAATTTAATTGCATCTGATGATAGTATTTTAGCTTTAGCTGTATTTGATGCTGTAAAGTCAACTTTAAATAAAAATACAGAAAATGTAATTAATAAAATTAAAGATAAATTAATAGAGTATTATGAAAAAGATACGTTGAAAGATAAGAGATATTATGGAAATAGAACAATTAAATCATTGGAGAGATTAATTAATAGAAATTTAGACTGGGAAAGATTTTCATATAGCGAAAATGCCGGAGGATGTGGTGCAAGTATTCGATCAATGCCAATTGGATTATTTTATCATGGTATAAAAAATAGAGATAAATTAATGGAAATAAGTATTCAAAGTTCAAGAATTACACATAATAATCCAACAGGTTATTTAGGTGGTTTTGCATCTGCTTTATTTACTGCTTTAGCAATTGAAGGTGTAAAACCGTATTTATGGATTGATGAGTTATTAAAATTTTTTAGAGAAGGAAAGATTGGGAATTATGTAAAAAAAATAATAGGAGAAAAATTAAAAAATGAATTAAAATTTCATTTACAGGACATAGATGAATTTTTTTACTTATTAATGAAATATAAAGAATGGAGATTTGAAGTAAAAGATAATGGATGGATTTTTAAGTCAACAAAAAATGATAGTAAAAAAAGTATGAAATTTTTAGATATTAGAAATAATTTATTCTATCAATATTTTAATAGACCAGGGTACTATAATCCAGGATCTAATGGCTTTGATAGTGTAATTATGGCATATGATTCAATATTAGAATCTGAAGGTAATTTTGAAAAACTTAT
>Ga0209632_10003438_pt1 | contig 14555 bp, 12 predicted proteins | sample COG_10_FD_184754 | JGI IMG/M metagenome (GOLD analysis project Ga0209632, IMG submission 184754) | Pelagic Microbial community sample from North Sea - COGITO 998_met_10 (SPAdes) (version 2) | ecosystem: Environmental > Aquatic > Marine > Neritic zone/Coastal water | place: Helgoland, sampling... | reverse complement strand
GAATCCATCCCAGAATAATACATATTTAATAAAGGTCCCCAAGATCCTCTTGAGATCCATATGTTATCCGTTAATCTATCTTGATTTTCTTCATCAAAGGGATTTGCATCATCTTCTTTTTTGACATAAAAAACATTTAGAGGAGTAGGAATTGCAACATCTGTACTCCAAATTGCGCCATTGATGATTCCGTTATTATCATTACCACTTAAATCTGTTAAGGTAGTTCCTTCGCCTTCGTTCATATTATAATAGCAAGTAAGATGAGTTAGGTCTTCTGCCATTCCATCATTTATATTATATAAAATCTCTTCCCGTGTCAAAGCTTTGCTCCAAAATGACATTTCATCAATATTTCCAAAAAATGGTGGACATTGATCATTACCTCCACCTACAGATGGTCCATATTGTGTACCTTCGTCCCAATTCACATCAGAGCTATAATCTGTTTCAGCCACCAAGTTACCATCTACATACAACTTTATTTTTTGGCCATCATATGTACCTGCCGCAGAGTGCCATTTTCCGATTTCTAAAGTCTCAAAAGGAGCATATGCATGACCTTGACTACCAGTACCTGTTAGTATAAAAAAGTGTAATTTTTTAAGCCCATCATGTTCATCAATCCTAAGTCCAATATCTTTATAGTCTCCTCCGTGAAAATAAATTCCTTGACCTGCTGCAAGGCTGTTAGTTTTGAATTTAGTTAAAATCGAAAAATTATTTTGAAATCCAGTAATAGGTTTCCCAGCCAAAGCTACGTAATCATCCACTCCATCAAAACTAAGAGAATGATTAGCTTGTGCATTAAGAGTCAGAAAAGCTGAAATAAATATAGTTAAAAATTTGGACATGCGTACTCCATTTAGTTAAAAAAACAACCTAAAGACATGGTATAATATATATAATAATAAAAAAAAAAGGAGAAAAGTTTTATAAGTCTAACATATGTACAATATTGACAAAACAAAAAAGCCTCGATGAATCGAGGCTTTTCTATTTATTCTATATTTCTATTTATTTTAGTAAGACCATCTTTTTTGTAGCTCTGTATTGACCCGCTTGGATGGTATAGATATACATACCGGCAGAGACAGCTTCACCTATATTATTATGTAGGATTGGATTTGAAGTCCTGTAAGTGCGACATTCCAAATTTGAATTTCATCTATGAGTCCATTTAAATTTTGACTATCATGATATGTGTCCTCACCGATGTACATGGCTCCCGATGGTGGAAGTATTGAAGTCAATTTTCCATTATAGGCACTTATAGAGACATTTTCACCATTAACATATAAAGAAGTTTCCTGATTTAACTCAACAGATATGGCAATATGAGTCCATTTGTCTGCATTGATAATATTCTCTGGAGATTGAACACCTTCACCTGAATTATTTGGAGATGTCAGCATAATTCTATTCGCAAAGTAATTCAGATATATTCCATTACCCGAGGCGCCGTACGCAGTTCCATGTTTGATCAATAATTGATCTACATTCAAATCATTCAATTTTACCCATAGGGACCAAGTAAATTCATTCCCACTAAACCAGTTTGGGGTATTTGATATTTCCACATAATCATCACTCCCATCAAAGCTGAGAGAATGGTTTGTTTGTGCAGTGGTTATTGTTATTGCAAATGTGATAAGTAGTAGATTAAAAATTTTCATGAGATACTATCCTTTTTTTTAGGACTAATAAAAGTGAATTGATTGACTTGAGAGGATTAATTAGGTAATAAGTCTCTTTAATCAGGGTTTTAGTCAATTATTATTGAACAAATATATTACTCAAATAATACGATTAGATACTTTATTATATTCAATATCGATTAGAATAGCACCTAGTGATAGACATCACACTTTAAAAATATCTCAAGATATTACATACCACACCACATACATAGCGTTGATAAAACTGAAGGATAAAAATCTAAGATACGCTACGTAGCAATCACCATGACCAGCCTTGGTGTATCCGAAAAAGTAGATTACTTTTGGGTAGCATATCGGTAGCATTTAACGCTAAATATGCTGATTTATTTAATAATTAGGTTGGAATACTCTTATATACAAAAAAGCCTCTTCTCTGTCGAGAAAAAGCTTTTAAAAGTGTGGAGCTGAGCGGGATCGAACCGCTGACCTCTTGAATGCCATTCAAGCGCTCTCCCAACTGAGCTACAGCCCCATAAATTATTCTACTTAGGCCCGTCAGCTTGTCCTGATTCTAATCTTTTTCTTGATGCTAAATTGAGTGGGGCTTTAACTAATTCATCAATAGATATCATTGCAAAAAAAGAACCTGTTGTTGGATGAATAGCAACGAGATCTAAATATTCATATTCATTTGCAATATCAACTAATTTTAGTTCAGCATTATTTTCATGTGTAAAGCCAAATTGTCCTTTATAATTTATTTTATGCCATTCATCTTCATCTTGAATATGTTCAAAAACATCTCCTTCACTGGCAATACCGATGATTGATCCATTCGGACGACTTCGAATATGCGCTTTTGATGCTTTGATAGCGATATCATATTGAGGTTTTAATTGTTTTAAACCTTTAATTTTAATTGATTTAAAATTTTCTTTAAATGCTCTAGCTTCTTCTCTAGGTACAGATATTTGGTACTGTATATCGTGAAGTACTACTGGAAAAGTCTCTTTCTCGGCATTGTAACGTCCAATATCATTTGGAGTGAATTCTATAGGAGATGATGACTCAGCCATAAAGCTTTCTATTAGACTTATCTTTTTTAGCTCTTTTTCTTTAGCCACATCTACCCTCTGGGCATTTTTTATATCCATTTTAATAGATGTCATTTGAACTATTTCTTTCATTAACTTAACTTGGTTTGTTACTCTATTCTTATATTCATCGGCTGTTTCAAATTCATCATGTGGCAAAAACAAAGGAGGTTTTGTCTCCATAGCAAGTTCATATACTGTTTTGACACGAATAGAATTACTATAATCATTTTTATTCTTTACAATATCCCTTTCACTTTTTAAAATTTTATTTTTTTCATCAAAAGTAAAAGGCTGCTCTGCAGAAACAGGTTTAAAAATACTTTTCTCACTTTTATTATAAATTATAGCTTTTTCCTCAATTTTATTCTCTATAATTACTTTTTTTTCTGCTTTATTTTGATTTAAAGAGAAGTAATCATCTTCAAGCTTATCTAAATCAATACTGTCCCAGTTTTTCAATTTTAAATTATTATTCTTGGAAGATTTAGCTCTATTACTAGTATCAGAATATCTTTTTTGCTCTTCTTGACCTTTTACTAAAACATTAGAATGGACTTGAGTTTTGACAGAGCTACAACTAGAAATAAGAAGATTAGCACCTAAGACTATAATAAATTTAATTTTATTAATTCGCATAATATTTTACCTTAAAATTTTATAAATCTTTAACACATCTAAAACCAAAATTAGTATCTCTATAATCTGGCTTTAATTTGTATCTACGAGTTACATTACAAAACACATCATTACTAAACCAAGACCCTCCGCGCACAACCTTTTCCGTACCATAGTCCGGACCTTGAGGGTTAGATTTATTCGCTATTTGAAAATAATCATCATGATACCAGTCGGCACACCATTCCCAAACATTACCACTCATATCATAAAGTCCTAATTCATTTGGTCTTTTTTTAGCAACCGGCTGTTTACTATCAGTATTTGCTAGAAACCAGGCCACTTCATCAATTTTATTAGAACCAGAATAAGCTTTAAAATTCTTTCTATAAGATCCACCTCGAGCAGCATATTCCCATTCGGCTTCTGTTGGCAATCTTTTACCAATCTTTTTTGCATAGTCCATGGCATCAAACCATGAGACATTTTCAACCGGACATTCCATACAACCTGTATAATCGGAGGCATATTTCCCCATAACATGTCGATATTCTCTTTGAGTTACTTCTGTCTTATCAATTAAATAACTACCAAGCATTACTGTATGTTCTGATTTTTGATTCTTTTTTGCGTTTGTATTTACCCTAGTATATTGGCCTCCATCAACATAGCTCATCATATCAGGTATGGTGATGAGACGAAAACTTATTACTTTTCCTACAATAAAATCCTTATCTATTAAGAGCCAGTTAATTTCATTATTTTTACCAGGTAAAACGTTAGCACCTAAATCGCCCTCAGCATCTTTAATATAAGAATAAGTCTCACCAGTATCAATGGAATATGTTAGAGCAACTTCATCACCTTTAAAAAGATTTCCTGACATATCATACTGAACTGATATACTCAAGCCATCTTGCAGAGCTCTTACATTTTTATATGTTTGCGCTGATCCAATTGAGACAAGCAACAAAAAAAGTGATATTAATAAGTATTTTTTTTTCATATTTATTATGTTTTATAATTAATTAATCGCATGCTTTAATAATTAAATTTAAACTTTAAATGAAGTGAAAATCAAATAAATATAATCCTCCTTAAAAACCTTTATCTTTTAATATAGTTTCTTTTAAAGGTTTTTATTGAAAAAATGGATCATCTTTTTGTATAAGTCTTTGCGTGCACCACCACCATAAATCCCATGGTTCCTTCCAGGATACTGGTGCCACTGTATATCCTTTTCTGCTTTTAATGCTTTTTGAATAAAATGAATAGTATGCTGAGAATGAACATTATCATCTTCAGAGCCATGCATAATTAAGAGTTCACCTTTCATTCTTTTAATCCAAGTTAAAGTACTTGTAGAGTCATAGCCCACCTGATTCTCGGATATAAGCCCCATAGACCTCTCTGTGTAAGCTGTATCATATAATTTAAAATCAGTACATGGAGCAATTGCAACACCAGCTTTAAAATGTTCTCCATTTCTTGTTAGCATTAAACAAGTAAAATAGCCACCACCGCTCCACCCCCATGCTCCTATACGTTTCTTATCAGCTGATACTTCCTTAACTAAATATTTAATACCTGCTAAATGATCTTCTGCTAAGTATTTTGACATATCACCATAACTGAAGTTTTTAAATTTTTCACCTCTACCGCTCATGCCTCTTGTGTCCATGGAAAAAACAATATATCCTTGCTGAGAAAGATATTGATCCCAAGTTTTACCCCATTTATTCCATACTATTTGTGTTCCAGGCATTCCATAACCATGAATTATAACGGGATATTTTTTTTCTGGGTCAAAATTGACAGGAAGAATTAAGACACCATCAAGTGTAATAGTGTTATCTAAACTTGGGAAATGTACAATTTTTGGATTTGACCATTCATAGTCTGTAAATTGTTTTATATCTGTTTCTTTTAGAATTTTAACCAGTTTACCAGTACTTAATTCTTTTAATTGTATTTTTTTTGGGTTTTGAAGGTTTGAAAAAGAATCAATGAAATAATTTTTACTATTTGTAATTTGAATATTATGGACACCGCCTTCTTTGGTTAAACTCTTTAAATCTGTTCCATCAAATCGAACTGAATAGAATTGAATTTCAAAAACAGATTCTTTATTTGAGGTAAAATAAACAATTTGATTCTTTTCATCTACATATAAAATTTGAGAGACTTCCCAATTTCCCTGTGTTAAAGCCCAAGTTTTTGATCCTGAATGCTTAGACATCCAAATGTGATTAAATCCAGATTGTTCTGAAATCCATAAAATCCTTCCATCTTCAAGAAATTTAATTTGACCATTGTTATCCAGCCAACCATTTTTATCTGTTTCGGTTAAAACTTTTTTAGACTTTCCAGTTGTTTTTTCAGCAATAAATAATTCCCATTTTTTTTGTTTTCTGTCCATTTTTAAAAATCCAATTCTATCATTATTTACCCATTCCATCCAAGGTAAGTAATCATCATTCGTAATTGCTTTGGGTATCCACTTTTTCCCTGCACCTTTAACACGAACTATTCCAATTCTTAATTCAGGATTTGATTGACCTACTTTGGGGTATCTAATCTTTCTAATTTGAGGATATAATGTAGAGTAATTAATTAGAGGAAACTCTGGTACTTGCTCCTCATCCTCTTCCCAATAAGCAATTGATTCACTATCAGGTGACCATCTATACCCATCATAGCCTGTGAGCTCTTCTTCGTAAAGCCAGCCAAAATGACCATTCGAGATGGTTTCTGATCCACTTTTCGTTAATTGTTTTTCTCTTTTTCTTTTTAAGTCAAAGACATACAAATTATTATCACTGCGAACATATGCAACTAACTTTTCATTAGGAGAAAACTTAACATTCCTCAATTCATTATTATTAGTAGTAACAGGTATTAAATTTGAAGTTTTTATGTTGTAGACATAATATGTACCGCTATTAGAGTGCCTCCATATTTGTTTAGAATCTGTTTTAATTAATATCTTTTTAGCATTTTTTGAAAATTTTAAATCGCTAACATATAAATCATCACCATTCCAATTAAATGCTATACTATCCAAAAACAATGTTGTATCACTATTTATTAGGTTTACTTTGTACCACAATCGCCAATTATCTCCTTTGCCTCTTATTAATATATCATCTGAATTGGGAAAGTGAATCTTCCACCCCAGAGATGCGACTTTAAATGGAGAGTCTAAAACGGCTTCTTCCGTAGTAAGCCATATTCCAAAAATAGGGGATGTAAAAAAGATGGCAAAAAAAATAAGACGGAGCACTAGAGTTCTTTTTTGACTTTTTCTAAAAATTCAACCATCATTTCAAACGTCAGTTTTCCGGTATTAACATTTCTAGGACTAGGGTGAAAAGAACCAAACAGAATCAATCCATTAGGCAATTTATATTTCACGCTATGTCCAAATTTAAAATCTTTCATTTTTAGTGGATGTGATTTTCGTACAAATTTTAAACATGAATCAAAACCAATCTTACCTAGACCTAAAACAACTTTAAGGTTTCTCATCATTTTAAACTCATTCATCAAAAATATTTCACAATTTTCTTTTTCAACAGTAGTTGGTTTATCTCCTGGTGGTACACATTTAACAGCAGCTGTTATGTAACCATCAAGGATAAGCCCATCATTTCTATGGTCCGAATTAGCTTGATTGGAAAGTCCTACATGATAAAGACTTTTAAATAAAAAATCAGCAGATTTATCACCCGTGAAAACCCTTCCCGTTCTATTTCCTCCATGAGCAGCTGGAGCTAGACCTAGAATCATCAATTTTTCATTTATTTTACCATAACCAGGTACAGGCTTCCCCCAGTAGCTCCAATCAAAGTATGCTTTACGCTTTTCTAATGCAATCTTCTCTCTGAAATGAACTAATCTTTCACATTTTTTACATTCTGTAACAGTTTTTTCTAAATCTGATATATTCATTTTTTAATTTATAAAAAAGTTCATAAATACATTTCTAAAATAATCATAATTAACGATTAAAGTTATATTGTTCTTGTTCATTGTTTCATTAATTAGCATACTATAAATTTGCTAGCTGTATCGTAGAAGAATAAAAACATTTAAATTAAAAAATAAAGGCTATTTTATGGGATTAATGACATCCATGAGGGAGAAAATGCATGTTGTCCTTTGGGGACTTTTGGCAATGTTCATACTAAGTATGACGATTGGTGGTCTTGTTGGAGGAGCAAATATACTAGACCAACTAATTGGCAGAGTAGATCCTCAGACTACCATTGCTAAGATAAATGATATCAATATTTCACCGGATAGGTACAATAATTTAGTAAATCAACAAATTGATAATGCTAGATCATCTGGACAACCTATAAATGATTTCATACTTCAAAGAGCAAGGAATACAGCTTGGGACAACTTAATTCAAGATGTACTTGTAACCCAAGAAGTTGAAAGGCTTGGTTTATCAGCTACAGATCAAGAAGTCATATTTCATTTAGAAAATAACCCGCCTTTATTCTTACAACAAAACCCAAGTTTCCAGTCTAATAATTCATTTGATATAAATAAATATCGACAGGCACTCGCAAATCCTCAAGGCAATGAATGGGCTCCAATTGAATCGTTTATGAAAACAACATATATCCCAAATTACAAACTCCAAAAAATAGTTGATCAAAGCATTATTATTACAGATTCGGATATTAAAAATGAATTTATTAAAAGAAACCTTGAATATAAAATTAGTGCAGCTCACATTACATCGCCTAAAGTAGCAAAGGAAAAATCAACCCCCACTCAAGAAGAAATAAATAAAAGATATTTAAAGGATAAAGATGATTATAGTCACAGCGAATTAAGATCAATTAATTATGTTTCATGGAAAAAGTCTCCTTCAAAAAATGATACTCTTAATACTGAAATTTTAGCCAAAGAATTATATAAACGAGCAGAATTAGGTGAAGATTTTTCCAATTTAGCAAATGAATATTCAATGGACCCAAGTAATCAAGGTACAAAAGGCGGTGATCTTGGTTGGTTTAAAAAAGGTAGGATGGTGAAGCCTTTTGAAGAAGCAGCGTTTTCTTCTGTAAAGAATAAAATTCTACAACCAATTACTTCAAATTTTGGTTTACATATAATATTTGTTAGAGATTCAAGATTAGATAAAAATGGTGAAAAAGAGGTACTTGCGTCTCATATTCTCTTAAAGGTTGAGACAAGTCCAACAACTTTATCAAACCTAAAAAGAGATGTTACACTTTTTAGTTATGATGCGCAGGATAATGACTTCGATCTTGCTGTTTCAGAACATAATTTAAAAATAGAGACTCAAGAAAGAATAGATAAAGACGATTATTCTTTAGATAACATTGGAGGACTACGATCCGCCGTACGGTTTTCATTCGATAGTAAGTTAAATGATGTCTCTGATATTTTAGAAAATGATCAATATTTTGTTATTTGTAAATTAAAAGTAATAATTCCACCAGGAGTTAAGCCTCTATTAGAGGTTGAAAAACAAATCACATCACTTTTGCGTCAAGAAAAATTAAAGACTGAAACATTAGCAGAAGCAAATACCTTACTAATTAAAATTTCAAGTTCAGATATGAGAATCAAAGATCTGGTTGCATCTGATACAGGTATTGATATAATTAAAGAGGATACCAAAACACTATCCCAAGGTTTTACTTCTATTGGTAAAAGTAATCAGGTTGCTGGATCAATTTTAAATGCAAAAATAGGAGAGATCTTAGGACCATTAGAAACTAGCCGTGGTCATGCATTAATTGAAGTTGTTAATGTCTCTAAATTTGATTCTACAGAATACCATGTACAAAAAGACTTGATAAAAAATTCTTTATTTACAAAAATGCAAAATCAGTATTTTCAAGCTTGGCTTGATGATTTAAAGAGCGAAGCAAATATCATTGATAATAGAAACTTTTATTTTTAGAGTCAATCATATCATTAAGTTTGTTTTATTATTAAATGTTCTTAAAGAAAAATCGATAATCGCCTATGCCTGTTCTTGAAACAAAAGTTTCCGTAGACTCCGAAGAATACCTTTTAAATTATAAATATCATCAAGAATTATCTGTTGAACTTTCTCATTTACTGCATAAAATCAAAAAAATGGGCTCAATTGAAAACATTGAAAAGCATAAAAAGAGAGGAAAGCTTACAGCTAGAGAAAGGATAAAATTACTTAAAGACAAAGATTCAAAGTTTTTAGAATTTTCCGCATTAGCGGGTTATAAACTATATAAAGACTATGTACCTGCAGCTGGAGTTATTACAGGTTTAATATATGTGCATAGTCGACTTTGTGTCGTGGTTGCAAATGATGCAACAGTTAAAGGTGGAACATACTATCCAATTACTGTAAAGAAACACTTAAGAGCACAAGAAATAGCTTCAGAAAATAAATTACCCTGTATCTACCTAGTCGATAGTGGTGGTGCATTTTTACCAAAGCAAGACGAAGTCTTTCCAGATAGAGATCATTTCGGGCGAATATTTTTTAATCAAGCTCGAATGAGTGCGAATGGTATCCCACAGTTATCAGCTGTTATGGGATCGTGTACTGCTGGAGGTGCTTATGTACCGGCAATGAGTGATGAAACAATTATTGTAAATAAGACAGGAACAATTTTCCTAGGTGGTCCTCCTCTAGTTAAAGCAGCAATTGGAGAGATTGCAACTTCAGAAGAACTTGGTGGTGCATCTCTACATACAAAAATTAGTGGAGTAGCCGATCATTTTGCTAAAGATGATCATGAAGCTTTAAATATTTTACGAGGAATCATTAATCATTTACCTTTACAAGTAAATATTAAAAGTAAATTTACTGAGCCCAAGTATGATACAAAAGAGATGCTTGGAATTCTGACAAGGAGCTATAAAAAGCCACTTAATGTACATGAAATTATTTCGCGCTTAATAGATAATTCTAATTTTGAAGAATTTAAAGCAGATTATGGAAAAACCCTTGTAACTGGATTTGCAAAAATTGGTGGCTTCCCTGTTGGGATTATAGCAAACAATGGAGTACTTATAAGTCAAACTGCTTTGAAAGGTTCCCATTTTGTAGAGATTTGTTCTCAAAGAAAAATTCCTTTATTATTTTTACAAAATATAACAGGTTTTATGGTTGGTAAAAATGCCGAAGCTGGTGGAATTGCAAAAGATGGAGCAAAAATGGTTCAAGCAGTAGCGACCGCTAATGTCCCAAAACTTACAATAATTATAGGTGGTAGTTTTGGTGCTGGAAACTATGCCATGAGTGGAAGAGCATATCAACCTAGATTTTTATGGATGTGGCCAAATGCAAGAATATCAGTAATGGGTGGTGAGCAAGCAGCAAATGTAATGGCAACTGTAAAGGTAGAACAACTTTCTTTAAAAAATAAAAAAATGACAGAACAAGAAATCCTTGATTTAAAAAAACCAATCTTAGAAAAATATGAAAAAGAAGGGCATCCTTATTATGCTAGCTCAAGGCTGTGGGATGATGGTGTAATTAGTCCAAATGAAACAAGAGAGATTGTGATTCAAGCATTAGAAGCCGTTCAGAATACAACAACCGATTATAAACCACCAGTATTTAGAATGTAGAAAGATGCTTTATTGAAAAAAAATCACAAGAATTTATATTTTTTATTAATTCTTGCCATGATGACGTGGGGCTTGTCATGGACAAATGCAAAAGTATTAGGTAGTTATAGTGATGCTAGAGTTATTATGGTCTGGCGTTTTACTATAACTAGCATTTTCTTTATTCCCATTGTTTACTTCACAAAAAACCCATTTAAAATCACTTTTAAAGGCTTTTTATTTACTTCAGTAAATGCTTTTTTCATTACTCTCTATAATTATTTTTTTTTAAAAGGAACTCATATTGGCCTCGCTGGAAAAGGAGGCGTTCTGGTCACGACATTAAATCCAATTTTCACCTTGATACTAGCTGTATTTATTTTAAACAATAACTTTAAATTAAAAGATATTCTAGGTCTTACATTAGGATTAATAGGTGGAGCGATAATAATTGAATTTTGGAATATTGATTTATATGAACTCAAAAGAAGTGGAAGTATTTATTTTATTCTTGCAGCGTTCTCTTACGCCTGTGTCACTATTATAAGTAGTCAATCAAAACTAAATATACCTTTTATTAGCTATAGCTTTTGGTCTTTTCTATTTTCTGCAATTATAAGTCTAATCATAACTAGGGGTATAGATTTAAAACAAGTTTTTTTTTATGATTATATATTTTGGTTAAATATGATATTTTTATCTATTGGTGCATTAGGATTTGGAACAACTATTTATTTTTTAGCATCAATAAAGTTAGGGGCAAAAAAAGCAAGTTCTTTTATCTTTACTGTTCCTATTACTGCTATAACTTTTGCGATGATTTTTCTTGATGAGACATTGACTTTAAACATTATAGTTGGAGGTTTTTTAGGATCTATATCAGTGTATATAATAAATAAAGATTAATTAAGAGATTTCTGAACTCGTTTTCTTCATATAAAATTTAGCTAATTGATCTTTATAGTATTTACTCTCAGAATCAAAATTGAGGCATTTCTCAATTTCAATAATTGCACTATCATATTCTTTTAATTTATAAAATAATTCAGCTTTTGTATCAATAAACATAAACTTTTCTTTATCATTTTCAGCATTTTCAATAGCTAATGTAATTTTTTCTAATGCTATTTCTAAATGAATTTCTAATTCACTCATCCTCCAGCAGAAGCTATTTAATATGTTTGGTGTATTTTGTGTTTCTAGGCTAATAAGTTGAAGAAAAATATCGGCTTCGAGTTTATTCTCATTACCTTTTTTTCGAATAAAGTACATTGCCTCACTGAGTGCTACTTGAACATTATTACTGCCAGAATTTTCCTTAGCATATGCGATAAGAAGTTCATGGCTTTGATCTTCTCTGGCTTGATATAAAATGGAGAAAAAATTAGCAACACCTGAAGAATCAAACCCTGATGCTAAAATAGCGTTAATCATTCTTTTAGCAGATGCAATATCACCTCTTGATTCGTACTTTTTAGCTAGAGTAAATAATGTACTGAAATTTTCTGGATTTGATTGGAAATCTAATAATAGGCTTGGAATGGTATTCTTACCCGATTTAATTCTTTTTAATTCATTTAAAAAAAATTTTGGAGCTAAATAGCCTATAATCCTATCAATTTCTTCACCTCTACTATTCACTATAATTGCAGTCGGAAATCCTTTAATCTTATACTTTTTTGCAATTTCAGGACCAGTTCCTTTTTCTGCATCAACTTTGAGACTTAAAAGATTATTATTTGCAAATAATTTCACTTCATTGTTTGAATAAGTATCAGCATCCAGCCGATCGCACCAAGTTCACCATTCGGTTTCAAAATCAATTAAAATAAGTTTATCTTTAGAGTCTTTTAAAATCTGATCTAATGTTTGATTTTTAATCCAAGGATATGGATTACTAACACTGCTGCAGCCTAAAAAAAGAAGTAAGGCATAACATATAATTAATAAGTTTTTCATTCGGTTAAATTATTCTTTAATATTTTTAATATTGAATTTGGAGCTCTTGTACTTTTACCGTTTTCTTTTATAAATGCATGAATAGTATAACCTGAAACAGATACTTTCTTAGAATTCTTTTTTTTCAGACTGTAATCAATTTTTAATCTTGCTTTTGGTATTTTAGTTATTTCAGATTGTATTATTATTTTATCTTCAAATTTGGTACTTATTTTATAATCACAATAACAGGTTATTACAGGTAAATAAATTCCTAAATCTTCAATATTCGAGACTTTAAGCCCAATAGAACTGAATAACTCTGTGCGAGCTTGCTCGAAGAACTCTAAATAACGGGAATAATAAGTGATACCCATTTTATCGACATCTTTGTAATAAATTTTAGTCTCAAAAAAATGCCTGATCATTCTATTTCTTCAAAGAAACCTAGTTTATCATATTTTTTAATTCTATTACCTAAAAATTCATTTTTATTAATATTTAAAAGAGTATTTAATTCTTCATTCAAAACACCTCTCAAGGATTCAGCCGATGCTTCAAAATCTCGATGTGCTCCACCATTTGGTTCTTCAATGATACGATCACAAATTCCAATTTCTAAAAGGTCTTGTGGAGTTGGTTTTAAAGCCTCTGCTGCATCCTCTGCTCTTTTTGCATCTCGAAATAATATTGAAGCGCATCCTTCAGGACTGATAACAGAAAACCACGTATTTTCCATCATGAGCATTCTATCACAAACTCCTATTCCTAATGCACCTCCGCTTGCACCTTCTCCAATAACAACAGATATGATAGGAACTTCAATTCCAGACATTTCAATCAAATTTCTAGCAATTGCTTCTCCTTGCCCTCTCTCTTCTGCTCCTATGCCTGGATAGGCACCAATAGTATCTAAAAGCGTAATTATCGGTAAATTAAATTTTTCAGCAAGTTTCATAACCCTTATTGCTTTTCTATAACCTTCGGGCCGCATCATACCAAAGTTTCGGTATAAGTTTTCTTTTGTATTACGTCCTTTTTGTTGTCCAACCCATGCAACCTTAAATTCATTGAAATGACCAATACCTGAAATAACAGCAGGATCATCCATGAAATGCCTATCTCCATGTAATTCAATAAAGTCTGGTGAAAGTTTTTTGATATAATCTAAAGAATAAGGACGATTAGGATGTCTGGCTAATTGAACACGTTCCCAACGTGAGAGTTTTGAATAAATTTTTTCTATTAACTTATTTCTTTGAACTTCTAAATTATTTATCAGTTTTGAATCAGAACTATTAGAACTTTTAAGTTCTAATAGTTGCTCGTCTAAGTTCTGGAATGGTTTTTCAAAATTAAGATAATATTTGGACATCATATTTATATAAAATTTTTATCAAGTTTAATAAAAGCTATAACTCCTAAAAAGACAGCAAAAATAAAAACAAGATTTGCATTAAAGACATTCAAATTTAGACATAAATAACCAATCATACTCATAACAAGTGAGATTCCATGTAACATTAAAACAGCATGGCTGATTGAAATACCACTTTGAGCTAATCTATGATATGTATGATCAAGTGAAGCTTTGTAAATTTTTTTTCTTCTTCTAAACCTCGAAATAATGACCAAAATTAAATCAAAAAGTGGC
>Ga0209632_10003433_pt1 | contig 14567 bp, 8 predicted proteins | sample COG_10_FD_184754 | JGI IMG/M metagenome (GOLD analysis project Ga0209632, IMG submission 184754) | Pelagic Microbial community sample from North Sea - COGITO 998_met_10 (SPAdes) (version 2) | ecosystem: Environmental > Aquatic > Marine > Neritic zone/Coastal water | place: Helgoland, sampling... | reverse complement strand
CGGCATAATGCTGGTGAGCGGCTGCTCTACTAAGAAGAAAAACTTCTTAAGTCGCGGCTATCACAATCTTACATCCAAATACAATGTGTATTGGAATGGCAAAGAAGCCATGAAAGAAGGCGTGGACAAGTTGGAGAAAAGCCATTCTGACGATTACGAAGAACTTCTTGATGTATTTCCTGTAGGAACATCCGAGTCTGCTAAATCGGTTTACGCACAAATGGACCGTGGGATTGAGAAAGCTTCTCTGGCTATTGCAAAGCACTCTATGCTGATAAAAGGCAAAGAATACGTTAGTACGATTGATGATTCTTACATGCTTATTGGCAAAGCACATTTCTACAAGCGAGATTATGTGCTTGCATTGGAAATGTTCACTTATGTAATTAAGCAATACAAGAAGAACGACATTCGTTTTGATGGCTACATGTGGCTTATTCGTACCAATACAGAATTGGCGCGTTTTAAAGATGGTCAGGCGACTATCACGCTCCTCGAGGAAGAGAAGAAGTTTCCGAAGAAAAAGCTAGCTGAATTAGCTGCCGTAAAAGCCGATTACTTCATTAAAAAGGGCGAGTATGAAAAAGCAAAAAATCAGTTAATAGCCGCCATTGAGGCTACCAAAAACCGAAAGAACAAATCCCGTTACACGTACATTTTAGCGCAACTTTACGAAGAGCTGAACAACAACGATAGCGCAGCTTTTTACTACACACGAGTTCTGAAAAAGAACGTGCCTTACGTGATGGAATTTAATGCACGCATTAACCGTGCGCTTATGGCAAGTGCCGATTCTGGTACGTTAGACGCCATCAAAAAGGAACTTCTCAAAATGTCTAAAGATGAGAAGAACACCGATTTCTTTGACCGTATTTATTTTGCTCTTGGTGATATAGCTTTGAAAGAAGACGAGAAAGACCTTGCCTTGGAATACTTGAAGGTTTCGGTTGCTTCTACCACACAGAACATCACGCAGAAAGCCATTTCCTATTTCACTATTGCTGACCTCTATTTTGATAAGCCTGAATATGAGTTAGCATCGGCCTATTATGATAGCTCTTTGGCAATTCTACCTCCCAATCATAAGCAATTTGCGCATGTATCTGGCAGGCAATTGAGCTTAGCTGAATTGGTTAAAAATTTGAGAATAATAGAATTGCAAGACAGTCTTTTGATTTTGGGAGATATGTCTGACTTAGAGTTAGATGCCATGATTCAGGAATTGGTTGATGACATTAAATCTGCCGAGGAACAACGAAAGTTTGAAGAAGCTAATCAGCCATCAGCTCAACAGCAGCTCAACCAGTTAAATCAACAGCAAAGCCAAGGACTACAACCAACCGGTTCTACATGGTATTTCTACAATACATCCGCTTTGAGTTTTGGTTCTAACGCTTTTCGCCAACTGTGGGGTGATCGAAAACGCGAAGACAACTGGAGGCGTAAATCCAAACGACTAAACAACATTACCGAGTTTGTAGATGCCGAAGGCGAAGAAGCGCCAGCCTCCACTTCGGAATTGCTAGACCCGAGTTTTTACAAAAAGGGAATTCCTAGAACCGATGCTGAAAAAGACAGTGCCAATGTCAAAATTCAGAATGCATTTTACGATTTAGGAAGTATTTACAAAGAGCAACTTTCGGAAGAAGAAAGAGCTATTCAAGCCTTTGAAGAATTGTTACAACGCTATCCTGATGGCGTTTGGAATTTGGAGACATTCTACCAGCTTTACCGCTTATACAAGGCTACGGGAGATGAACGGAAAGCACAAGATTATGCCAATCGCATACTTAGAGAATATCCCAATAGTGAATACGCGAAAATTATCAAAGACCCTAAGTATCTAGAGAAACTAGAGCAGTTGAGAAACCGATTGGATGACATGTACTACATGGCATTCCGTAATTACAACAAAGGCGAATACGAGCGGGTAATTGAGGCCGCAGATAGTGCTCTCACCAAGTTCCGTGAAGGCGATATTCTGTCCAAGTTTGCACTCTTAAAAGTGATGGCAATTGGGGCTACCGAAAAGCTAATTGTTTACAGAAAGGCACTCGAAGGGTACATTTCTAAGTATACCGCGGCACCTGAAAAAGAACGTGCCGAAGAATTACTTCTGTACGTGAAAGGATTGATGGGTGAGACCGTGCCAGATGAAGTTGTTGAAGACAAACCAAAGGAAGAAGAAGCGCAAAACGATGAATACATCTTCGATTTTGATGCGAGGCATTATTATGTTTTGGTTGCCTCTGGCTTGTCTGATGTTGCTGGGCTAAAAAGTCGTATTTCCAACTTCAATAGTGCGCTTTTTTCTATTGAGACTCTTACCACAAAAGACCTACAGTTTGGAGCCGACAAGAAGCTATTGTTTGTACAAGGGTTTAAGGAAACAAAAAAGGCAATGGACTATTACAACGCCATTTTAGCCGACACCACTGTATTTGAAGGCGTTGACCTTAACAAGACGGATCAGTTCATTATCTCGCAAGACAACTTCACCAAATTCTACAAGAAGAAGGAAGTTCCTCCTTACGTGGAGTTCTTTATTGCGAAGTACATTCTGAAGCAGAAAGAGGACTAATTACTCCTGAAAATAAACGCGCTTTACTCTAGCCGAAACATTCGTAAGCACTTCATAAGGAATCGTTTCTGAGTTTTTGGCAAACTCTTCAATCGAATAATCCTCGCCAAAAATGACGGCATCATCACCTTCTTTGCACGGCACTCCCGTTACGTCAACCATGCACATATCCATACATACATTACCAACTATAGGAGCTCGATGACCATTAATTAAAACGCTCCCTTGGCGGTTTCCGTTTTTTCGGTTTAAACCATCTGCATATCCAATAGGTAGCGTGGCAGAGCGCATCTCAGATTTTACTTTCTCGGTTCGTCCGTAACCAATTGTATCGCCTAAAGTGAGCTCATGAATTTGTGAAATAGTGGTTCGTAGCGTGCTTACGTTGCGCAACCGTCCTTTAATAGGACTTTCGGGTGCTACTCCATATAAACCAATGCCTAAACGGACCATTTCGTATTGTGCGTCTGGAAACCGGATAATGCCAAAAGAATTGCAGATATGTCGTAAAATCGGATAATCGAAGTGCGGAAGAATTGTGGCGCTCATCTTTTCAAAACGAGCAATCTGTTTACGACTAAATTCATCTTCGTCTTGGTTTTCGCTAGCAGCAAGATGTGAGAATACAGACGCCAGTCGAAGCTGAGTATTGTTTTTAATCCGAACTACCATTCCGTTGATGTCGCGCTCCGAAAAACCGAGCCGATTCATTCCTGTATTCAACTTAATGTGTATGTTGAGAGGTGAATCAAGTTCGCCTTTCCGCTTAATGGCATTCTCGAGTAATTGTAACGAGCGTACACTAAAAATCTCAGGCTCCAATCCGTACTGAATCATCGCGTCAAAACTCTGTTCTTCTGGACTGATAACCATAATTGGCAGCGAAATGCCCGCCTTCCGCAGTTCAATCCCTTCATCGGCATAAGCCACAGCTAAATAATCTACATGGTGGAACTGCAGCACATTTGCAATCTCAAAACTACCGCTGCCATAACCGAACGCCTTTACCATTGCCATTAGCTTGGTATTGGGCTTTATCATACTACGGATGAGGTTGAGATTGTGCACCATCGCCCCAAGGTCAATTTCCAATACGGTTTGGTGTGTTTTATGCTGAATTATTTGACTGATGGCTTCGAAACCGAAACTTCTTGCTCCCTTCAGTAAAATGGTTTCGTTGTAAAACTTATCGTGATGATAAGCTTCTAAAAATGCTTCTGTTGAAGCAAAAAACTCACTCGATTCGTTAAACAATTCTGCTTGCCCAGAAATATGCTCGCCAATGCCGATGAGCCGATCAACCTTCTTCTCTTTAATCAACTGAGAAACTTCTGCATAAAGCTCCTCATCCGAACGGCCAGTTTGAAGAATATCAGACAAAATGAGCGTGCGCTTTGGATGCTGATGCTGCTGTGATAGGAAATCCAACGCAATAGAAATGGACTGCAAATCAGAATTGTAGGAATCATTAATTACAGAACAATTGTTGATTCCCTGCTTCAATTCTAACCGCATAGCAACAGGCACAAGTTGCTCCATGCGTTTGATAATATCATCATTATCCAATCCCAAATACAGTAACGTTGCCCAGCAATGAATGGCGTTTTCTATGGAGGCTTCATCGGTAAACGGAATTGTTATGCGTAAGAAATTATGCTGGTAAATGCCTTGAATTTCGGTCTGTCCATCCCGCTTTTCTATTCGCCCAATTTGCAAATCGGCTGCTGTCCGTCTGCTCCACGAAAAAAACTTGGGCTTTGATGCAAACGGATATTGATTTAATTCTTCCTGAATTATTAAGTAATCCTTACAATAAATGAGCGTATCCACATTCTGAAAAAGGTCGAGTTTCTCTCTCGCTTTCTGGTTACCATCTGTGAAATTCTCATCGTGTGCCTGACCCAAATTTGTAAAAATGCCAATGGTTGGGCGAATAATCCCTTCCAGCTTTACCATTTCTCCGGGCATAGAAATACCAGCCTCAATTATAGCCAGATTGTTCTCCGATTTCATTCTCCAAACCGAAAGTGGAACTCCGACCTGAGAGTTATAGCTCTTTGGACTTCTGACAATGTTGTAGTTAGAACTAAGCAGCTGATAAAGCCATTCTTTAATGATGGTCTTTCCGTTGCTCCCCGTAACTCCGATAAGCGGATAATTGAATTGCGCACGTTTGGCAGCAGCCACGGTTTGCAATGCGACAAGCGGGTTTTCAACGCGAATAAAGAAGGCATCATCCAATTTATCGGATGCGGCATAATCATTATTCACCACAAAAGCGCGGACACCCTTTTCATATAAAGGTTCGATGAAGTTATGTCCGTCATGCCTATCACCTGAAATGGCAAAAAACAACGACTGTGCAGACATAACCACCTTCCGGCTATCAATAGCCAGCTCTCGAATAAAAACGTCTTGAAATTCGAATGGACACGAAACTTCGAGAACCGAAGCAATGCCTCGCAATGTCTCTAATTCGCCCATTTACGGTTCTTCTTTGGTAGAAGGTTTGTCCTTCATATGATGAACTAGAGCCTTCTTATAGCAAGCCCTGCAAAGCGGCTCGTAACTGTCTTTTTCGCCCAAGGCTACAAGACTGTCCTCTTCAGAAAAACGATGTGAGTGATTAGCCAATTCGCCACAGCGCATACAAATAGCATGCACCTTGGTTACATACTCCGCTGTGGCTAGCAAATTTGGAATGGGACCAAACGGTTTACCTAGATAATCCATGTCGAGTCCAGCAATTATGACGCGGATGCCGCTATTTGCCAGCTGATTGCACACATCCACCAAACCCATGTCAAAAAATTGCGCTTCATCAATTCCAACCACATCTACATCATCCGCCAAAATCAGAATATTGGAAGAATTGGGAACAGGTGTGGATTGAATGGCGTTGGAATCGTGCGAAACAACCTCTGTTTCATCATATCGAGTATCAACAGCGGGTTTGAAAATTTCCACTTTCTGTCTAGCGAATTGCGCACGTTTCAGTCTGCGAATAAGCTCTTCGGTTTTGCCCGAAAACATGGAGCCACAGATTACTTCTATCCAGCCCTTTTTTGTTGATTTATTCCTTGAATTCTCTAAGAACATTCTCTTGGCGAGGGCCTTTTGATGATTACTTTTGAAAGTGCCCTGATGCAATACAAAACTAAGAAAAGCGTTAAAGCCTAAACCGGAAAAATCCCTAACAAATGAGCAACCTAAAGGACAAGTTGAATAAGATAGTTGAGCAAGTGAATGAACTGGAAAACAATCCTTCGGAATTAACAAAAGACGCTTTGCTGGCTGAGGTTAGGACCTTTTACGATGTTGTTAAAAACATATCAGAGAAAGCAACAACAAAACCTCAGAAGGCAGCGCCTGTTATAAAAGAAGTTCCCACCCCCAAACCTATTATTGAAGCGGTTAAACAACCAGAACCAGTGGTAGAAAAGGTGGTAGAACCCATAATTGAGAAAGTTGCTGAACCGTTATCCGAAGTAAAACCCGTTGTGGAAACGCCAAAAGCAGACGAAAAACCAAAGGCTAAGAAAGAACCTTTAATTGGGAAAGATGAAGCAGACACCAAAGCTTCTGATAAGAAGATATTGGCGGGTCAGTTTAATAAGGAGCCACTTTCAGACCTCCGTTCTGGAATTCCGTTGAATGAAAAATTCGGAATTATCCGCAATCTGTTTAAAGGAAACGCTTCTGATTTTGGAGATGCTGTTTTAAAGTTGAACAATGCTGCCAATTCCAAGGAAATGGCTCATTACCTCGAACTACTTTCGCAGCGTTTTGAGTGGGACCTTGATTCAGAGGCTTACACCAATTTTTCTGGTTACGTCAGTCGTAAAATGATGAGCTTAGAGCCATCAAGTACGAATGCCGATTAATAGGAAATCATCGATTTGATTGTTGTCTCCCATCCAATCGACTAAGGTTTTTTCAAACTCAATTTTCTGGTCGTCCATTGGTTTTTGATGGATTTTAATCAGCAAGTCTTTCAGCCGTTTATAACCGTACTTCTTCGACTTTTCTCCACCGAATTGATCCGAAACACCATCCGAGAAGAAGTAAAAGGTATCGCCTTTTTGAAGGTCGAATTCGTGTAATTCATAGCGTCTCACATCTTCGTGCATAATGCCACCAATATTAAAGTGGTCGCCCTTAGTTTCGGATAGTTCTCCGTTTCTAATTAGATATAAATAACGATTGGCGGATGAGAAATAAAGCTTTTTCTCATCATGATTAATAGCGCACAAAGCAATGTCCATTCCGTCATGGTTGTCGGTTTCGCCATGCTTCTGTTTTAGTGTTGCCTGAATTTCCCGATGCAAGCGATTGAGAATCACATCTGGCTTTGTTCGTCTTTCAACATTAACAATCTGATTGAGATGATCGTTTCCAATCATGCTCATAAACGCACCAGGAACACCATGACCGGTGCAATCGACCGCAGCGATAAAGCTTGTATTGCCTTGCTTTGAAAACCAGTAGAAATCGCCACTTACGATTGCTTTTGGGCGGTAGAAAACAAAGCTTTCTGGCAAGGCCCTCCGAATTTCATCCATAGAAGGCATGATTGCATCTTGGATTCGCTTGGCATACTGAATGCTTGAAGTAATCTCGGAATTCTTCTCTTCTACGGTTTTCTTTTGTTGCTCAATCTCCTCATTCTTACGTCCTAACTCCTCATTTGCCTTTTTCTTAGTTCTATAACGACCATAAATCAGAACCAACAGCAATACCGCCAGAATAGCAAACGCAATAATCATATTGCGCACAGCCGTTTGCTTGGTCAGTTTAAGGTCTTGAACTTCCTTTTCTTTTCCAAGCAGTTCAATTTCACGTTGCTTTTGTTCGGTTTCAAACTTTACCTGCATTTCTGCCAACTCACGCGAGCTAACCACCCGCTCCAAACTATCGCGAACCGATTTTGCCAACTGCTGAAAATCGTACGAACGCTCGAATTCACCTGCATCAGCATACGTTTGAGAAAGCTTCTCGAACACGCTAATCTGATCTTCCGTACTACCATATCTCTTCGATTCGCGCAAGGCTCGCGTTAAGTAGCCGAGGCCGACATTTAGCTTCTTTTTCTCTGTGTAAATCTCACCTATTGATGTAAGCGTGATTGTACTATAACTGTGGTCCCCAATACGATTTTGCACCTTTTCGGCATCTAAAAAGTACGCAAGGCTCTTATCCAAATCACCCACTTCCTTAAAGTAGGCACCAAGGTTGTTTAGCGTACTTATCTGTCCTTTATCATCACCTATGTTCTTTTGTAATGCGAGCGCCTTTTCTGTGTTAAAAAGCGCCTTCTCTTTATCACCCATTACTAGATGAACCCCACCAATGTTGGAGTACTTACCTGCCATTGAGTTCTTATCACCCAACTCATCGCTTATAGCCAACGAATTTTGATAGAACTCTAACGCCTGATCAAACTTCTCTTGCTGGTAATAAATATTGCCAATATTGTTGAGCGTATTTGCCTCCCCTACCTTGTTTCCAAGTTCTTGAAAAACCGATAAAGCAGTCAAGAAATTTTCGAGTGCGCGTTCTTGGTTGCCGTTACCTCGGTACACAATACCGATGTTGTTAAGCGCATTGGCTAGACCAACTTTATCACTCGTTTGCTGAAATATTTTGAACGCATTTTGATAATAAGCCAAGGCACGATCAAGGTCGCCTTGGTTCTTGTAAACTAACCCAAGATTGTTCAATGAACTTGCTACACCATCCTGATCATTAATGTCCTGACGAATGCTTAACGACTGACTGTAATTGGAAACCGCTTTACTGTATTGACCTTGTTTAAGGAATACGTTTCCAATGTTATTAAGGGAAAGTGCCTCATCTTTCCTTGAGCCATTTTTTCGGTCGTTTTCCAATGCTCGGTTGTGAAAACTCAGTGCCTTTCCATAATCGCCCTTTAACCGATTTGCAGTTCCTGTATTATTGTAGATGGAGCTAATGCGGTTATTGTAGCCAATCATAACGCTCAACCGCAACGCTTCTTTACTCAAATCCAACGATTGGTTTGGATTGATGCGCAACAATAATTCACTTGTCTCCACCAAAACGTCAACACGTGCCGGACTACCTTCTTTTAATTTGGTGTTTAAGAGTTTACTCAAGCTATCAACCTGAGTCTGCTGCGCGTTTGCACCAAATGCAAGCAAGAATAACAGGGCAAATACAAAGGATGAAAGTGTTCTGCGCATGGTTGACAATTGCGCCTAAAGTTAAAGTCGAATTCCCAAAAGCATCACGTCATCAATCTGTTCGATGTCTTCTCCCTTCCAATCATCAAACGTTTTAGTGAGCTGCACCGACTGCTCAAAGATGGAAAGCTGCTTGGTTTCATCCAAGAATTCGCGTACCCTACGCACCATAAATTTCTTGCCTTTTGGCCCTCCAAATTGGTCAACAATTCCGTCTGAAAATAAATATGCAACCGTGTTCCCTTTAATGTGATGTCTGTGGTTTTCAAACTCCTCATTTCTGCGTTGCTCTGCACAACTGATAGACAGTTTATTTCCTTCCAGTTGAATTAACTCACCATCTTGCATGATAAATAGTGGCCGCTGAGCACCAGCAAAATCAACTACTTTTTTCTTGCAATCAATCCGAATAAGAACCACGTCCATTCCCTGGTCGCTTTCAAATTCCTTGGCGCTTTGAGCAAAGGCAAGCTTAATTCCCTTATCCATTTCGGCAAGAACCTCCGCTGGATTATCAATCTTCTTTTCAATGATAATCTGATTTAAAAGGTCTGTTCCAATCATACTCATGAAAGCTCCAGCAACTCCATGCCCGGTACAGTCTACAGCGGCTGCCCAAGACACATCACCTTCTGAAAACACCCAGTAAAAATCACCTCCAACTGTATCTTTCGGACGATAGAAAACGAAATGGTCGTCAAAAGCTTCCTTCATATCTTCTTCAGAAGGGAGTACTGCCATTTGAATGTTCTTGGCGTAGTCAATGCCTTCCATAATATGTTTATTCTGGCCTTCGACAATTTCTTTTTGCTCGCGCAATTCTTTAGTCCGCTCGGTCACCGTTTCCTCCAGAATTCGTTTTTCCTCGAGCAATCTTCGCTCACGTATTTTGATGTAAGCATACGTTATGACCATCAATCCCATTCCTAGAGCAACATAAAACCAGACCGTCTGCCAAATAGGTGGTGTAATTTCAAACTTGAATTCCACGGGCTCAGAGCAGACATCTGAATCATTGCAAGCAAGCAATCTAAACGTGAAATCGCCTGGTGGAAGGTTTGGATAGCTTACATATTCCGCATCGGTGGCTGGGTTCCAGGTGGTTTCATATCCTTCTAAAATCCACTTGAACTCCACTCCCTTCGGATGGCGATGATGAATCCCACGGAAATAGAATTGCAACGAATTCTGCGTGTGGTCGAGTTTCAAATTTTGAGGTAAGCCACCAGCAGAAACTTCATAATCCATGGACAACCAATCCGTTTCTTTGAAGAACAATTGCAGATTGGTGAGCAATAATCTCGGCTTTTCTAGAGTCGGCAATTCCTCGGATGGAATATATCTGACAATTCCTTTACTCGTTCCAATCCAAAGTGCATTTTCTTCGGCTAGCATTACACCTCGCTTACATGCGGAACCTAGAAAACCGTCTCCACTATCGAACTCGACAACCTTTACGGAATCTCCTGTTATTGATAGTTTATGAAGCCCATTTGCGCTTCCCAAGAAAAGGTCAAGCCCTAGAAAAGCAAGTGAGCGAGCCGATGAACTATGAAGCGCATTATCAGCCTCAATCGCGTTAGCTACACCATCTTTGAACAAGAAAAAACCATCCGACTGCGTAGCAATAGCCAAACCCATTTGCCCTATGGCAAAATCCGTGATAGGAGATTCAGAATCGACCTCGATTTCCCCAGCAACATTTCCATCTTTTAATAGGAAAACGTTCCCCGTAGCCGTTCCCAGATAAACGGTGCCATCATCTGCAAGCTCCATTGAAGTGATATGCTGGGAATCCACATCATCTGAAATAAAAATGACTCGAAAGCCGCTTCCATCATACTCGCTTAAACCGTTTGGTGTGCCAATGAGCAGATTACCCTCCAAATCTTGCAACAAACAATTTATGTTGTTGTCGGCCAACCCGAATTCATCCGAATAGATGTAAAGCTTCTCTCCATCAAATTGGAACAGTCCGCCAAAATCCATGGTGCCGAACCAAATATTGCCATCTCCATCTTCTGCAATTGAACTTATTTGGCGATCATTAATATCTGGGTCATCGAATGCTTTTACGAAGCTCTCGCCATCAAACTCAAGCACTCCGCCAGCCTCGTTTGCAGCCCAAAGTTTTCCATTGCTATCTCGATAGAAAAAGCTTGGGTCAATGTCAAATTCAGTTGAAGAGAAATAATGTGCAAACGCCAAATTCAGTACTCGAACTAAGCCTTTTTTAGTCCCGAGCCATGCGTTGCCTTCTATATCAATAAAGACAGAAAGCAGCTCATTACTTGGCAATCCGTTCGCTTCCGTAAGCTGAAGCAGATCTGTATTTCGTACACGGTTAAGGCCACCGTAAGTAGCCAACCAGATATCTCCGTTTTGGCTTATTGCAACCTCATTTACTTGGCTATTACTCAGGCCATCCATCGAGGACGTGTTCTTAAACATATTATCCTTCCAAATACTCAAACCGCCAAGGGTTCCCACCATCATATGACCATTTGTAAAATGTAGGCTCGTCACATAGTTGTTCACCAACCCGTTTACCATATGAAGTTGGTAAGTATTCTTGCCGTCAATTACCGTTAGTCCAGAACCGAATGTTCCTATCCAAATGCTTCCTTGGTCATCTTGCGAAATGGCTTGGGTATTATTGCTTACCAGTCCGTCATCTGTGGTTAGGCTAACCCATGTACTTCCATCAAATTTGGAAACGCCCCCAAATGTTGCAACCCAGATATTGTCTTTATCGTCTTGGAAAATATCGTGAACTTCATTGTTTGCCAGACCATCTACTTCGGAAATACGTTGAATGGAATCTGGAAAAATGATGGAAATTCCGGCTGTTTGATGTCCTACCCAAACACGGTTTTCACTATCGCAAAAAATGGCCGTACAGTTGTTCTCTGCAAGTCCATCTCTTCGTACATAATTGACGAAGTTTTTTCCGTCATAGCGGCTAACACCACCGTTGGTTGCCACCCAGATATACCCTTCAGCATCTTGCGCAATGTCGTTTATCTGAACACCTGCAATTCCGCTTTCGTTATCGAGAATCACAAGGTCATAAACCTGCGCTCTCACGCTCAAAATTGAGGTGAAAAATGCGCCAATAAGAAGAAGAAAGAGTATGTGTCTCTTCAATTCCGTTTGATAAAGTTCCTAGTTCCTTATCACGTAAATACGGGATTGAGCCGAATAGGTTCGGATTTAACCCTTAGAAAGAAATTCCTTAAACCACAATCCTGAATCCTTTATCGTCCGTTTCTGTGTTTCAAAATCTACATGAACCAACCCAAATCGTGGATGATAGCCTTCCGCCCATTCGAAATTATCTAGTAAAGACCAAGCGAAATAACCTGCCACATTTACGCCTTCTCGCTTGGCGCATAATACTTGCCGCAGGTAATCCTGATAGAATTTTTTGCGCTGCTTATCATGCACAAAATCACCATCAACCACATCCGGAAAAGCAGCGCCATTTTCAGTTACAATAATCTTGTCAATCTTCTCATACTTATCAAAGTACTTGAGCATGTCATAAATGCCTTCGGGATGAACCTCCCACTTCATTTCCGTGATTGCTGGGCGCGGCTTCAGATTTTTAGGAGCAATAGGATTTCCAGCCATCCACGGTATAATTCCGTTGGCTTTTGTTACCATTCTTGAATAATTCTGAAGGCCATAAAAGTCAAAATCAAACTCTACGCGTTTCATATCTCCATCCAGAATATATTTCTCCATTTTCCGAATCATCGGTAAATCATCCATTGGATAGCCCAAACCTTGGGGCGGTTCGATGTAGAGTCGATTAACCAGCGCATCAAAACGTCTGGTAGTCTTGTCGTGTCTCTTTTTCTCGTTCACGGGGTCAATGGGCGAACAACTGAATGTGGTGCCAACATTTGCATCGGGAACGTTGGCCCGGATTATCCTTCCGCCATCTGCCTGACACATAGTAGAATGATGGCAAGTAGGCAGGAAATTCTTCGGCCACATTTTGCCGGGCGCATGCATTCCTAGCATGTAACCCACAATGGTAAATGATGCTTGTTCATTCATCACCATCCAATTCTTTATCTTATCACCGTATGTTCTAGTAATCAGGTCAACGTACTCTTCAAACCAATTGGTTACGTCTCGGTTTTGCCAGCCGCCTTTATCTTCCAGCGCTTGCGGCAAATCCCAGTGGTAAAGCGTTAACCAAGGCTGCACACCTTGTTCCAAACACGAATCAATCACACGGTGATAAAAATCCAATCCCTTCTGATTCACCTGGCCTGTTCCATTCGGAAGCACTCGGGACCACGAAGTGGAAAAGCGGAACACATCCATGTTCATCTGCTTTATCAAACCAATATCTGATGGGTAATTATGGTAGAAATCGCAGCTTACATCGCCATTCTCATTATTATCAATATTTCCGCGTTTATGCGAAAATGTATCCCAAATAGATGGCCCTTTCCCATCATGATTCCAAGCACCTTCTATTTGGTATGCGGCTGTGGCGGCTCCCCAAAGAAAATCATCTCCAAAATCAGCAGCGGTAAAGTCAAGTTTCTGTTCGGGTTTCGATATTCCAGAAGCGTACGGTGCCAAGGCCAAACCTGCACTGCCCATCATTGCTCTTCGAATTGCGTCTCTTCTATCCATGCTTAATTGTTGAAATCCGTTCAAAAATACCTTTCTGATTGTGGGAAAGGGTCTTTGAAAGGGCTAATTTTGCAGCAAAATCAAACGAGATGAAATTCGGTGTAGTCATTTTCCCAGGTTCTAATTGCGATCACGACATGATTCATGTGCTCCGTGATATTATGAAACAGGAAGTTGTTGAGCTTTGGCACAAAGATCACGACTTGCAAGGAGTTGATTTTGTAGTGCTTCCAGGCGGTTTTTCCTTCGGAGATTATTTACGCTCCGGAGCCATTGCACGCTTTTCACCAATTATGAAAGAGGTGATTGAATTTGCAAACAACGGAGGTTACTTACTAGGTGTTTGCAACGGCTTTCAAGTGCTTTGCGAAGCTGGTTTGTTGCCTGGTGCATTATTGCACAACAACACTCAGAAATTCATCTGTAAGAATGTGAATATTCGTTGCGAAACGTCAGACTCGCTGGTTACCAATCAGATGAAGCCAGGCGCAGCAATGAAAATTCCAATTGCTCATGGCGAAGGACGTTTTTATGCAGACGCAGAAACGCTAACAGAGCTTCAGACAAACAACCAAGTGCTTTTCCGCTATTGCGATGAGAATGGAAAATTGGATGACGCTGCCAATCCTAATGGATCGGTAAGCAACATTGCTGGCGTTACCAATAAGAGAAGAAATGTATTTGGAATGATGCCGCACCCAGAACGTGCAGCTGATGAAAACCTTGGAAACTTGGATGGGAAAGCTCTGTTCGAATCCATACTTGCTGGCGTTTCCGTTTAAGAATTACGAAAGTTTAGACCAAAAGAAAGGCTCACCAAATGGTGAGCCTTTTGTTTTTCAAACAAGAATCTTGTTATACAACTTTCACGTTAACTGCGTTCAAACCTTTTCGGCCTTCTTTCAGTTCAAACTCAACTTGGTCATCCTCACGAATTTCGTCAATCAATCCAGAGACGTGAACAAAATATTCTGTTTTTGTTTCATCATCGATAACGAATCCAAAACCTTTAGAATCGTTAAAAAACTTTACTGTACCTTTTTTCATTGTAATAGATAATAATTATTATGCGGCAAAAATAGTGTAATTTCTTTCACACACGCGAGACA
>Ga0209632_10003425_pt1 | contig 14597 bp, 15 predicted proteins | sample COG_10_FD_184754 | JGI IMG/M metagenome (GOLD analysis project Ga0209632, IMG submission 184754) | Pelagic Microbial community sample from North Sea - COGITO 998_met_10 (SPAdes) (version 2) | ecosystem: Environmental > Aquatic > Marine > Neritic zone/Coastal water | place: Helgoland, sampling... | reverse complement strand
AAGCTAAAAGCCAGAAGCCAGAAGCAACAGTCCGGGTATGACCATCAATTTTCCGGCCATGCTATGGGTGGCGCGCTAGGTTTCCATAGACGCTACGGTCCATGGTAGGTGAATGCCAAGAATGAAATTTCTGTTAGTCTTGCCAATCACATTACCTGAAATAATAAGGAAGCAGGCCATTGTAATGGCGAAATACGGATGAAAAATATCCGCATTGCCGAGGCTCACCATCATTCCCACATGTGATATCAGCAACACAAGGCCGACACTAAAAACCATTATATCCATTGCCCGAAGGCTATTAATTATAGCGAATTTTTGGGGTCGAGAAATGAACCATGAGATTAACCACAACGATAGATACTACAAAGGAAATCGGCATTATCAAGATCACGAGCCGTTTAGGCGCGTAGTTTCCCGCCACGCCTTTAAAGTTATACTAAGTGGGAATGGTTTCAGGAAGTCCGTGATAGATGATTATCCCCACGACAACGATGCGGCGAGACAAGCAAAAATTAGTGCATCAGCAGTATGGATTTTTTTTCAATTTCCGTTTTTTCTTGAAAAAACCCGATGACGAATTGTGCGGCATCATCGAAAAAAGATGTATTGATTGAATAATTAATGCGCTGGCACATTCGATTCACAATCACCAAGTCGGTGGCCTCTAACTTACTTAGATGATGGGTTCTGGAAGGGCCGCTAATATCGAAATGCTTACCCAGCTCGCCGGCCGACATTTCACCCATTCTGAGAAGGCCGAGAATCTTGCGACGTGCCGGAACTGATATGGCTTCGAAAAATATCCAAATACCTAAACAAGACCAAGTGCTAATTCATTTGGCAATGGGAAATACAGCCCTCTGAGCGAGGGCTAATCTAGCTGAGGGTCAGTGTCTGTCCTATCTCGGGCAGTTATAGACACCAAAATCTTGCTGCCCGTTATCAATGAGGGATTCGGGCACAACGGTGTTTCCACCCATGCGTCCTGCTTCATTTCGGGCCAGAGTTAGCAGTTCTTCCTGCAGGCTTTCGCCGCCACGTTCAACGGTCACAATTGAGCCCAAGGTCTTTGAGGTGGCGCGCCCGACGCGTTCACAATTGCCGATACGATCGACACCGACAAGACTGACATTTTCACCCTCGGCTGTGAGTTGTACCCATGTACAGCTAGTTATTGCCACTGCGGCAATCGCTGCCACTAGAAAACTCTTCATGATTTAACCCCTTTCTGTAAGAACTTGCCTTGGCGCAGTGCAAGAATTGAAATGCAATGAGTCTGAGCCTTCGTCAGTATTCGATTCTAACAGCATTATTTCGGGCTGCCGAACGCAATACTGTAACAGTGGCTGCTGGGCCCGCTGCGATCTGTATGTGCTATTATTCATACTCGTTTGTGCCTGCTATTGAGAGAGCGTTATGGCTGTTTGTGAGAGTGATGTATTAATCGAGTCATTGAAGGCTATCGTCGGTCTTGCTGGATACCGTGAGGGTGCGGATATCGAGTCGAAGAACTATCAGGATGCGATGGGTGCCAGATCTATTCCTCCTTTGTTATTGCTGCGACCTGATTCCACCGAGCAGGTATCTGCGATTCTTAAAGCCTGCCATGGGGCCGGTCAGCCGATTGCTCCGCAGGGTGGTATGACAGGATTAGTATCTGCCGCCGCGCCGCTAGAAGGAGAAATATCACTCAGTTTCGAGCGTATGAAAAAAGTGGTAGAGGTAGATCCCTTTACTAGTTCTATGACGGTAGAGGCTGGCGCAGAGTTACAAACTATTCAAGAAAAGGCCGATGCCCACGGCTTGTTATTTCCGCTAGATCTCGGCGCGAGAGGCAGTTGCACGATTGGTGGCAATCTCTCCACGAATGCTGGAGGGAATCGCGTTATACGCTACGGGATGATGCGAGAATTAGTAGTAGGGCTAGAAGCGGTTCTAGCTGACGGTACGATCATTGACGGATTGCACAAGCTGCGAAAAAACAATACCGGCTACGACCTAAAGCAACTGTTCATCGGTAGCGAAGGCACTCTGGGTGTTATCACTCGCGCGGTACTGAAGCTATCTCCAAAACCTAGCAGTCAAGTTGTGGCGATGTGCGCGGTCAACGATTTTGCGAAGGTGGCAGATCTACTGGTACAAGTTCAGGCAGGCCTGGGCGCAAACCTTAGTGCGTTCGAAGTTATCTGGAATAACACCTACAAGCTTATTGATCAGCACGTGCCTCATGCCACCGTGCCGATGGACGATCATTATGATTTTTATGTGCTCATAGAGAGTATGGGCTCGCACGCCGAGAAGGATAGCGACCTTTTTCTCGAAGTCTTGTCGCAGGCGAGTGAGGAAAAATTGATCGAGGAGGTAATAGTAGCTGACTCGGACACGAAGATTAAAAATCTCTGGACCGTGCGCGATGCGGCTGCGGAAGTCGCTCCAGGCGTTGGCTATATGCATACCTATGACGTGAGTCTAAACGTTGACGACATGGGTTACTTCGGCGAAGAAGTTGAAAATAGACTTCGCGCTGAATGGCCCGATGCGATATTCGGGTTATTCGGGCATATTGGCGATGGCAATGTACATATCATTATTCATGTGGGACCGGATACGCGAGATCTACACCTACAGATTGATGAGATCATCTATGGTCTAATACAGGAGTTGCACGGTGCCGTTTCAGCTGAACACGGTATCGGCTTAATGAAGAAACAGTTTCTGCCGTACAGCAAGAGCGAACCGGAGGTTGCACTCATGAAGGCGCTAAAGCACACGATGGACCCGCAAGGAATACTTAATCCAGGCCGCGTTTTCTAATCGCTGTCTAACGAGCACTCAGAATTAAACAATTTGAAGAATAACTAGCACAAGCATTGGAGAGAAAAAGGAATGACTAGCAATAACTTAACCGGCAAAAATGTAGTAATTATCGGTGGTACAGCAGGTATTGGACTTGCAGCAGCGCAGGCAGCTGCCGCAGCAGGCGCTAACGTTTGGGCTGCAGGGCGCTCGGCAGGACATATCGAGTCCGCGAAGCAAGTCGCCAATGGCAGCTTCGAAGTGCGGCAGGCAGATACACACGATGCGGCCAGCCTCGAGGCCATATTCAAAGAAGTAGGTACTATCGATCATCTAGTTTCAGCAGCAGTGGGCGGAGAGCGAACTCTTAAGCCTTTCCTCGAGCAAACTGAAGATCAGTTCAAGGCTGCCTACGATAAGCTCTGGGGTTATGCCAAGGTTGTTAGAACTGGTGCTACTTATCTTGCCGCAGATGGCGCTATAACACTTGTTAGCGGTTCGCCGGCTCGTAAGATTAAGCCTGCCCAGTCGCCGTTAAGTTGTGTTGGTGCGTCGGTTGAGAATTTAGTGCGCTGCTTGGCTGTAGAGATGGCACCAGTGCGTGTCAATGTGGTTTCGCCGGGCACGGTAGACACCGCGATGTTTGATTGGATGGGTGATGAGAAACAGAGCAAGCTAGCAGCAATGACTGCAACCCACCTGATTAAGCGTGCGGGAACATCCGAAGAAGTTGCGCAGGGTATTCTGTTCGTTATGCAGAACGGCTTCGTGACAGGTACTACGATTGACGTTGATGGCGGTCGCATACTGAGCTAGTTAGTTTGGTCCGAACGCTCAAGGCATGATGAGCGAAGAACAATCTCCGATATTGAAAGTGGTATTGACGCATGAAAAATGAGCAGGAAGCAGTTAAGTCAAACGTAGCCGACTCGGATATGGGGCTGATCGATTCGATCTATGCTCGGCATTCGGTGCGGGGCTATCTGGACAAAGAAGTACCGCAGGATGTGATGAATCGAATCTTCGAGATTGCGCAGCAATCACCGTCTAACTGTAATGTGCAGCCATGGAAGGTCTTTGTTGCTTCGGGTGCATTAAAAGACCGGCTGAGAAGGCAGATGGTTGAGGCAACATCCGGGGGAGTTACACCGAACCCCGACTATCCTTACCGCGGCGATTTTTCTGACGAATACCGTACCCGACAAGTTGAATGCGCCGTCGCGCTTTATTCCAAGATGGGCATAGGCAGGGGCGATAAGGAAGGACGGATGCGAGCGGTGCTGCGTAATTTCGAGTTTTTCGATGCACCGCACATCGCATTTCTTGGGATGCACGCAGATTTTGGACCGACTGTTGCGATCGATGTAGGGATGTTCGCACAGTCACTCATGTTAAGTATGGTGGCGTTTGGGCTACATAGCTGTCCTATGGGCACAATGCGCAACTATCCTGATATGGTACGGGAGGCCTTCGAAATCGCAGATGGTACAAAAATTCTATTCGGTATAAGCTTTGGCTACGAGGATACTTCGGTAGATGCAAACGCGACACAAACTACTCGCGACGATATCTCTGCGAATGTGGTGTTCCGGTCTGAATGAGCGCTACTGAATAGGCACTACTTAAAGTAATTAAAACACGGGTTAAGAATTCTACTACCATGAGCCTCAAACCTGTCATTCTCTTGTACGATCTAAACAATACCTTAGTCGATGAGGCAGCAGCGCTAATTGGGCATACGGGGCTGTACACTACGATCAATACGTACAATGAAACCAATGCCAGAGAGGCGATTCACCAATACAATCGCTTTTTTGGTCTGGTTACAAATAAAATTTCCTGTGTGGTAACTGGCTGGAACCCTTACAAGAAGCCTAGGGATCAATTTATCTTTCAACTACGCAGCGAAGAGAAACGCAGTCCGTTTCGCAGCCCTACGCCAGTGATTATTATTACCGAAGATCACCGTCGCGATTTGAAGACATTGGCGTTGGATCCCACCGATGGTGGTGCTGTAGCTTATATGCACATGGATAATTTTCAGAATTCCATCGCTGATAATTTGCACAAGGTAGTTTTTGGCAATCGTGCGCAAGAGCTCAATTCGGTGGCCTACGCACAGTTTTCCAGTCAGGAAGATTTTGACTAGTCTCTGTTAAAGGGTTTCTATTCACTATGTTAGCTCATTTTGTATTCTTAAAAATAAAACCCCCGATTTTATTTTCATTTGTCTTTCTGCTATTTGGCTGTCAATCAAGTGCGCCACCTGAATTTGGTATGGTTGACTGGTACATAGCCAATGGAACTGGAAGTAGTGTGACATTGAACCTTTACGACAAGGTATGTGGTCGTAATCATTACCGTGTTCGAGTATCTAGGTCGTCAGAAACTGCTATTTCAACTTGTGCCAACGAATCGGGAAACGCTGAAATCCGCTATAGCAGAACTGCAGGATACAGTGTCTTAGAAAACCCTGTGCAACATAATGTTATAAGCAGCAATCAATCATTACTTGTGAGCGAATAAAAAGCCACTATAAGCGATAGTGATAAAAGGCACAGCTATTTTTAGCTTTGAGGCTCGTGGTCAAATTAGCACCTTCTTAGTTTTTTAGTTCTTTGTAGCGGAAACAATTACCAGTGTGGTCATTGATTAGTCCTGCCGCCTGCATGAGCGCATAGCATATCGTGCTACCGATGAACTTGAAATCGCGCTTCTTGAGATCTTTCGCCATTGCATCGCTGATGTCGGTTGTAGCAGGCACCTCTTTGCGCGTCTTGCGCTTGCCGTCCAACACATTACCGCCTGTGAAAGACCAGATGTAACTATCGAAGGTGCCGAATTCTTTTTGTACTTTTTTAAAGGCAAGCGCATTGCTACGAATAGAATATAGCTTCAGGCGATTGCGAATAAGGCCAGTATCTAAAAGCAATTTCTCGATAGACTTGTCGGTCATTTGCGCCACCTTGTCTATCTCGAAATTCCTGAAACACTTGCGGTAATGATCACGTTTTTTAAGCACGGTGATCCAGCTTAAGCCGGCCTGCTGACCCTCGAGACAGAGAAACTCAAACAGGAGTCTCTCGTCATGCACGGGTACGCCCCATTCCTCATCATGATAGGCGATATACACAGGATCTTCTCCTGGCCACCAGCAGCGTTTCTTCATGGTATAGCGTCCTTTTTAGGGTAATTACTGCATATAAATAGCAACACATACAGCTGATATTTTCCTCATTATGACAAAATAGCGAGCCTGAGCATTGCCTTGATTCAGTGTATTTTGATCTTACTTCTTGACCTGAACAAGATCTAGGTCAAGGAATTTGGGGGTGTTATGGCAGCGAAGGGTACGAATTAGGAGTAGTCGTGGCTTTTTTATCAGATCAAAGAACAAAACTTTTGTTTGAACAGAGTAAGACCTATACTGCGCGCACACCTTAGGAGTGCCAGTATTTCTTCCCCCTCTTTAGATTCTATTGCCGCCAAATCCAGCCCCTTCGCTGTATTCTCCATAGCGCAATTTCGCTGGTTGTTTCTTGGCAACGCGGCCTTCTTCTTTGCCATGCAAGGACAGATGCTTACCCGCACAATCATCGCTTGGGATCTCACAGGCGAGGCGACGTCGCTCGCTTATATAAATTTAGTGGTAGCGATACCGATGATCTTCGCCTCTCTGGTGGGAGGTGCGATCACCGATAGAGTCGAGCGCAGGCAACTCGTGATTATCGGCCAGTGTCTGATCATGGCTAACGAGATCTTCATTCTTATCATGCTACTTACCGAGCGTCTGGAATTCTGGCATATGCTCTGTACCGCCTTCGTCGCGGGCTGTGCCTTTCCATTCATTATGCCCGCGCGCATGGCGATCACGGCGACAGTAGTCGGCCCGGAAAAACTGCAGAGTGGCATAGCGTTTTCCAGTGGCGTGATGAATCTGAGTCGGGTCATCGGTCCGGCGATCATGGGTGTAGTAGTGGCCCAATATTCGGCGACAGCTGCTTATATGCTTTCGGTTTTACTTTATGCCACAGCCATTCTTTGCATGCTTGGCGTACAACGCAGTCGATCCAACCCCACCGACAAGCCGAAAGAGAAACTGTTGGCAGATATCAGCGAAGGTTTTAGCTATGTGCGCAGCAATCGACCCATACTACTTTGCCTCGTGTTTGGTTTGGTGCCGATGCTGCTAGCCATGCCTTTTCAAAGCATTCTAGTGATGTTGGCAGAGCAGCAGTGGGACGTAGGCGAGAGCGGTGTCGGGACGCTAATGGCGGTAGGCGGAATAGGTGGTGTGCTGGGTTCGATCTGGATTTTACGCCGCGGCGACAAGGCTTCGCGCCTTAAATTGATGATAGGCAGTACGGCAGCCTTCGGTGTGCTACTCGCTATATTCGTGGAGATAGACAGCTTCTACCTAGCCCTGATTCCGCTCTTGCTAGCCAATATGTGCGTCAGTGCGAGCCAGACTATCAACAATGCCTCGGTGCAGATACTCGTGGATGACAGCGTAAGAGGACGCATGAGTAGCTTCATGATGCTGTCCTTTGCGCTTACGCCTATCGGCGTATTTCCGTTAGCGATTGCTGCGGACAGTATCGGCGCAGCGAATGCGCTATTCGGTGCGTGCATGCTGCTTATCGTGACGGTAGCGGGCTTCTATTTTTTAAGTCCAACGCTGAGAAACTTAGATAGCAATATAAAGACGGCGATGGGAAAGGCGATAGAAAAGAAGAAGGCAGCAGCTACAGTGAAAGCGATAAGCTAAAGTTAGTTTGCGCTGTTCGTTTCTTTGGCTAGAATTTTAGTGATGCCGTGACCAATGTTGCGAGTGGATAGGCGCACTTTAATTAGGAATAAGATCAGTCCCATGATCACTAATAACATCGCGCGGGAAAAAACACCGACACGAACACGATCCACTGCATAGCTCAATCGCAGGTGAGACCACGTTCAGTGATTCCGCAATGTCTGCCAACACAAATACAGGCGCCATCGCCAATTGAATGACGCTAGCAGATGCTTCTTTTTCTGTGAGTTTGCCATGATGAGGTTGTCAGTGCTTCTTTTGATTAAACCTAAGCGGCTTTTGCATCGATGTCTTTCCAATGGTGTGCGCCAATGCCAGGTGTGCGAGTCAAACTAATCCATAGTTCTGCAAAACCTATGTTCACTACACCTGCCATCCAGAATGTAGTGCCGAATAACACAGGAATCCCAATCTCTGTTGTCGACATCAAGACCGTCAGCATTAAGCGCTCGGTAGCTATTGCCAACATTAGAGCAAAGGCGCGAATCATCCATTCGCGATGCTGACCAAAATTGCGCTGTTTAATGCGCACAATAGCCATGATCAAGCAGAGCAATATAAAGCCAGAGAAGAAGGCTGTAGCCATGGACTCATTAAAGCCCTGACCGCCAACACCCATGAAGGGATCGAATACGCCGATGGCGATGCCGGAGAAGGCGCCAATAACACCGCAAAGTACAAAAATGCGCCCACTGATGCGATGCAGCTTGATGTGCTTCTTACGCACGTTACGCATGAACTGCAGTGGCCCGAGAACCATCACAAAGAATCCAGGCCCGAGATGCAGAACAGTAGCCAGTGCATTGGTGTAATAGCGAATATCGAAGGCATTGAACACCTCTTCCGGATTTGCGATTGGCTCAGAAAACGCACCAACCATGAAGCCTGTCCTAGCAAAGATAGCCGATAGACCCGTCAAAACCAGAATCGCAACCAAACCCCACCCTATGACTTCCAAGCTCTTACGAATGGCAGGCATGGGTGCCGCCGAAAATCCCATACCATCTTGCGTCTTATTTGGAGCAGCGTCACCTGCAGTTAAATCTGACATGCAATCCCCCGATTACTTTTGACAAAATTCAATCGGGCGAAGCATATAGGGGGGAGGGAGAAAAAGCTAGCTACGCTGGGCGTTGGCGTACTTGTAGCTATGCAGTGACCGAATCAAATTAAGTGTATATAATCCAGTCTCCACGCGCCCATAGCTCAGCTGGATAGAGTAACTGGCTTCGAACCAGTTGGTCGGGAGTTCGAATCTCTCTGGGCGCGCCAAATTTGATCTGTAGTCAAAAGTGGCGAATCAGTGCGGGAAGGTAATGTTCCTATATCCGATAGCTTATTTGACTGTTAGCCGACGCAGTTTTGCTTCTAGCTCATCGGGCTCGACTAGTCCGACTGGGTGGTAAATTTCCCCGCCATTAACTAAATTAAATTTCAAAATAAGGCTAAGTTTTAGTCCGTAACCGAGACACACAAAATTTTTATGAATCTTATTTTTTTTGATTTAGATGGAACTTTATTAAATAGTGCTTCCGAGATATCCCCGTTTACGAAAGAAACTCTTGTTCTTTTAGATGAAAAGAACATAGCGTATACCGTAGCGACGGGGCGGACTATGCTCTCGGCAAAGAGTATCCTAAAAAATCACGATTTTGTTTTGCCCCAAATATACAATAATGGGGTAACGATATGGGATCCCAAGTCTCAGGAGCTGATTCTTGAGCACCTGCTTGGCAGTCAGGAAATTTCGACCGTGGTTGATCTTGCTATCTCACAGGAAATTACTCCTTTTGTTCACGCTATCGATGATCAGCATTACTTTATTTATCATTCTGCTCCGCGCCATAAAGTAGAAGAAGATCTTATTAATACGCGCTATTGTCACGCCGACGCTAAAATTTTACCTATCGAGGAATTGACTGCTACTAGCCAAGTTACAAATATTAGTATGATTGGTGTTGCTGAAGCAATTAACCCAATTTTGCAAGAGCTTAAAAAAAAGCCTAACCTAGTTTTTTATTCTGGGCCAGCTATAGAGGGTGATCAATTTAGGTGGGTCGATATTCATCACTGTGCAGCGAGTAAGGGCGCGGCTGTTGCTACTATAAAAAATCGATTAGGAGCCACCAACGTAATTTGTTTTGGTGATAGTGACAATGATTTAAGTATGTTTGAACTCGCTGACGAAAGTTACGCTCCAGAGAATGCGAAAGTTAATATTAAGCAGCTAGCTAACGCCGTTATAAGGAATAACTATGAGGACGGAGTAGCTCATTTTTTGCGAGAGCGCTTCTCTTTATAATATAAGCTCTCGGTTTCTAAAAGCGAAGGGCGTTTCGATTTGGTCTTCTCGAAGAAAGACTTCCCCAAACCCTTCTTGGGAATACGCGCGACAACGAAAATGGTATTCCGAGAAATTAGGCAATCAAAATTAGTTTTCTAATTTCTCAAAATTTACCAACTGCTCTAAATTTTACTACGCCTGCCCAAATGCAAAGATCAAAATTCTCTGACCGTTTTGATTCCTGATGAGGCGAGTACAAGGGATAGTATGTAGTCACTCCAACTCCATGATTTTTCGCTATGGGATTGACCATCAGATATTGAAATCACGAACGCAGATAGAGGGTTTATATTGAGCGAGACATCACCTATTCAATGAACTATTATCCTAATCTATTGATATGAAGAGAGAGTTCAGTGACTGATATAACCAGTCTTTTTGATGAGAGCGCCCGCCTTAAGGTTCGTGAGGATGAAACGGTCTCTGGGTGGTCAGTTGGTTTGGTTATCTTCGGCATTTGTCTTACTTTGCCTAGTTTATACACGGGGGCAGCGGCGGCAAATAATCTCGGTGTCATCGGCACAGTTCAGGCAATTGGTATCGCCAGTTTGGTGCTGGCGTCAATGTCGATTCCTGCGGCGATCGTTGGAGCAAAAACTCGGCTTAGTAGCTATCTCATCATCGAATTCGTATTTGGTCGCCGTGGCGCAGATTTTGTGAATGCTCTGCTTGCTCTAACCCTTATTGGCTGGTTTGCTGTCACCGCAGGTTTTTTTGGGCAAACACTAGAAATAGCATTTTCTGAGATTCTAGGATATTCGCCTCCTGTTTGGCTCCTAACATTAGTCTCTAGCGCCCTAATCCTAATGACAACATTGTTCGGTTTTAAAGCGATTGACCGACTCTCCTTATTTGCGGTCCCTCTTCTAATTCTATTCCTCATCTATGTTGCCAATTTGTCTTTGGCATCGGTGAGTTTTAGCGACCTACTCGATATTCCAGGAAACGATCCTGATTATTTCTCAACGGCAGTTTCTACAATTATTGGAAGCCTTATAGTTGGTGTTGTGTTGATGCCTGATCTATCTCGTTACGCAAGAAATACTAAAGACTGCATCACGGCATCAATTCTTGGAAACGGACTTGGCAATTCATTTTCGATGCTAATTGCTGTGTTTCCTGCGCTTGCAACAAGCTTGCTTGATCCTATGGCTTATATGATCATGTTGGGTGTTGTATTTTCTGCATTTATCATTCTCGTCTTTGCTACATGGACAACCAATAGCGTTAATCTTTACAGTACAACCTTAGCAGTTGCGGTCATACTGCCGAAGTTATCTGAATGGAAGTTGATGATTTTCTGCGGCATATTTGGCACCGCTATAGCTGTGGCTGGTTTGGCGGATTACTTCATCTCTTTTCTAGAATGGCTGGGAGTTATCGTTCCACCAATTGCTGGCGTCTATCTCACCGATTACTTTTTACTTAAACGAACAGCCTTTGACTTGGATATGCTAGAAAAAGTTGAAGACTATGATAAGGCCGCTTTAGTGGCCTGGGTTACAGCAACGGTTATATCAGTTTTAGCATTTTGGTTTGAAGTATCAATAACAGGCATCGCTAGTCTTGATGCGCTGCTAATTACTATTCCATTGTATTTACTTTGTTTGAAAGCGTGGCCAACACGCTTTGAGCGAGCCGAAGGACATAGCTTGTGAAGATAGGAATTGATGTTGGTGGCACCCATACCGATGCTGTGGTGCTTTCTGGCTCGGAGATATTAGCAACCCACAAAGCACTTACCTCTGCTGATGTGAAAGAAGGGATTGTGAACGCTTTGGATGCAGTCATGTTCGGCGCGTCATTAAAGCCTAGTGATGTGTCTGCTGTAATGATAGGTACCACTCATTTTACCAACGCTGTCATTGAACGAAAGCATTTGAGCTGCACTGCAATTATCCGCGCGTGTTTACCTACCGGAACAGGGATACCACCCCAGTGTGACTGGCCTGAAGATATAGCTAATTCACTTGGCAACCATGTCTATTCTATTAAAGGAGGTCATACCTTCAGTGGCGATGAGATTCATGCCCTGGATGATGTGGAAATTCGATCTGTCATCAAAGATATCGCGCACAAGGGAATAGAATCTATTGCCGTTGCTGCAGCATTTTCACCGATGAATCCCGCGCATGAGGTGTATATAGCTAACAAGATAAGAGCAGAGATACCGAATGCTAATATTACTCTAAGCCATGAAATAGGCAGATTGGGACTATTGGAGAGGGAGAATGCAGCGCTGCTCAATGCTGCATTAGGTTCTCTTGCAGATACTGTGGTTAGTAGCATGAAGCAAGCTCTAATCGAGAGACAAATAGATTGTCCCTTCTTCGTGAGTCAAAATGATGGCACGTTGATGTCGGCTGATTACATTGCCAATTACCCAGCGTTGACATTCGCCAGCGGGCCGACCAATTCGCTGCGGGGAGCGGCTATGCTTTCGCAAATTAGCGATGCGATTGTTGTGGATATTGGGGGCACAACATCAGATGTCGGTGTATTGGCAAACGGTTTTCCCAGGGAGAGTAATAGTTTCATTGATGTAGGTGGCATACGTACTAATTTTCGCATGCCAGATATTATGGCCATTGGAGTAGGTGGAGGTAGTTTAGTTTCGGCTGATGGTACTTCTGTTGGACCAAAATCGGTTGGTCATCGATTGGTAACTGAAGGTTTGGTCTTTGGTGGAAATCAAGTAACGGCAACAGATATCGTTGTGGCTGCAGGGCTTCACTCTATAGGCGACATGCAAAAAGTTGCTCACTTAAAGCCTGAGATGATTGAGGCGGCTGGTGATGAAATGCATCGACTAATTGACGATGCGATCGATAGAATGCGTCCTAGCGACGATCCAGTACCTGTTATTTTGGTAGGTGGTGGTTCGATTCTGGTGTCACAGCAGTTGAATTCAGCCTCCAAAGTAGTCTGTCCCGAACATGCAGATGTGGCAAACGCGATTGGCGCTGCTATTGCGCAAGTGGGCGGAGAAGTTGAGTCCATTATTAGTTACAGCAAAATAAAGCGCGAAGACGCGATTGCTAAGAGCACTCAGGAAGCGAAAGACAAAGCTGTGCTCGCCGGAGCAGATGGTAACTCGCTTCGAGTACTTGATGTAGAAGAAACACCAATGAGTTATATGGATGACAATGCAGTGCGGCTACGGATCAAAGTCGTGGGAGAATTAAAACAGTTGGTGGAGTCATGAAACAAATTTCAGCGAAAGATATAAAGGATTTATGTTGCGGTGCGGCATTTCTTGCAACGGGTGGGGGAGGCGATCCCTACGTTTCTCAGTTGGCAGCCGAAAGATTGCTTGAAAAGCACGGCCCAGCTAACTTGATGGCGCCTGAAGAGATACCAGATGATTTTAATGTGGTGAGTATTGGCATGGTGGGAGCACCCACCGTGACCTTGGAACAACTACCTACTGAAGATGAAGCGGTTAAGGCATTCGATGCCTATGAGCAGCAAACCGGACGGAAAATAGACGCTGTTATACCCTTTGAAGTGGGTGGTGGTAATAGCACTATCCCGCTTACGGTGGCAGCAGTACGTGGGGTGCCTTGCATTGATGGAGATGGTATGGGACGGGCGTTGCCGGAAGCTCAAATGATGACGTTTCCACTCTATGGAGTGAAGCCAACTCCCGCCGTATTAATGGATTCTTGGGGTAACAGCGCGGTTCTTCACTGCAATGATCCGCTCACGTTCGAGAAGCATATTCGCGCTATGGCAGTCGCAATGGGCGGCATGATCAGCTCTGCCGAGCATGGCATGACGGGCAAGCAAGCCTCAGAAGCAGCCGTTCCCAAAACAATTAGTTTTGCCACAAAACTTGGCCAATTGTTAAGAAATCACAATGGCTCGATTGATGCGATTGAGTCAGAGCTCATTAGTCTGTTTGCTAACACGCAGTATGGTGCTGTTAAAAGGTTATACACTGGCAAGGTAGTAGACAGTGAGCGGAAAATTATTGGTGGTTATGATGTTGGTTCAGCCGCACTGCAAAGTTTTGATGCGAATTTGGAGCCGATGACCTTACTGATAAAAAATGAGTACCTTGTAGCTAAGGTAGGTGATCAAGTAGTTGCATCGGTACCCGATCTTATTTGCATAGTTGAACAAGAGACGAGTCGTCCACTGAATGCCGAACGTATGCGCTATGGACAGCGAGTTGCTGTTTTTGGCATAGGCTGTACTCATCACTATCGAACGGAAGCGGCTCTTAAGGTGACCTCACCTCGAGCGTTTGGTTTTGATATGGATTATGTTGCGCTGGAGGATATTCGCTAAAGTTTGATGCGCCGAAAAGACGAAAAGCATAAGGGCGCGCTCATATTCTCTTGCTACAACTGCATTTTTACTCTGACCCTACCTATTCCTATTTATTATTCGTTCAATTTTCGAACAAAATTGATTCAGCTAATCGGCGGGATATGGGTAGCAAGCTGTTTTGTTCTCCCTCGATACTGTCCGTGCCATACCAAGCGATTACCACGTCTTGATTGGGATCTACGAAAATTCCTTGGCCCGAATAGCCACCTTTGAACATGGCGCCGTCAGGCCAGATCATGTCCCATTGCCAAGCCGCGTGACTCGGTGCATCACCGGGAAAAATTTGCTCCAAAGCTTCGCGCTGGGCGG
>Ga0209632_10003424_pt1 | contig 14600 bp, 17 predicted proteins | sample COG_10_FD_184754 | JGI IMG/M metagenome (GOLD analysis project Ga0209632, IMG submission 184754) | Pelagic Microbial community sample from North Sea - COGITO 998_met_10 (SPAdes) (version 2) | ecosystem: Environmental > Aquatic > Marine > Neritic zone/Coastal water | place: Helgoland, sampling... | reverse complement strand
TTCATTCAATTAGGAAGTAGCGGAGAATATGGAAAAATTAAATCTCCACAAAAAGAAAAGTCAATAGGAAACCCTAAATCTTTTTATACAAGAGCAAAATTTTTAGCTACCAACCATTTAATGGGACTATATAAAAAAAAAAAATTTCCAGTTACTATACTCAGGCTTTATCAAGCTTATGGTCCCAAACAAGATATTAATAGATTCATACCTATTATTATCGATGCTTGCATTAAAAAGAAAATTTTTGACTGTTCAGACGGAAAACAATTTAGAGATTTTGTTCACGTAGAAGATGTGGTGGCAGCTATAATAAAGTCTATTGAAAATTCAGAAGTAAAAGGTGAAATTTTAAATATTGGAACAGGTAAACCAAAAAAGATAAAAGATATTATAACTTTTTTAGTTAAACGTCTTAAAGGGGGAACACCTAATTTTGGTAAAATAAAGTTAAGAAGTGACGAAATGACAAAAATATACCCAGATATTACAAAAGTAAAAAAATTTTTAAAATGGTCTCCAAAAATTAAATTTACCAAAGGTTTGGAAGATACAGTAAGATATTATGAAAAAAATAAGAATAAGTTATCAAAAATTCATTAACAACTAATTATAAAAAAATGTTTAACAAATTTAAAAACAAGACAATAGTTGTTACAGGACACACTGGCTTCAAAGGATCGTGGTTAACATTATGGTTGAATTTATTAGGAGCTAAAGTTGTAGGTGTCTCTATTGATTTGCCAAGTAAGCCGTCTCATTACGAAAAACTAAACTTATCAAAAGAAGTTATCAACATAAAACAAGATATAAGAAATTTAGAGAAATTAGAAAAAATTTTTAAAAAATATCAGCCAGATTTTATTTTTCACTTAGCGGCACAGGCTCTAGTACAAAAATCTTATAAAGATCCTATAACAACATTTAACACTAACACAATCGGAACAATGAATGTATTAGAGTCGTTAAAAAAAATTAATAAGAAATTTGCAGCAGTGATCATAACAAGTGACAAAAGTTATAAAAATATTGAGATTGAAAGAGGTTATCGTGAAAATGATTTATTGGGTGGTAAAGATCCTTACAGCGCCTCAAAGGGAGCTGCTGAAATTATAATTCAATCATTTATAAATTCTTATTTTATTAAAAAAAAACAAAATATTGCTATTGCTAGAGCTGGAAACGTAATTGGGGGAGGAGACTGGTCTGAAAATAGACTAATACCAGATTGTATAAAGTCTTGGTCAAAAAATAAAAAAGCTAAAATAAGAAATCCTAAATCAACACGTCCCTGGCAACATGTATTAGAGGCAGTTAGGGGATATCTAAAATTAGCTGAGTGCTTATATAATAATCGTAAATTACATGGAGAACCATTCAACTTTGGTCCAAAACAATCTCAAAATAAAAATGTAATTACTTTAGTTAAGACAATGAAAAAATTTTGGAGCAATGTATCTTGGACAGAAAATAAAAATCATAAAGCACTTTATGAGTCTAAGTTGCTTAAACTAAACTCTAATAAAGCAAAAAAAAAATTGAAATGGATACCTATGATTGATTTTGAGGACACTGTTAAGATGACAACGGTTTGGTATAAGAATTTTTATGTAAAAAAAAAAATTAATGTTCGAAAATTTTCAGAAAACCAAATTATGAAATATATAAAAAAAATTAAGATTTAATTGTTAAATTTAATCTATTTTGGGTGTGTAGTTCAGTGGTAGAACGCTTCGTTGACATCGAAGAGGTCATAAGTTCAATTCTTATCACGCCCACCAAACTTAGATAATTAGCCAATTATAAGTTGTTTACATATAAATTTAAAAATACTATAACAATTTGCCTGGTAATTTTTGCGAAGGGGCCACACCCGATCCCATCCCGAACTCGGAAGTTAAGTCCTTCAGCGCCGATGGTACTTTGTCTTAAGACATGGAAGAGTAGGACGTTGCCAGGCTTTAAAATTATGAAAATAGCTAGCTCATTAAAATCTTTAAAAAAAAGGGACCTTAATTCAAAGTTGGTTAAGCGTAGAGGAAAGCTATACGTTATAAATAAAAAAAATCCTAAGTTTAAAGCTCGTCAAGGTTAAAGATGAGTAACAACGATTTCAAAAAAACGTACGACGGTTTCACTAAATTTGTACTCTGGGGAACAATTGCAGTGATTGCTATTTTAGTAATACTTGCAATTATTTTACTTTAGAATCTAAAAATTAACAAAATGATAGTCGGTTCAATTAAAGAAAATATAACATTAGAAAGACGAGTTTCAATTACTCCAGAGTCTGCAAAAAACATTATTGGGCTTGGATTAAAAGTATGTGTTGAAAAAGGATATGCACTGCATCTTGGAATTGATGATAATCAATATAAAGATTTTGGAGTTGAAATAAAAGACTCATCAAGAGAAGTAATGAACACTAGCAACTTGATTACAAAAGTTAATTGTCCCCTTGAAGACGAAATTAGAATTTTGAAAGAAAATACAATTCTTATTGGTATGCTTAATCCATCAAAAAATAAAAACCAAATTGATAAAATTATTGATAAAAAGATTAAGCCTTTTTCTTTAGAATTATTACCTAGAATTACTAGAGCTCAATCAATGGACGTTTTATCTTCTCAATCTAATTTAGCTGGATATAGAGCAGTCGTTGATTGTGTTGCAGAATTTGAAAAAGCTGTGCCCATGATGATGACAGCTGCAGGAACGGTGCCAGCGGCTAAAGTTTTAGTTGTTGGAGCAGGTGTAGCTGGTTTACAAGCTATCGCAACAGCTAAAAGATTAGGTGCGATTGTTTCAGCAACAGACGTTAGAGCTGCATCAAAAGAGCAAGTAGAAAGCTTAGGTGGTAAATTTTTAACAGTTGAACAAAACGAAGATATGGAAACTACTGGAGGGTATGCAAAAGAAGCATCAGATGAATATAAAAAAAAACAAGCTGAAATGATGAAGGAAGCTCTTAAAAAAAATGACATAGTAATATGCACAGCTTTAATTCCCGGAAAACCTGCTCCAAGAATATTAACAGAGGATTTAATTAAATTTATGAAACCTGGATCCATTGTTTATGATTTAGCAGCAGAACAAGGAGGAAACTCTGCATTTTCAGAACCAGGTAAGATTAATTCAGTTAAAGGGATAAAGATAATAGGTGTTAAAAGTTTGATGAATAGATTACCACTTACTGCTTCAAGCTTATATGCTAAAAACTTATTTAGTTTTATACGTAACTTATATAGTAAAGAGATAAATGATTTTAATATTAATTTAGAAGATGAAATAATAGAAAAATCATTAATTAAAAAAGTTTAATTATGGAAATAGATCCGTTTATATTTAGACTAAGTATTTTTATTTTATCAATTTTCATTGGTTATTATGTTGTATGGAGTGTCACTCCATCTCTTCATACTCCACTGATGTCAGTAACTAACGCCATTTCGTCGGTTATTATTGTAGGCGCTATCATTGCAGCTTTAGCAGGGACTTCCGAGAGTATTTTTAATACGTCGAATATTTTTGGATTCATAGCTATCATTTTGGCAGCGATAAATATTTTTGGGGGGTTCCTAGTGACCCAAAGAATGCTTCAAATGTACAAAAAAAAGAAAGATAAAAAGTAATGATTTCGGCAAATCTAGCAGCAGTTTTTTATTTAGTATCTGGGATATTATTTATTCTTGCACTGAGGGGGTTATCATCACCAAATACATCTAGGCAAGGAAATTACTTCGGAATTGTTGGAATGATAATCGCAATTGTTGTGACATTCTTGTCGGTCGGCAATTTTTCTACATCATTAATTTATGTAATAATATTTTTAGTTATCGGTGGAGCAATCGGTGCTTTTATAGCTTTTAAAATTCCCATGACTGCAATGCCAGAATTAGTTGCTGGTTTTCATAGTTTAGTTGGTTTAGCGGCTGTTTTTGTTGCAATAGCAGCTTTTTTAAATCCTACAGTTTTTAATCTAGGAAATATTGGTGATATTAATTTAGCAAGCCTCATTGAAATGTCCATCGGGGCAGCAGTAGGAGCGATAACCTTTTCAGGATCTATAATAGCTTTTTTAAAGCTAAGAGGAATAATGTCTGGTGCACCTATTACTTTCAGCGGTCAGCATATTTTAAATTTGGTGCTTGGAATAAGTATTTTTGTTTTAATTTTTTATTTATGTAAAACTCAGTCCACAAATATTTTTTGGACAGTAATTGTAATCTCATTTCTTGTTGGTATTTTATTAATCATACCTATTGGCGGAGCAGATATGCCTGTGGTAATTTCAATGCTTAATTCTTATTCAGGTTGGGCTGCAGCTGGAATAGGTTTTACATTAGAAAATACTGCTTTGATTATAACAGGTGCGCTTGTTGGGTCCTCCGGAGCAATTCTTTCATATATAATGTGTAAAGCAATGAATAGATCTTTTGTGAGCGTAATACTTGGCGGTTTTGGAGCAGACAATTCTGCTGACGATAAAAAACAAAAGAAGGATCAAAAGCCAGTTAAAAGTGGTAATGCTGAAGATGCAGCATTTCTAATGAAAAATGCCTCATCCGTCATTATAGTCCCTGGTTACGGTATGGCAGTAGCACAAGCTCAACATGCTCTTCGAGAGATGGTAGATAAGTTAAAAAAAAATGATATTAAAGTTACATATGCTATCCATCCCGTAGCTGGTAGAATGCCTGGTCACATGAATGTATTGTTAGCAGAAGCAAATGTACCTTATGATGAAGTGTTTGAATTAGAAGATATAAATAATGATTTTGCTAACTCTGATGTTGCATTTGTAATTGGAGCAAACGACGTAACGAATCCTGTAGCAAAAACAGATCCCAAAAGCCCAATATTTGGTATGCCCGTACTTGATGTTGAAAAATGTAAATCAGTTCTTTTCGTTAAAAGAAGCTTATCCCCAGGTTATGCCGGAATAGACAACGAATTATTTTATAAAGACAATACTTTAATGCTGTTCGCTGATGCAAAAAAAATGACCGAAGACATAGTTAAAAATTTAGACTGATGAAAACAAAAATATTTTGCGACATTGCTGATTTAAAAACAATTAAATTTTTTAACAATAAATCTATTGTTGATGGTTTTACTACCAATCCAAGTTTAATGAGAAAAGCAGGAGCAAAAAGCTATAAGAATTATTCTTTAGAAATATTGAAAGTTTGTAAAAAAAAACCAATTTCATTTGAGGTTTTTGCAGATAAACCTAATGAAATGCTCGAACAAGCTTACAAAATAAATTCGTGGGGTAAAAATGTGTATGTTAAAATACCAGTTGTTAACTCAAAAGGAATTTTTATGGGGTCAGTAATTAAAGAATTAAGCGAAAAGGGCATTAAACTTAATATCACAGCTGTATATACCTTTGAACAAACAAAAAAGATTTATAAAAAACTAAATAAAAAAACGAAGTCTATCATTTCCATATTTGCAGGTAGAATGGCTGATAGAGGAAAAGACCCTCTTCCAATTTTCAAAAAAAGTATCAATTTAATTAAAAAAAATAAAAATATCGAAATTCTCTGGGCTAGTACACGAGAAGCATATAATTTCACTCAAGCTAAACAAATAAAATGTAATATTGTTACCATGCCTCCAAAAGTAATAAATCAAATTGATGAATTTGGTAAAAGTTTTAAATCAATGACGCTGGAAACTGTAAAAGGATTTTTAATTGATAGCAAAAAATCTAAATTTAAAATTTGATTAAAATATTTTTCTTTTCAAAATTAAAATAAAATAAATTAATTTGTTAAATAATTTATCAATTTTTTTATCTGAAAGTAAACTTAAAGCCGTATCATAGTTGACAATATTTTGGTTTTTCTTTTCAATTAAGTCTTTTAAGAGATTAAAGTCATCTTCATTCATATCATTAAGATGAATTTGAGTTGTTTGTAAGCCAAATGGAAGAAAAAAAATTTTAAAGAATAATTGAGGAATAAATTTTATTTCATTTTGAGTGTATGGTTTAAATCCGTAACCATCTATAACTTCAAAAATACCTGATCTCTTTAGAGCAACAAAAGTGTTATCATCATAAGTATGGTTTGGTGCAAAAAAGGATCTAATGTGAATTTGATTTTTTTTGAAAATTTCAAGCCCTTTAATAATTTTGTCTGATTGATTGTTGAGCGTTTCACCAAAAAATTCAGATCTTCCACCATGTTTAAAATAATCTTTTTTAAATGTCTTTTGATTGTAAAGGTGATTATATCCATGCATAGAAATTTCCCAACCTTTCTGTTGCCAACTCTTCACAACTTTCCAAAAATTATCTCTTTTTGGAAATGATTTTAAAATTGGATCTTGATTATTTGGAATAACACCCATTACAGGCTTAATGTTATATTCATCGAAAAGTTTTTCACATTTATCCATTAAATGCCAATTCATATTTTCGGTTATATCATCGAATCTAAGAAGTATTTTCACTTTAATTTATTTTTATTAAGTTTATTAATAGTTCGAGTAAATTTATATACTAATGCAAAAAAATAAAAACAAAAAGCTCCCTTTAGTATCAATTATATTAAATTGTTATAATTCAGCAAAGTTTTTAAAAAAAAGTATCAGTAGTGTGATCTTTCAAAATTACAAGAACTGGGAATTAATTATTTTTGACAACTGTTCAAATGATAATACAAAATCTGAAATATTAAAATTTAAAAAAAATAAAAAAATTAAGTATTTTAGGTCAAAAAAACTTTACAGTTTATATAACGCTAGAAACCTTGCGATTGAAAAAACCAAAGGATCTTTAATCACTTTTTTAGACGCAGATGATTGGTGGTTAAAAAATAGATTAAAAAAACAAGTGGAATTCCTAGAACAAAACAAACAATGTAATATTATTTATTCTAATCTCTATTTATTCAACGAAAAAAAAAACAAGATATCACTATTTTCAAAAAAAAAATTATACAATGGAAAAATTACACAATTATTATTAGATAATTTTAAAATGCCTATATTAACAACAATGATTAGAAAAAAAATTTTTTCGGAATATAGTTTTGATAAAACTTATAACATTATAGGTGACTTCGATTTATTTGTGAGAATAAGCTTAAAAGAAGAAATTTTTTCAATACAGGATCCGCTAGCTTTTTATAGAATACATGACTCTAACATGACCACAAAAAAAATTGATTTAAATATTTTTGAATTAGAAAAATGGTTTTTAAAAAACCGAAATAAAAAAAAATTTAATAATTATAATTTTTTAAATATAAAAAAAATTATTCAAACTTTAAAAGTAAAAAAATTTTGTATATCTGGAAATATATTAAAAGTTTTTTTAGAAGTATTTAAAAGACCTGTAAATCTTTCAAACTTGAAATATATATTTTTTTTAATTTTACCAAAAAATTTAATAAATAGACTATAAATTATGCTTAATAATTTTCTTACAAAATTAGAAAAAAAATTTTATACGAACCTTAAAGTTGAGCCTATTTTTAAAGATGAGGAAAAACATGTTTATGTTTTAAAATTTTTAAAAAATCAAAAATTTATTAATTCTGAAGAAGTTTTAGAAATTTTAAAAATAAATTTTGATCAAAAAAAACCTATTGGATATGTTTTAGTAAATAATGAAAAAAAAATTGTTGGTTTTTTGGGTACTATTTTTTGTATAAGACCAATCAAAGATCAATTAGTTGAACATTGTTACCTTCATAGCTGGGTAGTCTCTGAAAAACATAGACTAGAAGCATTTAAACTTATTATTCCGATTATCAAAAAAAATATCTTTTTATCCACATACTCTCCAATAAAATCTCTTGAAGGTCTATATAAAAAACTTGGTTTTGTAGAGGCTCAATTCTTTTCAAAATTTGTATTATCTTTTTCATTTTTTAACTTTAAGAAAAATAATACTCACATGAATGAAGAAAAAACTTTCTATGAACAATACATTAAAGAAGATGAAAAAATCTTACTTAAAGATCATGCGTTAACAGATACAAAAAAAATATTTATGTATTTTGACAACAATAAAAATGATAATATTTTTATTATAGTTAAAAAAAAATTCAAAAACTTTCTTTTTCCTATTTTAGAGATCTTATATGTCTCAAATCTAAAAAAATTTAAATCTCATGAAGAAAAAATAGGATTTGAATTATTCAAGAAGTTTAAAACAATTTTTTTCAAAGTAAATATTCTTGAAAAAAATGATATTTTTTCAAAAAATTTTTTACTTGAAAAGAATATAAAAAAAAAAGTTTTCTATTACAATAAGCCCTCGAATTTTAAATTTGATGTATTGTATTCTGAGTTAGTAAGATAATTTTTTACAGACTTTTTGCTCTAGATTGTTTTTTTCTTTCATGCGGATCTAAAATTAACTTTCGTAATCTGCATGAATTTGGAGTGATTTCTAAAGCCTCATCAGTATTGAGAATACTTAATTGTTCAGCTATTGCCATTTTTCTCACAGGTGTTAAAACCACATTTTCATCAGTTCCCTGAGTTCTCATATTTGTTAATTTTTTTCCTTTTAAAACATTTATTTCAAGGTCGCCGCTTTTTGAAGAAAGCCCAACTATCATGCCTTCATAAACTGGATCGTTATGAGCAACAAACATTTCTCCACGAGCTTGCAAATTAAAAATTGCAAAAGCAACGGCTTTACCATTCTCCATAGATATTAAAGCACCATTTCTTCTTCCCTCCATATCGCCAGTATATTCTCCGTAAGAATGAAAAATTCTATTAATTACTCCAGTGCCTTTTGTTAAAGTTAAAAATCTACTTGTATAACCCATCAATCCTCTAGTTGGAGCATGAAAAATTAATCTTTTTTTATTTTTTCCAGTATCTTTAAGATCAATCAGTTTACCTTTTCTTTTATTCATCGAGTCAATAATTTTTGATGAAAATTCTTCATCTAAATCTATTGTTATTTCCTCTATTGGCTCAACTTTATTTCCTTTATCATCCTTTTTAATTAAAACCTTTGGTGGACTTACTGTCATTTCAAAGCCTTCTCTTCGCATTTGAGTCAAAAGTATTTCTAACATTAGCTCACCTCTACCACTTATTACAAACGCATCTTTATTTTCATTTTCTTCAAAGTTAATTCCAACATTATTTTCAGCCTCTAAAATTAAGCGTTCTCTAATTTGAGTACTTGTTAATTTTTTACCCTCAATTCCTGCCAAAGGAGAACTGTTAACCGTTATTGTTATAGACATAGTAGGTGGGTCAATTGGAGTTGCATTAATTGGATCGCTAATTTCTAAATCGCAAATTGTATCAGCAACATTTGCTTTTTCTAATCCTGCAATAATTACTATATCTCCAGCTTCACCTTCTTCTATAGGAACTTTTTTTGTGCCTTCATATCTGAAAATTTTTGTCAATCTTCCCTCATCAACTTTTTTTCCTTCAAGATTTATAGCTTTAATTCGTTGATTTGCCTTTGCAGTCCCCTGAGCTATTCTTCCTACCAAGCTTCTTCCTAGAAAACTATCAGCATAAAGAAGGGTAGAAAGCATAGCGAATGGTTTTGTTTTATCAAAAGTTGATGGTTTTACATGTTTAATTATCAAATTTAAAAGTGGTTGTAAATTTTCCCTTGGTCCATTAATTTCTTTAGAGGCCCATCCAGATCTACCACTTGCATAAAGAACTGGAAAATCTAACTGTTCTTCATTAGCATCTAGGCTAACAAATAAATCAAATGTTTCATCTAACACCTCGTTTGCCCGTTGATCAGGTTTATCCAATTTATTGATTACAACAATTGGTTTTAAACCTTGCTTTAAAGCTTTTGAAAGCACAAATTTTGTTTGTGGCATCACACCTTCAGCAGAGTCTATTAACAACAAGGCACCATCAGCCATGTGTAAAACTCTTTCAACTTCTGCAGCAAAGTCTCTATGGCCTGGAGTGTCGATAATGTTAATTCTTGAGTTTTTCCAGTTTATTGAGGTAGGCTTAGCAAGAATTGTAATTCCTCTTTCTTTTTCTAATTCACCTGAGTCCATTACTCGCTCTTCAATATTTTCATTATCTCTAAAAGTTCCACTTTGTTTCATTAAGCTGTCAATCAAGGTGGTTTTACCGTGATCCACGTGAGCAATGATAGTTATATTTCTGATTGTATCTGTCATTTTGGTTGCGGGGGTAGGATTTGAACCTACGACCTTCAGGTTATGAGCCTGACGAGCTACCAGACTGCTCCACCCCGCGTTAAACTACTTTTTTTTTATATTAATAGCTTGAAGTTTATCTTTTTCCTCTTTTATATCAAAAATTATTTTTTGTTCTTCTTTTAAAACTCGCAACTTAGACACTTCTAATGCTGATACATGAAGAAAAATATCTTTTTGTGTTTCATCATCAGTAATAAATCCGTAACCTTTTTTGGCGTTAAACCATTTTACTTTACCAGATGGCATTGTTAATCCTCTCATTTTAATTAAATTAGTACCTTTGTTTTAATTTTTGGAGTTTTTTAATTCTTTTTAGATTTTCTGTTTGAACTCTCTTTTTTTTTTCAGATGGTTTTTCATAAGTACTCTTCATCTTCATTACTTTAAAAAAACCTTCTTTTTGAAGCTTTCTTTTTAGAACTCTAATAGCTTGTTCTACATTATTGTCTTTAACGTCTATTTTAATAAAAACCTCCAGTTAATTTTCATGGTAGTTATCATTAGAAAATATATTTGTCTAGAGAGAAGCAGCTTGAGCCTTTTTTTCCTCTCTAATTTTGGCCTTTTTCTCTCTTTCAACTCTTCTTTTGGCTTTATCTAATGCTTTTTGAAAAGTTTCTTGTGTACATAATGCTAATATTACAGGGTCTCTAGGTTTTAAATTAGAAAAGTTCCAATAACTTCTTTTTCTTATCAATGAAACAGTACTCTTTGTGCTACCGACTAATTTTGCAATTTGACCATCAGTTAATTCTGAAGCATTTTTACATAACCATAAAATTGCATCCGGTCTATCCTGTCTTTTAGAAAGTGGAGTATACTTAGGTTTTTTTCGTTCTTTTAATTCCACTTCTTCAATTTTTTTGAGAAGTTTGAGTTTTTTTTCAGGGTTTTTCGAACATGTCTCTATTTCATCTCTAGATAATTGACCAGCTAAAATTGGATTATATGCCTTTATACCTTTAGCAACATCTCCATCAGCTATACCCTTAATTTCTAATTCATGTAAATTACAAAATTCTGCAATTTGTTTAAAAGTTAATGTCGTGTTTTCAACCAACCAAACAGCTGTTGCTTTTGGCATAAATGGATTTTCAGTCATAAATTATTTTTTTGCTCTAAGATTAGTAAATTTTTTATTATATTTGCTTACTCTACCCTTATCTAAAATTTTTTGACTTCCGCCTGTCCAAGCATAATGAGATTTTGGATCAATATCTAACTTTAAAACATCATTTTCTTTTCCCCAAGTAGAACGAGTTTCAAACTCTGTTCCATCAGTCATTACTACTTTAATCTTGTGGTAATTTGGATGTATATTTTTTTTCATTTGCGAAGTTTTATATTAATAATAGTTTTTACTCAATATCTTTTTTGTTTATAAGGCTTCTTAATTCTTCATGAATATTGGCATTAGTAGCTAAAACATTCTTTTTTAAAGGTAAGAGAACGTCTTCCTCAAAAAAATCAACAAAACCTCCAGCCTCCTTGAGAATTATTATTCCTGCTGCTACATCCCAATAATTAATTTCTCTTTGCCAATATCCGTCAAATCTACCACATGCAACATAGGCAATATCTAAGGCTGCGCTTCCAAATTTTCTAATATTAGAAACATTTTTTGAAACATTAATATATTCTGAAAAAATCTTATCTTTTATTTTACTCACACCTTTGGGACCACCAGTTACAAGTAATGCGTCATTAATTTTTTTTTTATTTGAAACCCTTATTCTTGAATTATTTAAATAAGCTCCGTTTCCTTTTTCAGCACAAAACATTTCATTCATTATCGGGTTAAATATTACACCACATTTTACTTCACCTTCTTCTTCATAGCCAATAGAAATGGCAAATTGAGGAACACCATTTAAGAAATTCATTGTTCCATCTATAGGATCAATAATCCATCTATTTTTTATATTAGATTTATTTATTATTCCTCTTTCTTCAGAAACAATTCCATATTCAGGGTGAGCTTTCTGCAGTTCATCAATTAAAATTTTTTCAGTTCTTTTATCTGCAGAAGTTACAAAGTCTCCAGGGCCCTTTGCTAAAACTTGTAGATTTTCTATTTCTCCAAAATCTCTTATTAAAGATCTCGAAGCTTTCATGCATGCTCTAGTTATTAAATTAATTTGAGGAGAATTTAATCTCATTAATTTATTCTTTTAACATATTCTAATGTTCGAGTATCAATTATAATTTTTTCTCCACTCTCAATAAAAGGCGGTACATTAATCTTAATACCACAATCAAGCAATGCAGGTTTATAAGAAGATGAAGCAGTTTGATTTTTTATTGAAGCATCAGTCGTTTCAATAATGCATTCAATATTATTTGGCAATTCTATAGATATAGGTTTTTCCTCCATGAACGATATTGTAACTTCTAGATTTTCTTTTAAAAGTTTATATTGTTCTCCAGTAATAGTTTTAGGAATTTCAACTTGTTCAAAATTTGTGTTATCCATAAAATGACAATTATCTCCATCTATATATAAAAAATTAAATTTTTTTTCATCAACTTCCGCTTTTTCAACGGTTTCACTTGATCTAAATCTTTCATTTAATTTAGTTCCTTTGACGATACTTTTTAATTCTACTTGATTAAAAGCTCCACCTTTTCCAGGTTTAACATGTTGAGTCTTTAAAACATTCCAATAGTCATTTTTATGTTCGATTATCATTCCAGGCTTTATTTCGTTAGCAGTAATTTTCATTTAAATTTTCTTATTGCAAATTCAGGTTTTAATTTTGGGTTATCCCAAATAAAACTTGATATTGCAATATATTTTGCTCCAGCTTTTATTAATTTTTTATAGTTTAAATTGTTTATTCCACCAATTACTACAATTGGCTTTTTAATATTCTTTTTTGACCAATTTAATATCTTTATGTCTGCTTTTTTTGCATTTGGTTTAAGTTTTGATTTAAAAAACGATCCAAGTGCAATGTAATCTGCTTTAAATTTTTCAGCATTTTTTGCAAGATTTTTAGAGTTATGGCAAGTGATTCCCAAAATTTTATTTTTAAGTGTTTTTCTTGCAATCTTGAAAGATCCATCAATTTGACCCATATGACAACCATCAGCTTTTATTTTAGAAGCCAAAACAAAGCTGTCATTAATAATAAATTTAACTTTATGTTTTGCAGTTATTTCTTTTATTTTGTTTGAAATTTTAAGAAGTCTATCTTTATTAATATTTTTTAATCTTAATTGAAAAAATTTTACATTTTTAAAAGATAAAACTTTATCTAAATTTAGATAAAAGTTTTTATTTATTCTATTTGGTGAAATTAAATAAACTAATCTCTTCAATGTTTAAGTCGTTGACTCTTTTTCTAAGTCCTCAGACCATTCTCCCTTTGAGGATAAACCGTTCATCATAGCTCTATGATTGAAGGCTTTTTGAATATTTTCAATATTATTTTGATTTTTTCCAAATTCTTTTAAAGCACTTGCTTGCAATCCCCTGCCATAAGAAAAGGTAATTAGAAAATTACTATCATTTATTTTATTGATTTCATTTAAATTTCTACTAGACTCAATTTCTGATTGACCGCCCGATAAAAATGCTATTCCAGGAACTTCATTAGGAACATTTTTTTTTAAACAATCTAAAGTTTTTTTGGCTATTTCCTCTGAACTTGATTTATCTTTACACTCAGAGCCAGGAATAATCATATTAGGTTTTAAAACAGTTCCCTTTAAATTAACTTTATGTATTTCTAATTCGTTATAGCATTCATTTAAAACATCTGTAGTGACTTTATAACATTTATCAATATTATGTGAGCCATCCATTAGAACTTCTGGCTCAACTATTGGTACCATTTGTGCTTCTTGAACTAATGCCGCATATCTCGCTAAAGCGTGGGCATTAGATTTAATTGACTGAGGCGAGGGAAATTTTTCTGTAATATTATATACAGCTCTCCACTTAGTAAACCTGGCTCCTAAATCGTAATATTCTTTTAATCTTTCTCTCAAACCATCTAAACCTTCCGTAATCGTCTCATCATTTGATCCTGCCATAGGTTTAGCTCCTTTATCAACTTTTATTCCAGGAATTGCACCATGCTTAGAAATTAACTCCGGTATTGTTGGTCCTAAGGTTGTTTTTTGTCTAATCGTTTCATCAAATAAAATTACGCCACCTATACAATCTCTCATTGCACTTGCATTAAATAATGTTTGGCGAAAATATAATCTATTTTTTTCTAAATTTTCTACTTTTATGCTTTTAAATCTTTTTGCTATCGTTCCGGTGCTTTCATCAGCTGCTAAAATACCTTTTCCTTTAGCACACATTTTTTTGGCTATTTCATTTAATGTCATAAATAATATTTATTTTAAAACACTAAGACCAGGCAAGTCTTTTCCTTCTAAGTATTCCAAAAATGCACC
>Ga0209632_10003423_pt1 | contig 14601 bp, 11 predicted proteins | sample COG_10_FD_184754 | JGI IMG/M metagenome (GOLD analysis project Ga0209632, IMG submission 184754) | Pelagic Microbial community sample from North Sea - COGITO 998_met_10 (SPAdes) (version 2) | ecosystem: Environmental > Aquatic > Marine > Neritic zone/Coastal water | place: Helgoland, sampling... | reverse complement strand
GTCATGAAATAAAATCCGTCCCGAATCATATAGTAAGAAGTTGTATCAGTGTAGGAAGCAAGCAGAGTATCTAATTCACTATCGTCCGCATTCATTTTCATTCCAAAACGATACACCTGTGATCCGTCAATTTCGGAATCTTCAGTCAAATTAATCTCATAGTTTATATTAAATTCGTTTCCAGGATCAATTTTCGAAAACATGTCTTGTAATAAAACTACCCATTCGTTCATCACATTATTAATTTCTTCCTCACTTCCTTTCATTTCACCGACCTGAACAAAACTAATTGGATTTTTCCCCTTAGCAGAATTTCGGTAACTCGTCGCAACCTGACCTCCATATAATGGAATACTGTTATCCATTAATGAAATAAATTTAGAGAAACCGTTCTTCCATTCCTTATTATTAACACTCTCTTTAAGCATACTGAACAAGTGATTAAAATAAATGGACATACTATCAGTGTTGAGAGAAATTAGCATATCCATCCATCCATCTCCTGAGATATATTTGGAAACTTCCATGGATTGAGTTTCCGTCTTGGATGATAAAAATGTAAATAACGCTGTTTCTGTCTTTGCTGAAAGTGTACTTTTAAAACCAATTTCGCTTTCTGAAAGCATGAGCTGTAATTTAGTTGCCTCCGTTGAGGCCAATTCATCAAGTAACACCTCAACAATCTGACCTGCATCTACTTTTGAATCTGGTGGAAGGGTAGACAATTCAATTGCCTCTACTGCAGACTTTTTCATTTTGGGCAAATTTTCCCAAAAAACATTCATAGAAATTACCATTTCAATATCTTCCTCCGGGCTTTCTTTCGCAAAGGATAATAAGGATGACCAATCTTCCACTTCCTTGAATAATTGAGGGTTCATCGTCGCCAATGTCCAGCCATCCACTTCCATTGTTTGCATATTCATATTCTCAGCCTGCTTAATAACCGGACTTTCTGGGGATAATTTCATGGCCAAAACAAAACTGGGCAGACCACCCAGCGAAAAATCGTCAAATACCAAAGCAGTAACGGGTGCCTCCTGATCCACCGAAGTTAGTGCAGGATCACCTAGTGCTAATCCCGCCATCGCTGGAAGCATAGCCACTTGAGGTCCAGGCTTGATCGCCTGAGCAACACTCACTGCTTTTTGGATAAGTTTTGGAAGTGAAGTAGTTTTTATATAGCCAATTGCTTTTGCTTCTGAGCCAGAAAATTCCATTTCAGGCATCAGGGGGGGTAATAGTGGTGTTTCTAATTCTTTTTCTGTTTTTGTGTCATCTTTGGCACAACCAAGGAAAAAAAGGGTGGAAAGAAGGAAGATAGGAAGATTCAATTTTTTCATTAAATAATTAAGTTTTTAAGCTCAAAATTCTATTACTTGTAAATCACTTTTACCATTACAAAATTTGACTCGAATTGTAATCAATTTTACAGCCGATCTACAATGATCCATAACTCATTAATAATGAGTAAAAATTTGGAATATGGAGAGTGGAAGAGAAATCTTGAGCCTATCCAATCTTGAAAGAATGAGAGGTGCTAAATTCTGTTTCAGCGAGAAGAATATTTTGGTAACCCACGATTGGGGTGGGGCTATACTAATTCATGCCTATGATTGGCAGAAGGTTGATATTGAAGAATATGAGAAGCTTAAAAACGAACGCTATTCCATCTTTATGGAAAATTGAATCAAATTCGTTGAACCTAGCCCACCTTCATCACCAGTTCGTCATCCTTGACCGAAAAGGCAACCACACTGCCCTCCTCCACCTCGCCGGCAACCAAAGCACGAGCCAATTGGGTTTCAACTTGCTTCTGTAAGAATCTCTTAAGTGGTCGTGCTCCGTAGGTAGGATCGTATCCTTTTTCTCCAATCCATTTCTTTGCAGAATCTGTAAAGACAACTGAAACCTTTCGGTCCTCAAGTCGCTTATTCAAACCAGCAAGCAAGAGGTCTACAATCTCAGTGATTTCCTCAAGAGAAAGAGGTTTAAAAAGAACTATATCATCAATTCGGTTGAGGAATTCCGGACGAAAATGATCCCGCAAGTCAGCCATCACTGACTCTCGGGCAGATTCTGAAATTTCATTATTAATAACATTATCCTGTAAATAACGACTACCCACATTTGAGGTCATGATGACCACCACATTCTTAAAGTCCACAGTACGACCCTGTGAATCAGTCAGGCGGCCGTCGTCCATCAATTGAAGTAAAACATTAAACACATCGGGATGAGCTTTTTCGATCTCATCAAAAAGAATTACAGAATATGGTTTACGCCGAACAGCCTCAGTGAGCTGTCCACCTTCCTCGTACCCTACATAACCCGGAGGAGCTCCGATCAAACGGGCTACGGAATGTTTCTCCATGTACTCGGACATATCGATACGAATTACATTGTTCTCACTATCGAAAAGGCTCTCAGCTAAAGTCTTAGCCAACTCCGTTTTACCGACTCCTGTTGGTCCAAGAAAAAGAAAAGATCCGATTGGACGATTAGGATCTTTAATCCCGGCCCGGGCTCGCATAATGGCTTCCGATACAGCATCAACAGCTTCTTCTTGTCCGACAACACGTTCATGCAAGATACTTTGCAGACGGAGAATTTTTTCCCTCTCACCTTCGATTAACTTAGTCACCGGCACCCCAGTCCAGCGAGCAACGATATCAGCAATTTCCTCAGCAGTTACTTCTTCCTTAAGTATCGAGTCCTCTTTTTTGTCCGCTTTTTCAAGAGCTTCTAGTTCCGCTTCCAAAGTAGGAAGCTTTCCATGTTTAAGCTCAGCAACCAAATTCAAATCATAAGCCCGTTCGGCCCGTTCCATATCGGCCCGCATGGATTCAATTTGCTCACGCAGTACGCGCACATCATCGATTCCTTTACGCTCGTTTTCCCATCTTCGCTTAATGGTTTCCATTTTGTCCCGGGCATTGCCTAATTCCTTGCGAAGATTTTCCAAGCGTTCCTTACTGGATTTATCTTTCTCCTGTTTAAGAGCTGTTTCCTCGATTTCCAATTGAAGCACGCGACGACTAATTTCATCGAGCTCTGCAGGCATGCTGTCCAATTCGGTACGAATCATTGCACAGGCTTCATCTACTAAATCGATTGCTTTGTCGGGCAGAAAACGATCCGAAATATATCGGTTGGAAAGAACCGCCGCATTGACCAAAGCTTCATCACGGATGTTAACCCCGTGGTGAATTTCGAAGCGTTCTCTTAAACCACGGAGAATCGAAATAGTATCCTCTACATTTGGCTGGTCTACCAGCACGGTTTGGAAGCGACGTTCAAGAGCTGCATCCTTTTCAATATTTTGGCGGTATTCATTAAGTGTGGTCGCTCCGATACAATGAAGTTCACCTCGAGCAAGCATCGGTTTCAACATATTTCCAGCATCTATCGCACCCTCAGCTTTACCCGCACCTACTATGGTATGCATCTCGTCAATGAAAAGAACTATTCTTCCTTCAGCCTTACTTACTTCATTCAGCACTGCCTTGAGACGTTCCTCAAATTCACCACGGAATTTGGCTCCAGCTAAAAGAGAGCCCATCTCAAGTGTAAAGATCGTTTTATCTTTCAATCCTTCTGGCACATCTCCACGAACGATTCGTTGAGCGAGTCCTTCAACAATTGCAGTTTTGCCCACTCCTGGCTCCCCAATCAAAACCGGGTTATTCTTAGTCTTTCGGGAAAGAATACGTATGACACGTCGAATCTCCGCATCCCGACCGATCACCGGATCTAACTTGCCCGCTTTTGCCTGTTCGACGAGATCAATTCCATATTTTTTAAGAGCACGAAATGAATTTTCCGGGGTTCGAGAAGTTACTTTTTGTCCTCCTCTAAGATTATGTAAGGTGTCCCTAATCTTTTTTTCTGTTAGCTCAAAATTCTTAAGAAATTGTTTGAAAGTGGCCGGTTTTCCAACCAAAGCCAAGCCAAGCAATAAATGCTCAGTACTAATATAATCATCCTGCATTTCAGCAGATACCAATTGACCTTTCTCAACGGCTTCAGTTAAGGCAGCTGATGCATAGGAACGTGCAGTATTAACATTTCCTGCAATCTTAGGTAAGTTCTTCAATTCGCGCTGAAGCCCAAGTTGTACCGGAGCGGCACCGACACCCATATCTTCCAAAAGACTAGGTACAATACCATTTTCCTGTGACATTAGAGCCGAAAGTAAGTGCCAAACTTCCACTTCCTGCTGCCCGTTCCGTTTTGCCACCTCAGACATTTCTTTTATTGCGGAAATTCCAAGTTCAGTAAATTTTTCAGGATCGATATTCATATAGTTTTAAGTGCAAGTTGCGTTCCGATTCGTTTAATATGGCATATAACTGATCAACACAGGGACTTAGAGGTTTTTATCTATTATGTACAACTGATATATCGGGACAAATTTATTCCCACACCAAGAAATAGTGCCATACTGTCACATCATGATATATTGTAATAATTAATCAATTGGTTAATATTTGAGCAATGACAATAAAGGAAAGAGCAAAGTTAGTTGATAAGAAGCTTGCTGAGTTATACCCCAATCCACCAATCCCCCTCGATCATAAAGATTCTTATACCTTATTAGTTGCAGTATTACTTTCCGCTCAATGCACTGATGCAAGGGTTAATAAGATCACTCCGACTCTTTTCGCGAGTGCCTCTGACCCACTGGCTATGTCTAAGTTATCAATTGATCAAATTAACACAATAGTAAGACCCTGTGGATTAGCTCCCAAAAAAGCACAAGCAATACATGGCCTTTCCGAAATTATTCTGAACAAACACGGAGGGCAAGTACCCAATACTTTCGAAGAATTAGAAGAATTACCCGGTGTAGGGCACAAAACAGCTTCCGTTGTAATGGCTCAGTCCTTCAGGTTCCCCGCTTTTCCAGTAGATACTCATATTCATCGACTAGCTCAAAGGTGGAAATTAACCAATGGAAAAAGTGTCACTCAAACTGAACGAGATTTAAAAAAACTTTTTCCAGATAAACGATGGAATGAGTTGCACCTGCAAATTATTTTCTATGGACGGGAATTTTGTCAGGCACGAAACTGTTTCGGTTTGGAATGCCCAATATGCAAAGAGCTTTTTCCAAATCGTAAGTCAAAAATAACAACAAAAAAGGCTTAACCCCCGTTAACGAAAACTTTGGGTCTTTTATCAGCTAATCTCGAAATTGATTCTTGATTTAAACCTGTGTCAAAAAGGTAAATTTCCCGCAAATTTTCCATCGATATCAACACGTCAACAACCTCGTCATTTAATTTTGTGCGAACAAGGTTAAGGTAAGATAAATTTTTAAGATTATTTAAATTTGCAACACCCGCAGCAGTTACGCCTGTATTTCCTTCAAGGTTGAGTTTCCGTAGATTTTCAAATTTAGAAAGTGTAAGAATACCCTTATCTGTAATCCCTGCGTAGGTTAAATCCATGGATAAAATTTGATCTGAAATAGGGATAAGAGCATCCAAATCTTCATCGGTAAGTCCCAGATCTTTATCAACAGGTGACATAACGCGTAAGCCATCTCCATCTTCCGTAGACAACAATATTATATTTGCAGACCTTAATCGCTGACGATCTTCACCGTTTAAAGTGTTATTGTCAGGTGTTGTTTTATTTTCCGTTATTGGGGCAACATTCTTTGCCTGCTTTGAAGAAGAGAGCTCTGTTGAAATCCCGAAAACTTTAAGCATTGGGCCGACTTTCGCTGGAAAAACAAAGTATAAACCAGCTACCGCACCACAAACTACTACACAGGTCACAGTAAAAATAATGATTGTTGAAAGAATTCTGGAAAGAATACCTTGCTTCTGTACGACAACAGAACTTTGCCCACGGTTCGATTGCACATTTATACTCTTTTTCCCAGCGATTTTCTTTTTTACTACTTTTTTTTGCTTGGGTTGAGAAGATTGACCAGGGCTTTGTGGAAGTTGATCTAGTGGGATAGTTTGCTGAGTGACACCCAATAAATCTCCTAAAGTCTTCCATTCTGATTCGCCTTCATAAAGTGCATAGTCTGAACCAAGTAGTTGTCCTGATAGTAAAAATTGCCTTGCCTGCTCATCCGAGTAGGGACCAAAAGTTTCTCCGTCTCTTGATACATAAATATTCATAATTGAAAATTAAGAACTTTTAACAGGTGAAACGATAGTTTCGATTAAGGTCAGTGGTACACCAAGGTTTGTCAAAATAGGAATCATACGATCTGGTGCGAAAATTAATCCGGCAAATCCGAAAAGAGATACAATTATAATCAGAATAATGAAAACCAATGAAGTTGAATAAATTTTGGCAATGACTCCTTCACCTTTCACGACAATCACCGTCTGTTTAGAATTCAACCCTTTTATCTTACGAGATTTTGCAATCCTATCACGGGGTGCCCGAGAAGCTACTATCTGCTGCTCCGTATTTTGGATATCAACAGGTCGGTCTGGCGGGGGAGGTAATTTAGGTTGAGGAGGATCAATATTTTCTTCAACCGGATTTGATGAATCTGGAAAAGTTGGAACAGGATCAGGCTGATTAATAGGCTCGGGGTTAACTAATGGGGGAGTAGACAAGGGAGGAGGAACCAAGCTTACTGCTTCCCCCGAATCAGGACTTTCAGTTTCGATAAGAGGTGGCGGTGACGAGTGATCAGAATTACTTCCGTCTTGCGTGTCATTCATGTCTTCAGAAATTTCTACTTCGCCTTCATCAATAAAAACATCCTCCCATTCTTTTAATTTTTCGTAATCAACATCATCATCTTCGAATTGATCCATTATTGATGCATGATTTTGAGCCTGAGCTTCATCAACCAGAAAGACCTGAAGAGGTTGCCAATTTTCTTCTCCTTCAGGTGATGCCAAATCACTCAAACTCAAATCCCCATTTTGGACAAACTCAGAGATTTCTTCGGATGAATGAGGTCCAAAAACCTGAGCGTCTTTTTTTATAATTAAATTCATTAGTTAAACTTTTATAACATTCTAGGAATCAAATACCCAAACATAATTACAATATAACAAATAAACTCACAAATCTGCTGGCGTGGATCGTATCCAGTCAACGACGATCTCAATTTCCTCAGTGGATAGTTTCTTATCCCTTCCGTAGGCTGGCATACGATCATTTTTCTTTCCGTAAAATCTTTCATGTTCTGGGTTATTGATAAAATCAATCATCCACTTCCTTGATCCATATCCAGTAAGGTCTGGAGCAGAGCCCTCCCCTTCAGAATCAATATCATGGCAATCAATACAGGCAAGATCATCGTAAAAAACATCCATCAACCTTTCTCTCTTCTCTTCGGATAAAGGTTCCTGATAAGGCAATTTTGCAAGATCGGATAATAGCAGTGCAACTTGAGGTAGTAATTTAGTTTCTTCTGCATCAAATTTTTTTAAAACCTTTTTAGCCATAGTACCTTCTTTAAATGCAGTCCCGCCAAAATACTCTGGAGAGATATAATGATCGTAATTTAAAAGTTTAGTTGTCCAGTCAACGCTTGCAAACCCAGCTAATTCAGGGGCAGATTGATCATCTTCAACCAAATAGCCCCTTCCGTCATGTCCGTTATATCGATGACAACTTGAACATTGAGCAGCAAATATTCTTCGCCCTCTATTCTCTCGATCCTGTCTTAGAAGGGTAACCGCACCAGCGGGTGGGATTCCATCTTCCTGAGCAATTTCAACTACCCGCTCAGCTTGCCATTCGGCTTCACGAACTGCGGCTCCATGGTTTAAGTTTTCCCGATCTTCTGAAAAAGCTAAAAAAGTAAGTCCCGCTGATCCAGCAAGCAGGCACCACCAAAATCCAATATTGAATTGATGCCCCTTTCTGGAAGACCCGATAAATGGCTGTATAAAAATCAATAGGCCAAGTGCTATAGGTATTATGACAGCACCCCAAAAAGCGGGGACATATTTTAATAACTGAAATAAAAACAGAAAATACCATTCCGGCCTAGCTGGAAATTCATTGGATGGGTCAGCTGGAGGACCCAAGGGTGCTCCTTTAAAGTAAAGAGTAAGAATCACAACTGCCAACAATACTGCCAAGCACGCCACACCATCTTTTAAAATTTGATCCGGCCAGAAATACGAATCTTTTTTGGGACGAGGCTCTTTTACATGAATTCCATGTTTACGAAAAAGATAAATGTGGCCAACTACCAAACCAATTAGAGCTGCTGGAAGAATTCCCGCATGAAGAGCAAAAAAACGGGTTATTGTCTGATGACCATATTCAACTCCGCCAACCACAATTTTTTGAAGCATGGGACCTATCAAAGGAACTTCAGCTATTAAGTTGGTTGCGACTGCAGTTGCCCAAAAACCTTTTTGATCCCAAGGAAGTAAGTAACCAGTTAAAGACAGTGCCAAAGTAACCCCCATGAGAGCGATTCCAAACCAAAAGTTTAGCTCTCTTGGTGCCCGGTAAGCTCCGTCAATCATCACCTGCATTAAATGTAATACGAGTAGTACAATCATGGCTTGTGCCATGTAATGATGAACTCCTCTTAGAAACCATCCACCCCAAATTTCATACTGGATAAAATAAACGCTTTCCCATGCAGTTTGAGCACTCGGACTGTAAGACATCCATAACAAAGTGCCGGTTACAACCTGAGTAAAAAAAGCAAACGTTAAACAACTGCCCCAAACATAACGCCACCTTGCTCCACCAGGAACTTTCTCATAAAGTGCTTCCTTAACAAGTCCACGAATACCTGAACGATCGTCCAACCAGTCTAAGAATTTGCTCATGACAGAGGTATTTTTTCCGCAATATTAGGTCGGTATTGTTGAAAACGAATCCAAACGAATTCATCTTCTATTTTAGTATGCATGGTATCAAGTCCGCGCGGACTTGGGCTATTTGCATCTGTTACCGAACCATCTAAACCAAACGTGCTGTTGTGACATGGACAAAAATAGTCATTTGTCTTGGAGCGATAATCCACCGCACAGCCTAAATGTGGGCACTTTAGATTAAATGCAATTACTTCATCACCTTTCCGGCTGAGATAAACCGCACCGACTGGGACATTTTTATAAGTCGTCCATGCATCCTTAACTTCGGCGAGAATGATCTCAAATTTAGCTGGTTTTCCATCATCAGGAAGATTTATAACCGATGTAACTTTAGTCCATGGAACTTTCGCGGTTGAACCAGAATTCCTCACCACCGGGTCTAAAATCGAAGTCAAACCAGCAGCAAAAGGAAAAAGTGCACAGGCTGCGGAAACCCCAATTGTAGAAGCAATAACCAACCTTCTTGTTTTACCATCTTGGCAACACGAATCATCTGATAAACTTTTCTTGGCTTTAAGATCGCTCATAGATAATATAGTTTAATAATTAAAAGAGCAAATCCGCAAAACTTTAATCAAGAAAATCAATAAAAGGCTGCTGTGATATTGGAAAATTGATTCACAATATCTTCGATCGCAGACCATAAATAAGATTATTCCGGAAAAGCGGGTAGAGGCGGCAAACCGTTATCTCCAGAAATAGGTGGCAGGGGAGGCAAATCATCGCCTCCACCAGCATCTGGAATTCCTGGCAAAGGTGGAAGAGCATCATCTGATGAACTTAAAGCAGGGAGTGGTGGTAATTCATTGTCTCCAGAAACAGGAGGAAGAGGAGGTAAGTCATCACCACCAAAAGAAGAAGTTGATGGGGGGACACTATCTAAGCCAGGTAAAGGAGGAAAATCATCATTACTACCGGAAGAACTTGGAAGGGCGGGTAAATCTTCGGTTGATTCATTTATTGGTAGTTCTGGAAATTCGCCAGAATCCACAACCGTGTCGGGTGCAGGAAACTCCGGTAGACCGGCTGAAGGAGTACTTTCCGCAGGAGAAATGAAGTCATCTTGAGTAGACCCTGATAAACTATCAGAAAGGGCAGGAAAACCATTTTCCTCAGGCGTGGAATTTTCAGTTGGCAACTCGGGGAATGGCGTAGGATCAGAAAGTTCATTGACAATTGAGCTTGAAGAATTCACCTGAGAATCAAAGTTTTTATCATCATCACCCGAATCGACTTGCTCAGTCTCGGAAGAAGAGTCTGCTTTTAATTCGTTTGATTGTACATAAGGCTCATCTGCTAATTTAATGGGAGAACCATCTGACCTCCATGTGGCTTCTTTACCATGACGGGATCCGTTAGTGTATGCTCGAACATACATCTTTTGACCGTTTGGCCACCATCGGGTAACTGGGCCATGCCAGCGCCCCTCTTTATAGTTTCTTTCATACATTTTGATGCCGTTTGAAAACCACCTTGTACTTAATCCGTCTTTGCGCCCTTCAGTCCAAGACTCATCTGAAGCAACAAACTCACCTCTGTCACCTTTTTCTATTATTAAAATCCTGCCACTAAAAGGCATATCATTCAGTTTTTGGTATAGAAGTCCGTAACGTGACTCAAAGTAGTTCCCGTATTCCTCAATGGTAACCTGAAAAGCATCTCCACTTACCCCAATCATTTCTTGAGAAGAATTCTGGGTAGGTACAGGATTTTGCCTGTAAACATTTTGGCAAGAGGAAAATATAAGCATGCATACCACAAAGTTGGCCGATATCAGAATTCTCATGAAAAAGATATTGATGAATTTAATGATAATTGCAAGTTTGAAGAATTGAATCTTACAATATTATTGTCAAAAAATTCGAAATATGATTTAGGATAATTTAAGTAATCAAACTCAACCTTTCCTCCCTGATTTACACATAATGAACATCGAAAACTTAGTGCTCATCATTCCTGCCTTTGGCATATTTGCTTTACTTTTCACTTGGTGGAAAACAAAACAGATAAACGCTCAGCCTGAAGGAACTCCTAAAATGGCAAAAATAGCCGCCAGTATTCAAGAAGGTGCGATGGCATTTCTGAAAGCAGAGTACAGGGTTTTGATTGTTTTTGTAATCGCTGTAGCAGCACTTCTCTATTGGAGTGGAGCTCGCAACCCAGACAGCCATGAATATGTTGCTGTATCATTTATAGTGGGTGCTTTTTGTTCGGCTTTAGCAGGCTATCTCGGAATGGTTGTTGCGACTAAGGCTAATGTGAGGACAACTAATGCCGCTCGCGAAAGCTTGGGAAAAGCTCTTGAGGTTGCATTTGCCGGTGGTTCAGTAATGGGGCTCGGCGTAGTTGGGCTTGGTATTTTGGGACTTGGCGGATTATTTGCATATTTCTCTCAAACTTTCATTGCATTGGAGGGTGGAGATTCTCTGAATATGACCCTGTCTGTTTTGACAGGGTTTTCATTTGGGGCTTCTTCAATTGCTCTGTTTGCTCGCGTTGGCGGAGGTATTTACACAAAAGCTGCTGATGTCGGAGCTGACTTAGTGGGAAAGGTTGAGGCAGGTATTCCCGAAGACCACCCTTTAAATCCAGCAACCATTGCTGATAATGTGGGTGACAATGTAGGCGATGTAGCCGGAATGGGTGCCGATCTTTTTGAGTCTTATGTGGGGTCGATTATAGGGACAATGATTTTAGGTGCGGCCATGGTCGCAGGTGCTACAAACTATCAAGACGATCTCAATAATTTGTCGCCTGTAATTTTACCTTTAATTTTAGGCGCAATCGGTATCGTAACTTCAATTATGGGTACATTCTTGGTTAAAGTTGGGAATGAAGGCGACCCACATAAAGCACTAAATCGAGGCGAGTTTGCATCCTCGTTCGCAATGATTATTTCCGCTTACATAGCAATTGATTATTTTCTTCCTGCAAGTTGGAACTACCAAGGTATTGAGTACACTTCAAACGGCGTTTTCTACGCAATTATAATCGGTTTAATCGCTGGATTAGCAATTGGAAAAATTACCGAACATTATACTGGTACAAATACTAAACCTGTAAAATCGATTGTTGAGCAATCTATTACTGGAAGTGCAACCAACATCATAGCCGGTCTTGGAATCGGCATGATATCAACTACATTTCCAATTCTAGTACTGGCTGCTGCAGTAGTTGGTGCCTATGAGTTAGCAGGTCTTTACGGAATCGCAATTGCTGCTGTAGGAATGCTTTCTAACACTGGGATTCAGTTAGCGGTTGATGCTTACGGACCTATTTCAGACAACGCAGGAGGAATTGCAGAGATGGCTGAACTTCCCAGTGAAGTTCGCCAACGTACAGATAAACTTGATGCGGTTGGAAACACAACAGCGGCTATTGGAAAAGGTTTCGCTATTGGGTCCGCTGCCCTCACAGCACTTGCACTCTTTGCTGCGTTTAAAGAAACAGCGGGTATTGATGTAATTGATGTTTCAACGCCAAAGGTAATGGCCGGATTGTTTATCGGTGCCATGCTTCCCTATTTATTTAGTGCGCTCGCTATGGGCGCTGTTGGGCGAGCAGCAATGGCCATGATTCAAGAGGTTAGGCGTCAGTTTAAAGATATACCGGCACTCAAGTCTGCCCTTGAAATTATGAATAAAAATGAAGGTAAGCCTTCCGACGAGTGGACTGAAGAAGAAAGAAATAAGTTCGATGAAGCTATTGACTCAGCCGAATACGGAAAATGCGTTGAAATTTCGACCCAATCAGCAATAAAAGAAATGGTTGCCCCAGGCCTTGTTGCTATCCTAACACCAGTTGCTATTGGCTTTGGAGGTGGTGCGGTTATGCTTGGTGGACTTCTCGCTGGAGTGACTGCATCTGGAGTACTAATGGCACTATTTCAGTCAAATGCCGGTGGAGCATGGGACAACGCGAAGAAAATGGTTGAAGAAGGCTATGAAATCGACGGAGTTACCCATTCTAAGGGTTCAGAAGTGCACAAAGCAACTGTGGTTGGGGATACTGTCGGTGACCCGCTTAAGGATACTTCCGGACCGTCTCTTAACATACTCCTAAAATTAATGTCAGTTGTTGCCTTGGTTATGGCACCCTTTATAAAAGTTTAGATTTCTTCACCTGTAGACCTAGCGAAAATAGATCTTCCGGCTGAGCTTTCCCTAAAGTAAGCAGTACCGGCTACAAAAATATTTACCCCTACATCAAGGCAGGGTTTAATATGTTCGGGGCAAACGCCACCATCAACCTCTATGAGAAACTTCTTATTGGAAGTTTCTCTAAGTTGGTTGAGCTGATTCGCCTTCTGTAAAACATCTCCAATGAAACTCTGACCACCGAATCCTGGATTAACAGTCATACATAAGACTAAATCAACATCTACCTGCTCTAAAAGCTCAATTATACCACTAACTGGAGTAGATGGATTGATGGCAATGCCGACCTTTTTTCCAAGTGATTGAATTCGTTGAACCGTTTCAATGTGATTATAATTTGGCTCAATATGTATCGTGATCAAATCAGAACCAGCCTCAGCGAATGCATCGATGTAAAGATCAGGATTATCCAGCATCAAATGGACATCAAAAAAGAGTTCGGATTTTTTGCGCAGATCAGAAACTGTTTGGGGACCAAAACTAAGATTTGGAACAAAATGTCCATCCATTATATCTAAATGTATCCACTTCCTTCCGTCAGACTCTGCAATATTTAATGCATCGGATAAATTTGCATGATTACCGGCTAAGATTGAGGGTGCTAGAAAATTTTTCATTAATTTTTTCAGTGATTCTATCTCCAGCCGAAATTCTCGATCAGTCTGGAAATTTTCTTGGATAAACCAATAGATAGAGAATTTATTGGCTGTCTTGATAACGGGGAAGATATTATGCTTTCTCTTAGCACTGAACTGTTCTCTTTAATTAATTTTTTATTTATCAATTTATCCCCATTTTCACTTTCAAGAGTTACTAACGCACTAATATCGGCATTAAAACCAGATGCTAATAAAGTGTCCTGAGGGTTATAAACCTCCGCATTTTTACCAAACTTGTCTAAAGATACTTTCAAAATGAAATCGGCATTATTTTTAGCAGAGGTTAGCTCAAATGTACCTGTTCGAATAATCTCTTTCCTTAAATTGCTGCTTAATAAAGATCCGAGATGTGGAGCGGTTGAATCATTTCGAACAATTTCGACAAAAAGTAACTTCGAGTTTAAAGTCTTGGCCTGGTGATTTTCGTACCGGCAACCAAAAGAAATACAAAGTGTAACTAAAGAAAAATATATTGAGAAGAAGGTTTTATTCATTTCCAGATCTTAGCTCAGCAACTTTCTTTTCGGCTTCACGGGCTGCTTTTGATTCTGGCGCAGTGGTTATAGCTTCATTATAAAATTGCAAGGCGGGCTTGTTTCCAAGTTCACGCCAATGAGTTAAGAAATATTTTCCATATTTTTCAACATATTTACCAACTACTACCTTACTTGCAGAGAGTGTTTCTCTCATTTTACGCCTACCCTCTTCTGCAGAAGCTTTCCTTTCCCTTGCTTCAATAAGGCGAGATTTGTAATTTTCTAACGATTCGTGTTTACTTTTGGGCGGTGATTGTGGAAATAAAATTAAATAATCTTCATAAAAGTTTAATGCTTTTAATGTAGCTCCTTGATCGTAGGAAGGACCAGCAACACGGTCCTCAAAAATTGATGCCAAAGAGTAGTAAGCTTCTTCACATAGATAATTTTCAGGGTATAAATTAATCAACCTTTCGAG
>Ga0209632_10003412_pt1 | contig 14634 bp, 17 predicted proteins | sample COG_10_FD_184754 | JGI IMG/M metagenome (GOLD analysis project Ga0209632, IMG submission 184754) | Pelagic Microbial community sample from North Sea - COGITO 998_met_10 (SPAdes) (version 2) | ecosystem: Environmental > Aquatic > Marine > Neritic zone/Coastal water | place: Helgoland, sampling... | reverse complement strand
GTGGTGAAAAATTATTTGACTCAAATGCTAAATATGAAAGTGGTTCAGGCTGGCCTTCATTTTATCAATCACTACCAGAAGCTTTTGAAACTAAAACAGACTCTCTATTAGGGTATGAGAGAGTTGAATATCATTGTAAAAAGTGTGGTGGACATCATGGTCATATCTTTGAAGACGGACCAAATCCAACTGGCAAAAGGTACTGTAATAATGGTGTTTGTTTAACTTTTAAACCTAAAGAATAAATTTTTTAGTATTGAAAAACCCGAAATAAGTTTTTAATTGTTGATGCTTGAATGTTATTCAGCTACCGTTTTGTTTAATGAAAAAAATTTTTCTATTTCAATAAAATAATTATTTTAGAAGATCTTGTAACTTATTTTCTTTTTCTAAAGCTCTAACATCATCGTAACCACCCATGTGTTGATCATCAAAGAAAATTTGTGGAATTGTTCTTTTACCATTAGCTTTAGAAATCATTTCATCTATTGCACCGTCAACTGTTGCAATGTTGATTTCTTTATATTCAACATTGTTTCTAGTTAATAATCTTTTGGCTGCATCACAAAAATTACAAAGTGGACCTGTATAAATAGTAACTGATTTCATATATTATAAATAATCATTCTTTTTAATTTTACTAGTAATTTCTTTTCTGGAGTATTCAAATTTTTTTTTATGTTTAATACTTTTTTGATTAACTCTTTTTCTCCATAGTCTAAAAGAGACTGGTTTTATAGACCGTCTCATAATCTTGATTACTTCACCTTCTGTTTTTCCTGTCTTTTTTTCAATTTCTTCAAAAGTGATCCTGTCAGCCCAGGCTGCCCAGATAATCCAGTCAGGATCTGATATATGGGGTTCTGGATTTTTTACCCTAGTTATAGGGGTGTGACCTTTTTTTTTCATAAATCCTCTATTTTCATTATATTTAAAAAAAATGATTAATGCATTTTATTTTAGCTCATGGTATTATGAAATTTAGATAGTCCATCTTAGCCATCTTTAGCTCCCGGTTTTTTTGGACTATCCTTTAACCTTAAAATGCTCCCTTTAAATTATTTCCTTTTTTTACAGATAATTTTATTTCTATTTATCACCCCTGGAACTCCTAGAATTGTAATCATTTCTTATTCTATGAATTATGGAGTTCAAAAATGTATTTGGACAGCACTTGGGGATATTACTGCAAATTTTATTCAAGCAACTTTAGTAATTTTTGTCCTTGGATCTTTTTTTGTTGATAATCCAAATTTTTTAAACACGTTTAAGTGGATTGGAATCGCTTATTTACTTTATCTTGCTTATGATCTTTATAAATCAAGACCAAAAGATATAAATTCAAATAATATTTCATCAAAAAGTTTTTTTTCTTTTTTTAAAGATGGTTTTTTAGTTGCAGGAACAAGTCCTAAGGCTTGGATGTTCTTTCCATTAATTTTTCCTCAATTTATTGACTTTAATTCTAATTATGTTGTTCAATTTTTTATTTTGATCACAACGTACGTAGTTTTAGATTTTTTATCTTTAGTTGCTTATGCCGTACTAGCTAGAAAATTAATTGTATGGATAAAAGCAAATCCAAAAACAATTAATACAATTTCAGCGTGCGTTTTGATATTTATCGCATTAATTATTGCTTTTATTCAAAAGTATTAAGTCGCAATCTTTATTACTGACTTGTTTGTTCTACAATTTAGGAGTTAAATAATATTTTAAAATTAAACTAATATAGGAAAATAAAATGAAAATCAGAAATATAATTATTACGTTTGTTTCTGCAATTGCTCTTTTAATTTCAGCTTCAACTATATCTTTTGCGAAAGTTGTTGGAGATAAAATTATTTTAGGTGCAGCAGTTTCATTAACTGGAAAATATTCATCTAATGGTGTTCACACTCAAAACGGCTACAACTTAGCTGTTGAGAGAATTAACAGCATGGGTGGTGTCAAAGTTGGTGGAAAAACATACAAGTTTGAAATTATCTATTATGATGATGAATCAAACTCAGGAAGAGCTGCTCAACTTGCAGAAAGATTAATCCAACAAGATGGTGTTCAATTTATGCTTGGGCCATATAGCTCAGGTTTAACTAAAGCTATGGCACCTGTTACTGAAAAATATCAAGTTCCTATGGTTGAAGCAAATGGTGCATCTAGATCATTATTCACCAAAGGGTATAAATATTTATTTGCAGTACTTGCACCTGCCAACTTATATCTTGATGTAGCAATTGATCTTGCAGTAGAAAAAAATGGTGGAAAACCAGTTAAGATTGCAATGGCATTTGAACAAGATGCTTTCTCACAAGACGTGAGATTAGGTATCTTGGATGCTGCAAAAAGAACTAAGTCAAAAATCATTATTGATGACAAGTTACCAAAAGAACTTAATGATATGGCTGCTACTTTATCTAAAGTAAAAGCAACAAATCCAGATGTTCTTGTAGTTTCAGGTCATACTAAAGGTGCTTTGACAGCGGTTAGACAAATCTCAGAGATGAAAGTTGATGTGAAAATGTTAGCAATGACTCACTGTGATGCTGCCAAATTATCTAAGCAACATGGTAAAGCTTCAGAGTATGCACTTTGTGCTTCTCAGTGGCATAAATCTCTGTCTTATACAGATAACTTTTTTAAAGATGGTATGACGTATGATGCAGACTTTACTAAAGCTTTTGGATATGCACCGCCATACCAAGCTGCTGAATCTTCTGCTGCTTTGTTAGTTTTTAAAGATGCGTTCGAAAGAGCACAATCATTTGATACTAAAAAAGTTAGAGATGCTTTAGCTGCAACTGATATGCAAACTTTTTATGGAAACATAAAATTTGCTGAAGGTGGACAGAACGTATCTAAGCCAATGGTACTTTTCCAAGTATCATGTAACGATGATGGTAGTAAGTGTGAAAACAAAGTTGTTGCTCCAACTAAATGGGCATCTGCTGAATTAGTACACCCAATTCCATCTTGGTCTAAAAGATAATATCTAATATATAAAATGCTCCCTTTTATAGGGGGCATTTTTTTATAAACGCTTAAAAAATTTATGGATTTTCTAATTTTCCAAGCACCGATGTTAATGGTGCAAGCATCAATGGACGGAATACTATTAGGTATTTTATTTGCATTAATTGCTTACGGAATGGCATTGCAGTGGGGAGTAATGAATATAATAAACATTGCTCAAGGAGAATTAGTAATCATGGGTGGATACATTGCATACTTTATGTATTTGTCAGGAATACATCCAGCCTTTGGAATAATTGTTTCACCAATCATTATGTATTGTGTTGGTTGGGGAATGTACAAACTTGTTATTAATAAAGTTGTAGATAAAGATTTATTTACCTCAATACTTGCAACGTTTGGAATAAGTATTTTAGCACAACAGTTAATGAATTTTGCATTTGGTGCAGACGTTGTTGTTGCTCAATCAAACTTTGGAACAACTATGTTGTTTAATAATATGGTTACACTTCCTAATGCTAAAATATTTTCAGGAGCAGTTTGTGTAATATCTGCAATTATTCTTGTCGTCTATATGAAAAAATCAAAATTAGGCAGAGCAATTAGAGCAACCGCACAAAATGCAAGAGCGGCAAAGATTTTGGGTGTTGATACAGAAAAAGTTTATGCAGCAACTTTTGGAATTAATGCAGCATTATGCGGAATAGCAGGAGCTTGTATTGCAATTACATTTACTCTTCACCCTTATACAGGACTGCCTTATACAGTTAGATCTTTTATGATTGTAATCATTGCAGGACTTGGAAATTTACCAGCTGTTGCAATATCAGGAATGGGACTTGGTGTATTTGAAGAATGGGCAGATTATCTGCTTGGAACAGAATTTAGAATTGCAGCAGTATTCTCGTTACTAGTTATTATATTGGTTTATAGAAGGTTTAAATTAGCTCGAAAAAGAGAATATTTAAAATAATGAATAAAAATATTTTATTGTATGCTGGTTTAATAATCTTTGGCTTAGCAGGAGCATTCATATTCCCAGCTTACAAACTTCAAATGTCATTTCTTTATATTTTAATTGTTTTAGCTATGACTTGGGATGTTCAAGGTGGACAGATGGGTTACAACACATTTGGAAATATATTATTTTTTGGTGTTGGAATGTATGTTGCATCCAGCACACAAATAGCAATGTTCTTTTCTTTAGCAGAATGGACAGATGCAGGGGGTGAAAAAACTTTTGTTCACACTATCCCTCAATTCTTTCAAGGTTTTGGCGTTGGAATTTTATTATCAGGAGTAATTCCCATGATAGTTGCTGGAGTAATTGGATATGGAATTTTAGGATTAAGAGGACACTACTTTGCAATTTGTACTTTAGCATTAGGAATTGCGGCTGGTGAAATTGCAGGTGGAATAGAAATAATTGGAGCAGGCCAGGGTATGACGGTTCCTGTTTGGCCAAAGGGATTTGGTACTAATGCATCTTCATCTCAGTTTTTATATTATTTAAGCTTTGCTTTAGCGGTCGTAACATTCATTACTTTAAAATGGGCTTACAGCACAAGATTTGGTTTAGTTTTAAATGCAATAAGGGATAATGAAGATAAAGCTGAAGCAATGGGTATCCACACAATGAGATATAAAATTATTGGTTGGATGGTATCAGCATTCTTTGTTGGAATAGCTGGAGGACTGATGGGTCACATCAATGGTTACATTGAGCCAACAGAAATAGCATTTGCTGGACCAACATTCGGTGTGTTCATGGTTTTAATGGCAATACTTGGTGGTAAAGGAACTTTATGGGGACCACTTGTTGGAGCAACCGTATTTCATTTATTTAAAGAAGGTTTTTGGACATACTTTTTGGGTTGGCAGTATGTAGCCCTTGGCGTTTTAATTGTAGTAATCGTTGTTTATTTTCCAGAAGGCATAATGGGATGGTTAAGAGAAAAATACCCAGAAAAATTTGGTGAAACAATTGATGAAGCAGATCGAAAGGCACAGGTGGAATTAAGATAATGTCTATATTGGATGTAACAGGAGTTAGTAAATCTTTTGGGGGTGTTAAAGCCAATGTTGATATTTCAATGTCAGTTGAGCAAGGTTCTATAGTTGGTTTAATTGGACCTAACGGATCTGGAAAAACTACACTATTTAATTCTATTGTTGGAACTTATCCAATAGACAAAGGATCAATTAAATTTAATGGAACAGAAGTTTCTGAACTACCAGTTCCAGTTGTTGCAAAACTTGGATTATTAAGAACTTTTCAACAAACAAGAATTTATGGAAAATTAAATTGTATTGAAAATATGTTGATCAGCCATAAGCCTGAAAATGATGGAATACTAACTGTGTTTCAAAAAATACCATCAGAGCTAACGGATAAAGCAGAAACACTATTAAAATTTGTTGGCCTTCACCAAAAAAGAAAACTTAGAGCCGGAGACCTTTCATTTGGACAACAAAAATTACTAGAACTAGCAATGGCACTAATGAATGAACCAAAAATGCTTTTATTAGATGAGCCCACAGCAGGGATAAACCCAACTTTAATAAATGGAATCATTGATCGTTTGATTAGCGTTAATAAAGACTACGGAATTACCTTGTTAGTCATAGAGCATAATATGAAAGTGATAATGAATTTAGCACAAAGAGTTTTTTGTTTAGCGCATGGTCAAATGCTAGCAAATGGAACTCCAGAAGAAATTAAAAATGATAAGCGTGTGCTAGACGCTTACTTGGGAGCGCAATAATGTCAAATCAATATGATGTATTAGGAAAAGCACCAGGACCAGAGGATTTAAAAAAATTATCACCAGAAAATAATCATTTAACTATAAAAAAATTATCAGCTGGATATGGTAAAATGGAAATACTTCATGATTTTGATTTAAGTGTAAGTAAAGCTCAGTCTTTATGTTTGATTGGACCCAACGGAGCAGGAAAGTCCACAATTCTTCATTCAATCTATGGATTTACAAATATTTTTTCAGGACAAATTGAAATTGAAGGAAAAGAAATTACCAGTTTATCACCTGCTGAAAAACTGAAGTCATGTGGAATAGCATATATCTTACAGGATAATTCTGTCTTTCCAGATATGACTGTTGAAGAAAACTTATTAATGGGTGGTTATATAAAAGAAAATGCAGACGAGTCTTATCAAGAAGCAGAAAGAATTTTTGAAAAATATGAGAGATTGAGAAATAGAAGAAACCAACCTGCTAAAGTTTTGTCAGGTGGAGAAAGAAGATTATTAGAAATTTCTAGAGCATTAGTAATGAAGCCATCGGTCTTACTTGTTGATGAACCTTCGATTGGATTAGAGCCAAGATACATTGATATGGTTTTTGAAATTTTAAGAGATCTTCAACAAACAGAAAAAAAAACAATTATATTGGTGGAGCAAAATGCTAAAAAAGGATTGGAGTTTGCAGATATTGGGTACGTTTTAGTATCTGGACAAACTGCTATTGCTGGCAAAGGGGATGATTTATTGAATAACCCTGATGTTGGCAGACTATTCCTTGGAGGCTAATGATTAATAAAGAATTTTTCTTTAGAGGCTTTAAATCAATTTTAACATCAGATAGTCCGGCTATTGCTTTAGCTTGTTGCTTTGTAGCAATAGGAGCTCTTTTGAAAAATTTAGGTTTTAATATTCAAGAGAGTGTTTTTTCTACAATGTTTATTTATGCATTACCAGGCTCATTAGTAATGGCAGAATCATTATTAGTTGGTGCATCATTATCAAGTATTTTTTTGGCTGTTTGGTTTGTTAATGCTCGTCTATATCCAATGGCTGTCTCATTATTTCCATTAATGATGCATAAAAGTCAACCAAAATGGAAATATTATTTTTCTTGTCATTTTATTGCAGTCTCTGCATGGCTTATTATGAAAAGCAATTATAAACCCGTACCAAAAAAACATAGAATTGATTTTTGGATTGGAATTGGGTGTGCAAACTGGATAACAGCTGTAAGTGCTACACTGATTGGTTTCCACATGTCTGAATATTTAGATAAAAATATGATGATGGGTTTAGCTATTTTAAATCCAATTTATTTTTTATGTATGATGATTGGAGCAATGAGAACTATTCAAATAGGTGCATCAGTAATATTGGGTTTATTGTTGGGGCCAATATTTTATTTTCTATCTCCAGAATGGTCAATTTTACTTGGTGGATTTGTAGGTGGAACAATTGCTTATTTTATAGGAGAGTTAAATGTCTACTAGCATAGTTCTTGCAATTTTAGTTACAGCTCTTGCAACTTTTTCTTCTAGGGTATTAGGGGTAATTTCATCAGAAGGAATTAAGGAAAATTCAAAATTATTCAGATGGTTTAACTGTCTAGCTTATTCAACTTTGGCAGCATTAATAGCTAGAACAATTATATTTCCTGTTGGCGCTTTATCTGATGCAAGCTATTTAAGTAGATTAATTGTAGTTTTATTTTGTTTATTCATATTTTTTATTTCAAAAAAAAATTTCGTTTATCCAACTGTAATTTCTGCTATCATGATGACAATATTAAGTAGCTATCTATAATGGAAAATATTTCTGGATTAACAATAACTGAACATGAAAAATCAAACAGAATAGTCAATATTCAAATTAATGATGAGATTTTAGATAAACTAATATTTCCATTTAACAAATTTGATATTACTGCCCTTGAATATAAACCTTTTACACGTTTTACTATTGCAAAAAGTTTAGATGACTTAACCGATAATAAATTAAGTAAATTACTTAATTCATCAGTGAGAGATAGAAATACAGGCTGTTTTGTAATTGGACCAAAGAATATTAATTCAAAAATTAATGATAAATTTTTAGTAAAATTATCAACAGCAATTGCTCATTTAATTGGTAAGCCAAACCATGATGCAATGGCAGGTAAATATTATGCAAGATTTTTTGTTAAGCATGAGGATCAAAGCGACTCTTATTTAAGAAAAGCCTACACCAATATGGATCTTCATACTGATGGGACTTATGTAAAAGAAGTTACAGATTGGCTATTAATGACCAAAATTGAAGAACAAAATGTAGAAGGAGGAGAGACTGTGATACTTCATCTTGATGATTGGGAACATTGTAAGGATTTATCTAATGACCTAGTTGGTAAACAAAATTTTATTTGGGGCTCGCCTAGTAGTAAAAATATAGAATACAAAGTTGAACACCCTATTTTTTCAGCAGATGGACAGGGTAGGCCAACTATCTCATACATAGATCAGTTCCCAGAACCCAAGAATATGGAACAAGGGATATATTTACAAAACCTTTCTGACGGATTGGAAGAGAGTAAGAATAAAATAATTACCAAACTAGGTCCAGGCTCAACGATTGTAGCTAATAACCACTTTTGGTTACATGGTAGACGGCCTTTTAAAGAAAATAAGAAATTAAGCAGGGAACTTTTAAGAATCAGAGGAAAATTTATATAAAATAGTGTTTAATAAATTCTTTTTTATTAAACTAAGGATTGAAAAAAAGAAAACATACTTTTGAACCAAAAAGCCTATATTTTAAAGGGTTTTTTAGTTGTAAAAATACAACAATTGGTAAAAAAAGCTTTTTCTATCTATTAAAATATATCTTCTTAGACCGAATTAAATATAAACTCTCGTTATTAATATTAATAAAAAAGGATTCGAATATGAATAAATTACTAAAAACGATTATGACTTTCATATTTGCTGCAACAGTTTTTACATCTGCTAATTCAATTGAAGTTAGAGTGGGTGCAACAGCTACAGCCGCAGCATTTTATGGAAATGCAGAGGAGGTACTTAAGGATGGAGGACATAAGTCTCAGGACGAAGTTCTTGCTGCATACGACTATGTATCTCTTTTCACTGAAGTAGCTTTTGAAGAAATGATGGGTTTAACTGTTGGTGTTGAGTATACTCCAGACTCTATCGCTTTTGATAAAACTACTAGAACAATAAGAGATGGTACGCTACCAGGATTAGCTGCACAGACAGGTAATGACACTGGTGACCAAGTACTTGATGCTGATGTAGAAGATCTATACACTGCATATGTATCAATGCCTCTTATGGGTACTGGCGTTTATGCTAAAGTTGGATATATCACAGGAACAGTAAACACTAAAGAAACACTTGCTACAGGATCAACTTACTCAGATGTTACTCTTGATGGTTTTGAATATGGCATAGGTTACCACGGTGAATTAAGTGATAGAGTTTTCTACAAAGTCGAATCTACTTACATAGACTTTGATGATATCTCAGCTAATGGTTCAGAAGCAGGCGGAGACGGCTCTTTTAACAAAATCACTGCTGAATTAGGTGGTGTAACTGCTAAAGCTTCATTAGGTATGAAATTCTAGTATAGTTACAATCTAAGATAAAAATTTAAAAGCCCCTTTTTTAAGGGGCTTTTTTTTTACCTAAATAAATGTAAAGTTTTTTTATTACAATGAAAAAAATAAATTTGGGATTCATAGGTACAGGAAAAATAGCCTCATCAGTTATTACAGGAATATGTACTTCAAAAATATCATTTACTAAAATTTTAATCTCACCACGTAACAAAAAAATTGCTCAAAATTTAAAAAAAAAATTTAAAAAAATCGTTATTGCTAAAAATAATCAAGAAATAGTAGATAATTGTAACTGGATTTTTTTATCAATTACACCAATTGTTGGAGAAAGAATAATCAAAGAACTTAAGTTTAAGTCTAATCAAACTATTGTCAGCTTCATCTCAACGATTAGCTTAATTCAATTAAAAAAAGCAATTAAAGTTAAAGCAAAAATAGTAAGAGCAATACCTTTGCCACCAATATCATTAAAAAAGGGCCCAGTGCCAATTTGCCCCCCAGATAAAAAAATCAAAGATTTTTTTAATAAAATTGGTACAACTGTGGAAATTAAAAATGAAAAATCATCAATAAATTTTTGGGCAACATCTGGAATGATGGCGTCCTTTTATCATTTGTTAAAAGTAATGACTGACTGGTTGGTTAAAAGAGGTGTTAAAAGAAACAATGCACAAAAATATATAACATCTTTGTTTTTAGCACTATCGGAGGATGCTGTGGTAAATTCTAAAAAAGATTTAAAATATTTAGTAAAAGAATCTCAAACACCCAATGGATTAAATGAACAAGGTGTAAGAGAATTGATTAGAGCTGGCTTTTATAAAAAGTTAGAAAAGTCACTTAATAATCTTCATAAAAGATTAAATAAATAATACTCTATGAGTGATAATATTTTACAAATTCAAAATCTATCTAAATATTTTGGTGGTTTAGCTGCAGTTTTAGATTGTTCATTAGAAATTAAGAAAGGATCAATTACAGGAATTATAGGACCTAATGGGTCAGGTAAAACTACTTTATTTAATTTAATTGCTGGAAATTTAAAATCTTCTAAAGGAAAAGTATTATTTAATAACGAGGATGTAACGGATGTTCCATCATACGAATTATTTTCAAAAGGTATTTTAAGAACATTTCAAATAGCACACGAATTTACCAATCTTTCTGTACTTGAAAATTTAATGATGGTACCAGCAAATCAATCAGGTGAAAATCTAATGACAGCATTACTTAAGCCAAGCTTAGTTAGAACTGAAGAACTTGCTGTAAAACAAAAAGCTCAAGATGTTGTTGATTTTTTAAATCTCACACATTTATCAAATGAATTAGCTGGAAATTTATCAGGTGGTCAAAAAAAATTACTAGAACTTGGAAGAACCATGATGGTTGATGCAAAATTAGTATTACTTGATGAAGTAGGAGCAGGTGTTAATAGAACACTTCTTAAAGATCTTGGAACAGCAATTATCAAACTTAATAAAGAAGAAGGCTATACATTTTGTATGATTGAGCATGATATGGAATTCATAAGTAGATTGTGTGATCCAGTTATTGTTATGGCAGAGGGGTCTGTTTTATTTGAGGGAACAGCTGAAGATGCTAAGAAAGATGAAAAAGTTATTGAAAGTTATTTAGGTAGAGGATCAAAATTAAAGGATAAAAACTAATGGCTTTTTTCGAAGGTATTAAAATGACAGGTGGCTATGGTAATGGACCTGATATTATTAACTCTTGCTCTGTTGATGTTAATAGAGGCGAAATAGTTTCAATCCTCGGACCTAATGGTGCGGGTAAATCAACAGCCATGAAAGCACTACTGGGTCTTTTAAATTTAAAATCAGGTTCTGTTACCATAGATGGTAAAGATATTTCAAAACTTTCACCACAAGATAGAGTGAGAGAAGGTATTTCATTTGTGCCTCAGACAAAAAATGTATTTTCTGGAATGAGTGTTGAAGAAAATTTAGAAATGGGTGCTTATTTAAGAAATGATAACTATAAGGATATTATAGAGGAGATTTATGAACTATTTCCGATATTAAGAGAAAAAAGAAACCAATTAGTTGGAGAATTATCGGGCGGTCAAAGACAGCAGGTAGCCCTTGGAAGAGCATTAATGATTAAACCATCAGTACTAATGTTAGATGAACCTACTGCTGGCGTTTCTCCGATAGTGATGGATGAATTGTTTGATCATATAATTAAAGTAAAAAGAACTAATGTTGCAATTTTAATGGTTGAACAAAATGCTAAACAAGCACTTAATATCTCTGATCGAGGCTATGTGCTAGTTACTGGTGAAAATAAGTACTCAGGCACAGGAAAAGAATTATTAAATGACCCAAGAGTAAGAAGCTCTTTTTTAGGAGGATAATATGGACTTTTTAAATGCAATAATATTATTATTAAATTACATTTTTGTGCCAGCTCTTACCTATGGCTCGCAGCTAGCACTAGGTGCGATATTTGTAACTTTAATTTATGGAATTCTAAGATTTGCTAATTTTGCAACTGGAGACATGATGGCTTTTGGTACAATGGTTACTATATTGTTTACTTGGTATTTTCAATCTCTTGGAATTTCTTTAGGAGTTTTACCAACAGCATTAATTGCCATACCTTTTGCAATTGTTTTAACAATTGGTTACATGCTTTTAGTTGATAAATTTGTATTTAGATACTACAGGGTTAATAAAAGCCCCCCAGTTCAACTTGCAATGGTTAGTATTGGTGTAATGTTTGTAACACAAGCTGTAGTTAGAATAATAATTGGTCCATCAGATAGACGATTTTTTGATGGAGAAAAATTTATTATTAAAGCAGGGGAGTTTAAAGAAATGACAGGGCTTAACGAAGGTTTAGCAATTAAATCTAGTCAGGTAATAACAATATTTGTAACAATTATATTAGTTTCTATTTTATTTTGGTTTTTAAATAAAACTAAAACTGGGAAAAGTATGCGTGCTTATTCAGATAATGAGGATTTAGCTTTACTATCAGGAATTGATCCAAAGAGAGTAGTTATGATTACATGGATTATAGCAGGTATTTTGGCAACTATTGGTGGAGCATTATATGGTTTGGACAAAAGCTTTAAACCATTTACCTACTTTAATAATATGCTGCCAATTTTTGCTGCAGCAATAGTTGGTGGTATTGGAAATCCTTTTGGTGCATTTTTAGGTGGCTATGTTATAGCTTTTTCAGAGATATTCTTAACTTATGCTTATAAAAAATTTTTTATGTATGTATTACCAGCAAGTATGGAGCCAGAAACTCTAGTCCAACTTCTTTCAACAGATTATAAATTTGCTGTATCATTTTCTATATTGGTAATTGTTTTACTCTACAGACCTAATGGAATATTTAAAGGTAAGGTATTGTGAGAAAGCACTTAAATGTAATTATTGCCTATGCGATAATGCTAGGATTAATTATCTTAGTTGGAATATTTCAATCATGGAATGTAGCTTTATCTATTTTTAACATGTGTTTAATTTCAGCAGTGATGACAATGGGTGCAAATATTCAATGGGGATATGCGGGTTTAATTAATTTTGGTCTCATGGGTTATGCGGCACTTGGGGGGTTGGCTGCAGTTTTAATATCAGTTGAACCTGTACAAGAAGCATGGGTTGCTGGTGGTTTTAATATATTAATGTGTCTATGGTTGATAGTAGTGATGATATTTGCAATACGTTTTGTATTAAAAAAATTTGAAAAATCAAAAATTAGAACCTATGGCATAGCAGCAATTATTATTGCTGGAATTGTAATTTTAAGAATAACATCAGAGTCAAGTATTGAAGCTATTGAAAGCGTTAACCCTGCAACGACAGGATTTCTTGGTGGACTAGGATTGCCAATTATGTTCTCTTGGGTCATAGGTGCATTTTTCGCAGCAGGTCTAGCTTTTATAGTTGGTAAAGTTGCATTAGGATTACGTGCAGATTATTTAGCTATTGCTACATTACTTATATCAGAAATAGTTATAGCTATTATTAAACATGAAGATTGGCTAACTCGAGGAGTTAAGAATGTAATTGGACTAGATCGGCCAGTACCCTACGAAGTAGAACTTCAAACTAAAGAATGGTTCATAAATTTAGTTATAAAGTTCAATTCTAGTAAATTAGATTTAATTGCAAGCATATCTGACAAGCAAGCTGCTCTTAATCAATTAGTAATTGAAAGTTCATCAGTTTTTGTAAAACTGTGTTATTCAGGATTATTTTTAATAGTAGTTGTGATCTTATTAATAATTACTCAAAAAGCCCTTTATTCTCCATGGGGAAGAATGATGAGAGCTATAAGAGATAACGAAGAGGCAGCAAATGCTATGGGTAAAAATGTTGTTAAGCAACATTTATTAATTTTTATTTTAGGTTCGGCGATTGTTGGAATAGCCGGTGCTATGTTAGTTACTCAAGATGGTTTGTTTACTCCAGGTAGTTATCGTCCAATGAGATATACTTTTTTAATTTGGGTCATGGTTATAGTTGGAGGGAGTGGAAATAATTTTGGTGCAATATTAGGTGGTTTTGCAGTTTGGTTTTTATGGATTGAAGCGGCACCAATTGCTTTATTCTTGATCAATTTATCTACATCAGGCTTAGCAGATACACATTCATTAAAAATACACTTAATAGAAAGTGTTCCATACTTTAGATACTTGATGATGGGTATGGGTCTTTTATTGATTATGAGATATCGACCTAAAGGTATACTTCCTGAGAAAATCGAAATAAAATAACCTTATTATGAAATATATTTTAATAGGGCTAGCTCTAGGTTTTATTTTCTATCTTAGTGATAAGTATATTTTTTAATGAATAAGAATTTATGGTTACTGATCTTAAGTCAGATCTTTGCTTTCACCGCAGCACCCGTAACAGTTTTTTTAAGTGGAATAATTGGTTCTCAATTTAGTCCAGTGAAATCTTTAGCAACTCTACCGATGGCTTTGTCAATTGTAGGTATAGCTATTTTTGCTATTTTTGCAGCAAAGGTCATGAGTATAATTGGTCGAAGAGCAGGCTTTATAATTGCTTCAGTGGTAAGCTCTTTGTCATCACTACTTGCTGCTTACTCTATAATTAGTGAAAGTTTTATTTTATTTAATTTTGCATGTTTTTTACTTGGAGCAGGAGTAGCTTTTAGTCATCAATATCGTTTTGCAGCTGTCGAAACGGTAAAAAAAGATATGGCACCTAAAGCAATATCAATAATATTATTAGCAGGAATAGGCTCAGCTTTTATTGGACCTAATGTTGCCAATATAACAAAAGAT
>Ga0209632_10003411_pt1 | contig 14637 bp, 13 predicted proteins | sample COG_10_FD_184754 | JGI IMG/M metagenome (GOLD analysis project Ga0209632, IMG submission 184754) | Pelagic Microbial community sample from North Sea - COGITO 998_met_10 (SPAdes) (version 2) | ecosystem: Environmental > Aquatic > Marine > Neritic zone/Coastal water | place: Helgoland, sampling... | reverse complement strand
GCTATCTTAACGAGTTCTGCTACAAACTCAACAGAAGATACTTCGGAGAAAGGCTGTTTGACAGGCTTACTCTTGCTGTTGCAAAATGCTACTGGTAATTTGCGGGGGAATCAGATTACTTTAAACCTCAGCAGTCTTTCCCAAATAATAATTTACCAAGGTTTCTTAACCTTGAAGTTTTATTAGTACAAAATCAATCATCAACTATTTACCACCCTAATGGAGAAAGGGCGAATTATGGAGACACTTGGTACCACTCAAATGGAGAAAGAGCGAATTATGGAGATACTTGGTACCACTCAAACGGAGAAAAGGCAAATTACGGAGACACTTGGTACCATTCAAATGGAGAAAGAGCGAATTATGGAGATACTTGGTACCACTCAAACGGAGAAAGGGCAAATTACGGAGACACTTGGTACCACTCAAATGGGGAAAGAGCGAATTATGGAGATACTTGGTACCACTCAAACGGAGAAAGGGCAAATTACGGAGACACTTGGTACCATTCAAATGGAGAAAGAGCGAATTATGGAGACACTTGGTACCACTCAAATGGAGAAAGGGCAAATTACGGAGACACTTGGTACCATTCAAATGGAGAAAGAGCGAATTATGGAGACACTTGGTACCACTCAAATGGAGAAAGGGCAAATTATGGAGATACTTGGTACTACTCAAATGGGAATAGAATGAATTATTAATACCTGTAGCTAACATTTTGTATAAGTAATGGCAGGAAAAGTGCTAAATATCAAAGTTTGTAGCTCGCTCAAACAGCATAGCGATTTGACAGAGAACTACCACGCAATCTGCCACTACTCATACAATTTACCGTTATGGGTAAGTTAAAAAACCAAAACGGTCTGCGAAAGCCAAAGGGCTGACCACCCAATGTGACAGAAAAGAAAAATTAAAAAGTGGAGACCAGAACCCACTTAAAAAAACGGAAAATAATTAAACAAAAGTGGCGACTACGCAAAACAAAATGAAAAAGTTAATTTTAATGGCAACAATGTTGCTAATTTTTGGAGCTGCAAATGCTCAAATTCGAGACGTTCAACAAAAAGGTTCTTGGTTATATTCTTATGATGGTAATAATCAAATTGGGAGCTTTTCTATTAGTTCATCAGATATTTTCTTAGGCTTTTCATCAACAATTGTAGTTGTTCAAAAAGGTTCTTGGATATATTCATATGATGCTAAAGGAAACCAAAAGGGGAGCTTTTCTATTAGTTCATCAGACGAATTTAGAAGTGTTAGTGGAAATAATATCAACATAAAAAAAGGGAGTTGGTTATACACTTATGATGTAAAAGGTAACCAAATTTCATCTCGAAGTTTATAGGTAAAAGCCCTATATGGACAAATAAAAGTTCTTTATAGGTGCAGTAATAATTCAATCTGATATAACAATTTAGGATGTCCAGCAATTTGAGCATCCTAAATTTTAATAATAATTAAAATGGATGCATTTGAAGAAATTGCTGGTCTTCTATTAAATAACGACAAATACTGGGTACGCCATTCTGTAAAAGTTAATCTCACAAAAGAGGAAAAAGTCATAATCAACAAACCTTCAACACCTCGACCAGAAATAGATATTGTTGCTTTTGATGTGGTTAATAATATGATTTTCTTGATTGAAGTAAAATCTTTTCTCGACAGTAGTGGAGTTGTTTATGAAAAAGTAGTTGAAATAAATGAATTTCCGAGTGGTAGATACAAAATACTTACTTCAGAAAAGTACCAAAAAACTATTGTAGCGAGACTAAAAACTGATTGGATTGCTGCTGGTATTATAAATAAGAAAACAAAATTTAGTTTTGGTCTTATTGCCGGTAACGTTTATCAAAATAAAGAGGCTGAACTAAAAAAATATTTCGATGACAAAAAATGGTTTTTTTGGGGACCATCTGAATTAAAACAAAAATTAATTGAGCTTTCAAAAAAAGGTTATGAAAATAGTATAGTTACAATTGTTACAAAACTGATGTTGAAGTAAACCAGCCCATAACAGCACCTAAAAAAAATGGCGGGGGAAGTGCGAATATAAACAGTTGTGCAACTAATAAACTTTGGTGGTTATAGACAGTTTAGTGTTCCAAATCCGCCACTTCTTTTAGCTGCAAACCGTTGTGGCAAATTGCCTTCGGTCGAACAGTCATTTAGAATGGCATTGTACGAGGAAATAAGCAACAAATGGTTGGTCAGCACAGATATGTTAATCAAACAATACTTGGTAATTTCCATTCTAAACTCTTTCTGTTCTCAATTTGCCACAACGTTCCAGCGGTGAAGCGTCCACCAGCAAGCATTGCAAATATTTATTTCCTTTATACTCCATGAAACCAACGCGTCCACAACAGGGCATAAGCCTAATGGTGGCACTTCAAAGGCTCTTCGTGGTGGCGCGCCACCACTCGCCTTATCCGCTGGAACGTTAGCAAAAACAAATAGTACCAGAATGAAAAATAAAATAATGACTATTTCTATTGTCCTATTTTCTCTGTTAGGATGTAAGAATGAAGGAGAAAAAAAGGTGGTAACTCAAAATGAGCAAACAATCGATCAAAATGAAATAAAACGCATTGCAAAAGAAACTTACATCGCCTTATTTCCACTTGTATATAATTATGGTACGATGTACAATCAGGCAATTAATAAGAATGCAACAGAATACATAGGAGGATTTGGAGTCTACAAACACTATGGCTTATCTACTCCAGAAAACAGGGACATTCCAACACCAAATAATAATACTCCCTATTCTTGGGCATGGGTCGATTTGCGCCTTGAGCCTTGGGTATTAACCATGCCTCCTTCAGATGACAATCGATATTATGTGTGTCAATGGGACGATATGTGGGGGTATGTAATTGATGCACCAGGATCTATTATAGATGGACAAGATGGAGGGAATTACCTATTAACTACAAAAGAATTTGACGGACCAATTCCAAAAGGTATTAAACGTGCGATTTATTCGGAATCTCAGTTTATTGGAACTTTAACCAGAACGGGAGTAAATGGTCAAGATGACATCCCAGCAATGGAGGATATACAAAACGGATATATTCTACAACCATTGAGTTCTTACATTGGATCAGAACCAAAAGTAATATCAGAAAATATAAATTGGTTACGCTATGAATCGCGTGACTTAAAGAACATCAATTTCTTTAAGTATGCCAATTTTATGCTAGACTATATAATTCCTAATAAAGCTGATCAGACAATGCTTGAAAATGCCAAAAAAATAGGGGTTGAAGCTGGCAGGGAATGGCAACTGAATAAAATGGACAGTTCATTTGTGTTAGCGATTAATACTGGCATAGAAGAAGCTCTTAGAGAAATTGATCAGCAAGTAGCTATTACAAATGACGGTAATAAGCTATTTAATACAAGAGAAGTTATAGGTGAAGATTATTTAAATAGAACTGTTGGAGTAGTTGTAGGCCAATTTGGGAATTACCCTACTCAGGCCATTTATCCTAGCTTTCAAACGGACATTAATGGCGAATTACTTGATGGAAGTAAAAAGAATTATTCAATAACTTTCTCTGCTGATGAATTACCAAAGTCTGACTATTTCTGGTCTTTCACAATGTACGACCTTCCAAATCGATTTTTGGTTGAAAACTCAATAAACAGATACAGCATAGGTAGTCAAACTAAATCATCGAAAAAGGATACAGACGGTTCTATGACCATTTACTTTCAAATGGACTATCCCGGTCAAGAAAGAGAAGGTAATTGGTTACCTACGCCAGAAGGACCTTTCTATACTGTATTGCGCATTTATGGGCCTGATGACAAGCTATTAAATGGACCCTATAAATTGCCAGAAATAATAGGAGTGCAAAAAAATTAAGTAAGATTATTTGAATCAGAAAAAAAAGCATTTGCTAACAAAACCTAAACTGCATTAAAACGCAGTTTAGCCAAAACGTTAGAAAAAACCTCATCCCACACAAAATTAAATTCGTGGGATGTTTAGGGCTCAAAGAAACCTCCTGTTCAGCCTAACGGACTCCTGCTTTCAGACCTTCAATGTGTTAAAAGCCTTGAAGGTCTCCGCAACCTGCACAGCATCCGCACTAATCTGATAAATAGCTAACCTACCTCTCCCCTTTTTTGAACTTAGAAATTGCGTTTCTAGTAAAATCAGAAAGCACTAGTTTGCCGCTTAGTTCTGCGCGTTGAGATAACAACTCATCCCAATGTTCTGTTCCTTCCCAAAACACACCTTTTAGAAGTGCCATGGCTTCTGGGTTGCTCTTGGAGAGCTTTTCAAGTAAAGCATCAATAGCAGTATCCATTTCATCAGCGCTTTCGTGAATACTGGTATACATTCCCTTTTCTCGTGCCCATTCTGCAGAATACCAAGTGGTGGCATCAATGGTCATTTGACTAAAGGCTGAATTGCCAATTTTCTTTTCTACGGCTGGTCCAACTACAAATGGTCCAATGCCGATAGCAAGTTCGCTAAGCTTAACGGCTGCATGTTTAGTTCCGAACGTGTAATCAGCTGCTGATGCCAGTCCTACTCCTCCTCCAACGGCTTTTCCTTGTACGCGGCACAGCACGAACTTGGGCGCTTTACGAATGGCGTTAATTACTCCAGCGAAGCCTGAGAAGAATACTTTTCCTGTTTCTAAATCGTCAATAGAAACCAGCTCATCAAACGAAGCACCAGCACAAAAAGCTCGTTCTCCAGCACTTTTAATCAATATCACTTTTACATTTTCATCTCTCCCTGCATCTTCAATCGTTTGCGCCAATTTGCGCAAAACCTTACCCGGCAAAGAATTACTTAGCGGATGCTGAAACTCGATAGTAGCAACACCACGCGCATCCGTTGAAACAGTAACTCCTCCTTGATTAATTGCTTCGCTCATAGTTCTCAATTAGACCTGCAAAACTAACAGCTTGAGTAAAAGCGCTTACCTAACCTCGATACTTTCTAGCACCGCAGGTTGTCCCAGCTGACAATCGCCTTGATTAATGCGCGATAGATGAAAACTGAATTCAATCTTCTGCCCATTATTCTTGTACTCTTCTTCCAATTGTACGGGAATAAGATACTTGTCCTCGCTCCCATCGTTGTATGTAATTATCCAAGAACAACCTCGCTGAACAAACTCATTGGTTACAATACCTACGTATTTCCCTTCTTCCAACTTAGTCTCAGGCTGAATGCTAGACTTGTTGGAGACACATCCTGTAATCATTAAAAAAGACAGCGCGCTTACGGAAACCATAAGCGCGCTGTTTTGAACATTCAAAAACTTCATTACTCTGTAATGATGAATTGGACTTTGCCCAATTTGTCATCCTTTTCTGCAACAAGGAAATAAACTCCTGAAGACACATTAGACAGTCGCACTTGCTGGTTCTCAACTGCTTGTTGTTCGCCAAGAATAAGCTTACCTGCACTGTTAAACACACGGTACGTTGTTCCTAATTCTAAACCAGAAATAGTGAACGTACCATCATTCGGATTTGGAAAAACACCTACATCTTTCAACGTTTCTTCAATGTCAGTAATCAAGGTGTTTAGGATTCCAACACCAAAACCTGAAAAACCAGTATTGAAACTTGCGGTGAAAGTCACGTCTGAGCCAAATGCTCCAACACTGGCTGCAGCATTTCCTACAGAGTAAGCCGCAAAATTTGCGGGTGTTACATCGCTAATACGATTGTCACTAACCTTAATAATCTCAGTATTTGTGCGGCTATTACCTGTAGCGCTCTCCCAAGCGCTTACTTCAGCATCCTTGTAATACAACGTAAGATTATAAGTACCGTTAGCGTTGTTGTTTTCTGGTTCAATGAAATACGTTTTTGAATGCAGATAATCTGGCGCGTTGTTTGAGTTGAATACGGTTGCGGTTGGATTGGAGCCATCACGATCTACCTCCAAGCTCACGCATCCATAATCCCACGAGCTCGTGTTTTCGATAGAAGCCATTACATCTCCAGAGGTTGGGTCATAGAAATGAACTGTAGAATTGGGTCCGAGGTAAGCCTCGTCACCATTATTCGTATTTACATTCGTTTGAATGTTAATATCAGTTTCACCACTTACCAAAATATTATCAATAGCACAGCCGTAGAGATAACCTCCACCATCGCTATACAAAATGAGTAACGTTACGGTGCTTTCTCCGATATAAGCAGCCAAGTCAAATTGCTGTTGAACCCATGGCCCATCAACACCAGATACTGTAAGGTCTCCAACTACGGAGAAGTTTTGACCATCAAGCGAGACATATAACTGAGCAAGCTCCGTGTTGCCCTCCCATGTGTTTCCTTCAAAATAAGACTCAAAACTAACTTCTGAACTTGTGTAGCTAGTCAAATCAATCTCTGGAAAGATCAAGTACACCTCATCCATATTGCAGTTGCAATCATCATCATTTACGTAAGCAAAATCAGAAGTATTTGACGATGAAATATCATATGGTCCAGATTCAGCAGCTGCTTCATCCCCCACTTGCCATGGTGTATCGTTAGAAGGGTTTTGAGTGGTCATAATTCCCAATCCAGTCTCAAAATCTTCTTGCAAAATAATCTGAGTTCCTTGTGCGAATGCTGGGTCTAAATCGTCATCATTAATGGTGACTGTTGCCGTTTGATTTATGCTTCCTGGTGTAGCATTTCCACCGTTAGCATTAAGCGAATAGCTCAGCGTAATAGTCTCATTGCCTTCTACGTAGTCATCATTATAAACGCGAACTGTAACGTCTTGAGTTAGGTTTCCCGAAGAGAACGTAGCTGTGTTGTTCAGCAAGTCATAATCTTCTCCTTGCGTAGCTGAGCCACCTGTTACGCTTACCGTAACCGTTGCGTTCTGTGATGGGGCTGATGCAATGCCGATTGGGATAATCACATCAACATAAGGCAAACAACCATTGGCCTGAGAAGCATCTGATTCATTGATTGCCTCAGATGCTACACTGAACGTGACAGAAGGCGCACAGTTTGGCAGGTCGAACGCTGCAACACGAGTGCTCCACGCATTTCCAGTTCCGTATCCACCTGTAAACCAGAATGTCTCTCCGTCTGATGGATCCAAACCTAACGCATGATAATCTCCCCAGCGATTGGAGTTGTTTCTAGAAGTACCTGCGATAATGGTTGTTTCAGGTTCAGTCATGCTGCTAAGCGGGTCACAAACCTTTCTTCCAGTATATCTTAACGAAGGATAAATTGAACCACTAGACACGCTGTAAGCCATTCCGATATTTCCGGTAGCGGAAATTCCAATTGAAGCCATCCAACGGCTTGCATTGTCTGGCGAATAGGTTCCTTGCTGATAAATACTCCAAGAACCGGATGTTCCACCTGTTCTGCGTAATTCATACCATCTAATTCCTGCACGATCGTTCCCATCTACATCTGTTACATGACAACAAACAATCGATTCGTGCGTGCCAAAATTGCGGTAATGGATACGATTCATTAAAACTTCACGTAATGGATCTAAATCTGTGTTAGAATCTGGTTGGTCGATACAAGAGAATGAGGTAAACCCACACAATTCAGATGAGAACGATTGTACTCCTAATGTCTGCACCTGAGAAAGCGTGGTATTGTTGGCGTTGTTCCAATCAATGTCAAACTCCCAAAGTTCTAATGCATCCGAAGCTGAACCAGACCACGCATCATCGCGCATTCGCATTACCATAGCTGGGGTTCCTGATGGTGGAGCAGTTGTGCCATTTAGACTAACAGGTGTTGCCGCTTGAAAACCGATAGTTCCAAAACTAGGAACAGTAAAACGCTGCGCACTACCACCAGAACCCGCAAGCATTTGCGTTCGATTTAGGGCGTATACGGCCGATGAATTTTCGTTTGTAGTTACGATATATGCGTTATTCCAAATAGAATATTTCGGATAATCAGGAAAATTGGTAGCGTTATAGGTATAAGTGTACCAATTACCCAACGGGTCTGGTGATGTAGAAATGGCTACATGCAAAACGTTACCGCCACTTGCAAACTCACTCATTAGCCACCGGTCAGCGACTTCATCGTAAAGTACAATTGGGTCTCCGCCTCCACCGCTAAATCCCATGTAGTTATCAAGGTAGGTTACGTTAGTAAGCGCATTTCCTGTCTTATTAAACACAACGAAATAAGCACCCGATCCGCCATTTATCATTTGAATGACATGATTCGGACCAACATCAACACATGGGTCTGAAGGACTAACACCTGTGAAGCCAATTCCTTCAAAACTGAAGGCTAGCGATTTGCTATTAACCGCGTTGGGCGCATAATCCCTTTGCCAAGCAGGGTCATCACCATTCGGTTTTGCTAGTGGGTTCACATTTTCATTCAGAATCCAATCCTCTTTGGGGTGATATCCTTCTTTGAGCGTTTTGGTAATCTCGTTAACGGCACTGGGGTCTTCCACATAATCACGTAGCGGAACTGTTTCCCCATGAAATGTGACTGGAATCTCAGTTGGGTTTCGTAAAATATTGTCTTTCTGTGCTAACGCAGACGTGGCGATAAACAAACCCGCAACGATTAAGTAAGCTTTTCTCATTTGATTCAAAAGTATTTCAGCGATTGCGAATCTATTGGACTCGCCCACACCTTAACGTCAACAAGCCGTCAATTGTTGAAAACGTTTGACAAATGCTAACCGTAATTTTTGGCGTAATACTTACACCATTCCGTAAGACCACACTTCTCACATTTCGGTTTTCGGGCCAAGCATATGTAACGTCCATGCAATATGAGCCAATGATGTGCGGTGGCGATGTGCTCCTTCGGGATATGCTTTATCAATTGCAACTCGGCAGCCAGTGGTGTTTTCGCATTTGTGGTTAATCCAATACGTTCCGAAACGCGAAAAACATGTGTATCAACAGCCATAGCGGGCTTATCATAAACCACAGAAGCAATAACATTGGCTGTTTTACGCCCAACACCAGGCATTGTCTGTAATTCCTTGATATCTGAAGGCACTACGTTCTTGAATTCTTCCACCAGTATTTTGGCCATACCCACCAGGTGCTTTGCCTTATTGTTCGGGTAGCTAATACTGCGGATGTACTGAAAAACCTCATCAGACGAAGCAACAGCTAACGAATCAGCCTCTGGAAATCGTTCAAACAACGCAGGCGTAACCATATTTACTCGCTTATCAGTGCATTGCGCAGACAGAATAACCGCCACAAGCAACTCGTATGGATTACCATATGCTAATTCGGTTTCTGCAACCGGCATATGTTCTTGAAAATAAGCTATGACTTTATCGTAGCGCTCCTTTTTGGTCATACCGCAAATGTAAATCGTCAGGCGAAATCAGCAAGTACCAAACCTCTAATCGACAATCAACTTAGATACTCTTCTACTGTTTTATCAGTGTAAAGAATCAGCACCTTTTCGATGGTCTTTTTACCACCATTCTTAGGCATGACATTTGGGTGGTTTTCGGACGAGAAAACAGATGATTTTTCGGTCGTATTCTCACCCTTCAAAAGCCAGTCTGAAGACACGTTTTCAAACGCTTCCAAAACCTTGATAACGAAATCCAAGCTTGGCTTATTTCTTCCCGATAAAATATGACTAATAGCGCTTCTCTGCACACCGATTCTGTCCGCCATTTGAGACGATGAAAGACCATTGTCTTCCATAATTTTTCTGACTCTTTCGGTAATAGACTGCATTGCGTTACAAATGTAAACCAATTACAATCAAACAACTACTTCACCCAACCAATCCAAATACAATTCAACACCATTTAACTTAAACTATAGGTATTAATAAAAATACATAAATTCTTGATTATTAACAGTATAAACTAGTTAAGAATACAATTGTAAACAACGAAAGAAAATCAATCTATTTACGACTGTAAACAGGTTACGATCGTCACAAAAAGAGCTAATCAGCGACTACTTCCCCTTGCGAAATAGGAAAGACATGAACGTCTTTTTCGTCTTTCAAAAGCTCAGCAACACGAGCCGGATGTGTATCGGTAATAAAGATCTGACCAAAGGCTTTTCCACTTACTAATTTAAGCAACTGCCCTACCCTATCGTCATCCAATTTATCGAAAATATCATCGAGCAAAAGAAGGGGCGTAATTCCCGACTTTTCATGCATCACTTTGAACTGTGCTAACTTGAGTGCAACAAGGGCCGATTTCTGCTGTCCTTGCGAGCCAAACTTCTTCAACTGAAAACCGTTAATTGACAGCCCCAAGTCATCCTTATGAATACCTATTGTAGTGTAAGTTGCAGCCCTATCTTGCGCCACATTGGCTTTGAGCAAACCGAGCATTTCTCCATCGCTCATTTGACTTACATATTCCAAATCTATCTCTTCTAAGCTACCCGAAATGACTTCATAAAACGCACTAAACGCATCAATAAAATCGACTAGAAAAGCCTTGCGTCTTTTGTGTATTAGTTGTCCGCGTTGCGAAAGTTGCACATCCCACATTTCCAACGATTCTGCTTGAAATGTTCGGTTTTCACGAAAATACTTCAGTAGTGCATTGCGTTGCTGAAGCGCCTTATTGTATTGTATCAGGTTTTCGAGATACTCTCTATCCAATTGAGAGATAACGCTATCCAAGAACTTACGCCTGAGTTCGCTACCTCCATTTATAATATCCGAATCGGTAGGCGCAATAATAACGGAGGGAAACAAGCCCACATGGTCAATTAACCGCGCGTAATCCTTCTTATTCCGTTTAAACTGCTTCTTTCCATCACGCTTTAACGCACAATGAATTTTTTCCTCTTCAGAATCTTTATCAAACTCCCCGCTTATTACCATAAAAGGTTCTTCGCGTTTGATATTTTGACTATCAATTGAGTTCAAAAAGCTCTTGCACATGCTGAGGTAATGCACTGCATCTAGTACGGTAGTTTTTCCAGAACCGTTGTTACCCACAAAGCAGTTAAACTTCTTCCCAAGCACCATCTCGGCACCTGAAATATTCTTAAAGTTGACAAGAGAAAGCTGCTTTAGATACATGACGAGCAAATGTAATGAAGGATAAAGCGAACTTCAGCAATTAACAACCGCATGTGAGCAACACCTCGATTCATGCAGACTTTCGGGCATATCTCGAAATATCTTCACTTCATGGAAATATTTATGCACTCAGAAGCATGGATTGCGCTTCTCACCCTCACATTTCTCGAAATCGTTCTTGGGATTGACAATATTATCTTCATTTCCATTGTTACCGACAAGCTTCCTATAAGCCAGCAGGCTAAAGGAAGAAACATTGGACTTGGTCTCGCACTGGTTTTTCGCATAGTCTTACTGCTCGGAATCACTTGGATTATCGGCTTCTCCGAACCGCTATTCCATGTATTTGAACATGCGGTAAGCGGTCGCGACTTGATTCTAATGGCAGGCGGTCTATTCTTGCTCGGCAAGAGCACATCGGAAATTCATCACAAGCTAGAAGGGGTCAACGAAGACCGGGAACCAGGTCAAAAAGTTGCTCTAACACTCAGTAGCGCTTTGGTACAAATAGTGGCGTTAGACATGGTTTTTAGCTTCGATTCTATTCTTACGGCAATCGGCCTCACCGAACATGTAATCATTATGATTGGTGCAGTCATTATCTCCATGATAGTGATGATGCTCTTTTCGGGTGCCATCAGCAAATTCATTAACGAACGCCCTACACTTCAAATTTTAGCGCTTGCATTCCTCATCCTCATTGGCTTTATGCTCATGCTCGATGCGATGGGATTTCACGTTCCAAAAGGGTACATCTACTTCGCTGTGGCATTCTCGCTACTTGTAGAGATGGTCAATTTGAAAATGAGAAAAGGAAAAAGCAAGGTTAAACTGAATAAACACATGACCCCTGATGATAAATAAAACTCTCATACTCCTGTTCGTACTTTCCTTTCAATTTGGAAATGCATCCGCAATTGAACCACAATTAGACAAGGCAAAAGTCTTGATTGCTTCAAACAAAACGAGAGATGCTATTCCACTTTTAGAAGAGTTAATTAAGCTCGATGCTAGCCCTGCACCTCACAATTACTTCCTTGGAATGTGCCTGATTAAAGAGGGTATTCGTATTGAGGAAGCGGTAAAGTATCTTGAGAAAGCAGGAGCTGAATACGCCAAAACTGACCTCGACCCCGGCATGGGCGAACCAGAATTTTGCTGGTATTATCTCGTTATTGGCTATAGTCGTTTGAATGAATGCGATAAGGCGATGGACACGTACAACAAGTTCGTTCGGGTTTATTCGCAAGGCGATCCATTCTACACCAAAGAGGCCATGAAATGGATTGAACTTTGCCACGAACCAATGCGTATGGCGCAAGAAATCAAAACACGAAACTTCATCAATAAACAACCGACTAACTATCTGAAAGACAGGCTTGTTAGCACGCAACTAGAATTCCCAGATGTGGTAACTCGCGAAGTGAATTACACGACTGCTTCTATGCTCTATGGTGTGCAGGTAAGTGCGTCCATCACACCAACTTACACCATCGAGTTTAAGGGGCTGAAAAACGTAGGCGTTTATGTTGATGAAAACAAAGTTTACCGCTATGTAATCGGCAATCTGAGTTTTCGTTCTCAGGCGGAAGAATTGCTAGAAGAAGTGCGAGCTAACGGCTATCCTGATGCGTTTATCGTTGACATTAACCAACCAGAAACGTATGGCGAAGAAGTAATGAGTTTGAACAACATGAACATTGCCCCACAGCTTAAAGGAAAAATTGAATTCCGAGTTCAGATTGGCGCATTTGCTGAAACACTACCAAAAGATTTACGCAAGTTTTATTTTGAGATTGACAAGCTAAAAGAGGTGCACGAAAACGACCTGACTATTCTTACCGCAGGGAAATTTGACACCTACCAAGAAGCTCAAGCACACCGCGACATGCTACAACAACAAGGCTTAGGAGATTCGTTCGTTACTGCATTCAACAAACGTAAACGTGTTCCAGTGAGGGTTGCTCTCAAATTTCTTGATCAGGAAGAAGAAAAAGAGGAGCTAGTGCCGCAAAAGCGTGGGAAGAAGTAAGCGCAACACTTCCAATGCGTTGATGTTTATCAAAATTGACACTTCCATTTTGGAGATGCCGTGTTAAATTCGCACCACGCTTAATGGAATCTGAATTCGTACACAAACTGTTTGAGAAGCACTAAAAGGTAGGCAAATGTCTTTCTCCAGAGGATGTTGCCAAATGGCTGAACAAAATTTTGGGAGTTCTCTATCCAGAAATAAGCTCTTTTAAATTCGAAAATGAAGCTGACTTAATGCTTCATTATCACGGTTTAAGCAATGCTTTTCTAAATACTTCTTGGCCAAAAGTGGATGAGGGGAAAGCGCAACTTCTGGCAGCCCTTAAATCCAATAATCTTGAAAACCGAGAGCTCTTCTCTATTCTGAGAGATGACCATATTGCGGATTCCAGCCAACTACCCAACACTGGAGTTGGAGAAGAATTAGAGAAAATGCTTTCTCTACGCTTCATTAATTCTGTGGAATACGGAACAGTCTGTTCAACGGTTATAAAGGTGAACCTTAGAGGAGTTATTCATTTTGAAGAACGAAGTTTTGATTTTGACGGACAGGAAGTTGGCCATGTGAAATTTCATATAAAAACCAACTAAGCTTCAACTATTCTCCTATCGTATTTAGGTACAGTTAATTTTCTAAGGTTGCCAAATTCCTTGTAAAACTGATAACTACGCGGTAATAGATTTTAATAACTAATCCGCTATCTGCTTTATTTAGCTAACTCATTGCCCTGCAGGGCAATGAGTTAGCGTGACAAAAAAATCAAATTGCTGCGCTTATCACAGTGTTAATTCGGAGCTTATCGAAACATTAATCCTTAATGCATCTGCAAGAAGAGCCAGCTGCCCGAGCGCCAGGACCTATTGAACCACTGTTACTGTTGGAGCTGAATCCGAGGAAGGAAGACAAAGTGCCATCAACCGTACTGGTCCAATAGTGGCCATAGCCACCATTAGTGTGTCCTCCACTCAAATGACTACGACTTCCCGCCATAGGCAATTTAAGGGGTGAAGCTAAAGCTCCTGCAGCATCGTTACTACTCCAACTTAGGACTTCTTCATTCATTTCTATTTCGGTTGGTAAACGATACCCACTTGGGCATGGATTATTAACCCCATTTACACCCTGCCATAAGTTGTCATTTTGAGGACTGCGCCAATCATATGGTGAACTGGATGCTCTAATAAAATTACTATTTGCTGGTTGATCTGTCGAGCTCAGTACGTTAATACCGCCACTTACGGTACTACAGTAGGAACCGCTACAATTAGTTACAATTTGATGGCCATCACTTCTTCGGCCCCATTGGTATAAATCTCCATAGGCTAATGCATCATTTGAGCTCGTTGCTACTTGGGTAGCCCCCAAGTTTCTATCCATCCAGGTTTCTCCAGTTACTGGATTTGTTACATCAACTATTACCGTTGGTCCTTGAGGACCGAATACAGAGCCTCCGGGGTATTGGGGTGTGTAAGTACAAGATCCGTCATCAGTATTTGCTAATGGATTATAATTTAATGCTGTAGAATCTGTACAACCAAGAACAACAGGCGTATAAGTACAAGTTCCATCATCGAAATTAGCAAGGGAGTTATAGT
>Ga0209632_10003409_pt1 | contig 14639 bp, 9 predicted proteins | sample COG_10_FD_184754 | JGI IMG/M metagenome (GOLD analysis project Ga0209632, IMG submission 184754) | Pelagic Microbial community sample from North Sea - COGITO 998_met_10 (SPAdes) (version 2) | ecosystem: Environmental > Aquatic > Marine > Neritic zone/Coastal water | place: Helgoland, sampling... | reverse complement strand
TTGAGTGCGAATACTATCATTTATACTGTCCTCAACACCAGTGCCAGCACCATCATCACCATCACCAGAACCATCACCAGAACCATCACCATCATTCATATCTCCAATTAAATTAACACCATCATTATTATTAAAAACAGAATTATTGCTAGCACTTTTAGATTGTGTATTAGCAACGCTAGTCCTAGTATATACTGAAGCGACGCCTTTTGGATTCCTAATAGTTTTATTATGTTCTTCAATAGTTTTATGTTTATCTTTCATATCTTGAGATATATCATCACAGTTTACAGTTGTAATTTCACCTGTATCCCATAATACATCATATACGGTTTTACCGTTTACTCTTTTATTAAAAAGTTCTTTAATTCCATACGATTGTTTATCCATTTTTTATCACTAAAATTATAGAAAATATCGAATCCGATTTAATTATATTTATATCTATACTCATTTATAAATTCAATTTTTTATTTTAAGAAAAATAATATTATATACTATTATATACTATTAAAGACTAGATATGGAATTCATATCAACTATAAAAGATTGGTTCTTTTCATTTAAAAAGGAGAAAAATATAATCATAGATCCTATAGCGTGTCTAGTTAAATTAAGTATTCTTAGTTTATATCCTAAAGGTACTAAAATATCAATTTCTAATAATGGATTAAGTTTTAATAATTCTAATATATTTCAAGGCAGTATTAGATTTATACAAGGTGATTGTAGAGAAGATCTGCATAATATTTTTAAACCATTACAAAAATCAATAGAATGGTATTGGAATAATGCTACTTATGATACACAATTAAAAGAGTTATTTGATATGAGTGAATTAGGATTAATAAATTTAAAAGATTGTTATGAATCTAATTCAACAATACAACATTCCCTAGATCATTATATATCATATATTCATAACAGAAATGATAATCAAAAATATATAATTAAAAATCATAACAAAGATAACAAAGATAACAAAGATAACAAAGACAACAAAGATAACAATTCAAATTGTAATGATACTGAAACTACACCAATTATTGATGAAAAGAATATTATATATAATTTTTTGAAAACATTATGGTCTAAACGGGAAATTCATATTATAATATCGTTATTTAATGAATACAAAGAAGAAAATAAAACACCTATTGAAAAACAAAATATGATTGATACTATAAATAATTTAACAACGACAAAAGAACATTTATTATTACTTTTTATTAAAGATAAATGTTCAACATTATAATTTAAAAGAATGAATAATAAATTAATTTATGATTAATATTATAAGTTATAATAAACGAATAAAATGGAGTTGGAAAAAATTTGTGATTTACAAAAACAATTTGAGGAGATAATACATATTAATAAATTATTATTAGAAGAATGTAATAAGCAAGAACACGATATTACAAATTTAAGAAATGAGATTCATATACAAAGTATGCAGTTAAAAAGATTTAATATAGATAAGCAAATAGACGTAGTATCGTTGGAAGAATTAATGATTACAATTTTAACAGAGAAAATGGGAAAATTAGGTCCACAAGGACCACTTGGAGAACGAGGACCACAGGGTATTCAAGGTCCTATTGGAGAACACGGGTATAAAGGAGAACCTGGTGATAAAGGTTTAATAGGAGATAAAGGACCTATTGGCAATAAAGGTATAGATGGAAATATAGGTCCTATTGGAGATAAAGGTCCTGTTGGTGAAAGAGGTTGTATAGGTCCGATAGGTTTACAAGGAATGATGGGGTTAAAAGGACCAGATGGAGAAATGGGTTTGGTTGGAGAACAAGGACCGTTAGGAGATCAAGGAGATCAAGGTATTCAAGGAATACAGGGAAATAAAGGTCTAGAAGGAGATAAAGGATTGCTTGGAGATAAAGGTCCAGAAGGAGATAAAGGTATTCAAGGAGATAAAGGTAAAGTTGGTCGTAAAGGAGATGTAGGTCCGAGATGGACTAAAGTAAATCCAGAATGATTTAAAATTGAATAATTTAAAATTGAAAATAATTATAAATAGTAATAACTAATAATAAAAGATGGAAAATACTAATTTAAATTCAGAAACTAAACCTAAAGAAAAAAAGAAACCTAAAGAAAAAAAGAAGAAATCTAAATCTAAAGCAAAAAAGAAACAAGAAGTAGAATATGATATTAAATTAGATCCAAAAATAATAGATACGGTTGAAAAACTTGATTTAACGAATATATTTATAAATAATTCTAGTTTAAAAAACGATACAATTTTAAATGCAATTATTATTTATAATAAAGTATTTGATTATAAATGCAATAATCCCAAATGCCTTATAACAAATGAATGGTTAGAAAATCCCATAAAACTATTATTAATTAGAAAAAATAATAAACAACAAGATTTGCGTATGACTAATTTAGAATATAAATGTTATAATTGTTATTTTCAAGAAAATAGTAGTGATGATTTATTTAATAAAGTTAAAAAGGAAGTTATCGTTACTTGTAAAGTATGTGATTTCAATATGAGTATGTTAAGTAAAACATATAAAGATAGTCAAATTTGTAAAATATGCACTGAAAAATATAGTCGTTCTACGTCAAAAATGGAAAGTTATAGTTTATTTCATAATACATTTGATAATACATTAAGTGCAGAGGATATAAAAAATGATTTATCAATACAAACTGAATATAATGATTCTCTAAATTCATCCATCCCTTCACCCTTTCCAAATCTTACTAAAACTAATGGGTCAAATATTAAACATAAAGAAATAAAACAGAATAAAACGCAGAAAAATACAATAAATATTCCTGTTAATGAATTGGACAATGATATGATAGAACAATTTAAATTACTTATGAATGGCATTTAAAACGAAAACATAATTAATTATTTATATAATAATGATCAATACAGTCCTCAATAGAAAATCTATTAATACTATTAAATTCTAACATATTTTTTATAAGATTAAGTAATAATATATTTTGTATATTTAGTTTTTTTGCTATTTCAAATATAACTAATCCTAAACCAAAAATATCAAACTTTGCGTTTAGTCCTGTAATGTCTTTAAAATAATAATGTAACAATTCGTCATTTTTGTTTAAATTTAATAAGAAAAGATATATAGTAATAATATCAGTTTTAGTTATAAAATAATGAGTATGTTTTTTTTCATTATAGTTATCATCATAATATAATTCTGAATTAATTGTATTAAAATTACCATTTAAATATGTTTTATTTAATCCTTTATTGGTAAATGTTGAGAAATTACTTTTTATAGAATTAAATAATTTATTTATTATTTTGTGTTTAAATTTATTTTTATCTAATTTTTGTGTAAATTTGTGTTTTTTAAGTTCAATTAATATAATAAAATCTGGTGCCATATAACTAGGTGTTCCTGAATTTATTATATTATTAGCAGTATGTTTTAATGTTTTTAAATCTTCACTTAATCCAAAATCTATATATCTAACAATAGGACGTCCATTTTTTATTAATAAACATAAATTACTTAATTTAATATCTTTATGAGTTATTTTATTAGAATGAAGAGTTTTTAAACCATCTAATAGGTCTATGACAATAGTTTTAAAATTCGTTTTTAATAGTTGATTATATTTTTTAAATAATGCTGGAGTATTAATAAAGGATTCTATATCCGGGCCAGCATATATTGATATTAAATTAATAGTAATAAAATCACTATTTAAATTAAAAATACATTGTTTTTCGTAACCTTTATTATCATAATATAAATCTATATCTTCCATAGTTGATAAATTTTGAAATTTTATATCATTTCTATCAATAACATTATCCTGTATAATATTACAATATTTAAGTATAGGGCATAAATATTTACATTCTTTATCTATTTTTAATACTTTCTCGCATATATTTATTTCATCATATATATTTTCAAGAGAGTCTGAATCATAATATTTATATGTAGACATTTTACTAATTATATTATTATTAGCATATTTATTTAAATTTATAGTGTTTTTACATTCAATATGAGGTTTCATTACACATCCAAATGAACCAGAACCTATATATTCACCTCCTTTTAATATATGTGTCATTTTATATAATTTTACAGTAGTATTATTATACTATATAATTATATATAATATAATTATATTATATATAATTATATTATATATAATTATATTATTGATTAATAAAAAATAATGTTACCTTCAATAAAAAAGGTAATATTAACAACTATTATAGCTTCTTTTTTTCAATATATGGATTAGTATTTAATAATAATGTTATTTTAATAGCGGCTGCAAATATAGCACCAACTGCATTTTCGTTTTATTATATAATAAGAGATTTCATATTAACTAAAAATATAAAAATAGGCACATTTATATTGTATTTTTTAATATCTATTATAATTCCTTTATTAATGGGTATGTTTTTTGGATATATATTAGAAGTACTAAAAACAAAATACACTAATGAAGATATTGATAATTTAAATATTCCATCAACTTATATGAAAGAAAAAATTACATATCATCATATAAATATGATGATGAGTATATTTATACCTATACTTAGTTGTTTATTATTACCATATTCTTTAGAAACAAATAATGTTTGTTTAATAATTGGAATATCAATCGCTTTATCATTTATAGTGCCAATAACAACAATCGGATTATTTATAGGTTCTAATAAACATACAGAAAAAAATTATACTATAAAAGATTATATAATACCAATAATTAATTTTACAATTAATTTTATATGTATAATTATTATTTCATTTATTATGATAAAATATTTAGGATTTGATAACAAAAATAAAAACTTAAAACTTAAAACTTAAAACTACAAGGTAATATGATACAGTATTTTTTATATTTTTAAAATATATTTTAATATTAATAATAATTATATATTTAATAATTATATAATTGATAATTATATAATTGATAATTATATAGTATATAATTATATATTTAACTTATAATAAAGTAATTACTTAAAAATGGGAAAATATCAAAAAATAGATAGAACTAAATTAGAACATAAAAAATTAAAAAAAAGTAAAAAAGTAAAATCTCCAACAAAATTAGAAAATATTTATAATAAATATAATAATCAAGAAAAAAATTCTATAAAACAAAAAAAAACTGTTAAACACACAAATAATTTATTTTTAAATAAAAATAAAATAAGCAAAAAGAATAAAATTAGACCAAGAACTAGTGTTAAACGTAAAGCTAATAAAACTAATAAAACTAATAAAACTAATAAAACTAATAAAACTAATAAAACTAATAAAACTAATAAAACTAATAATATTAAAAAAGGGGGTGCTGTTTTAATGAAAAAGTCTTATTTAAAAAAAATAAATAAAATAAATAGTGCCATAGATAATATAAATAAAGAACTTGCAACAAATTTAAATAACTTAATAATGCAAAAAGACAAACTTAAAAAAGAATATATTAATACTTTTGAAGAGAATATTGATTTTATATTAGATCAATTTGCTAATAAAAATATTGATTTTTTAGAAACAACGGACAAGAAAGAAACAGCAAATAGTTTTAAAATAATGAGAGATAGAATGATTATATTAAATAAAGTGTTTAGATTTTCAACACAAGTAGGGCAAACACTCTCCGCAACAGATACTAATTCTAAATTATTTAAAATAAATAATAAACCAAAAAATTTTTATTATAAACATAGACATCAAAGATCCACCAAATTCGCTAAAAAGCATTTATTAAGGAATTCCTCAAAAATTAAATCCCAGTTTTATATGGATACTATATGGGCTCAGATTGCTTTATATAGAGAGTATCAAATGAATGTAGAAACCAGTATAAAATCAATTATATATCAACAAGACCATCGTGCAGAAATTAAAGCTAATTTGCAAGAAAAAGAGGAGGACAAAGCTTCAATATTTAAAGAAGCTGCTGATATATTAGAATCAAATAATAATATTTTTTTAAAACACATAAAAAATTATAATGAATTTAATAACGATACTATTCATTTTTATTTAGGAAAGATGAATTTTAAAAATATTCATATGTTATTATTAAAAATACCATCTAAAAAAATGGGCACGTATGACAAAAAAAATATAATGGCGTCGAAAGAAGACTATATAAAAAATAAACAATATGATGATGTAAAAATAAAGCAAGACGGATTATTAGATAAACATGCAGAAGCAAATAAATTATTAATGAAACGCTGCCAACTAGTTATTTCTACATTTTTTGAAAAGGTTAATAAGGTTACTGATAAAAGCACAAATAAAGTTACAAACTTATTAAAAGATAAAGACATATCATATTTAACGAACTATAAAATTTTAACCGAAGTAAATGAAATGTTTACTAATATAAATAATATATTTTTATTTAATTTAGAAAAAAAACCATATATTGATATGGGACAGGTGTCTATGTTAAGTTATGAAAATAGTATGACTGAAACTTTAAGTAGTTTAACAAACAAAAATAATGATTTTCATATTAATGGAATTTATAATCAAGATGAAATGCATAGAGAATATTTTAATAATATATTACATTTACCTAATTTCATTACAAAATATTTAGATATTTCAATGATAGAATCTGCGAAAACTACATATGATGATGATTATTATAAGAAGACGAAGGGAACAGATAAAGATAAATTACAGACTATAATAGATGAAACTAAATTTTTTAAACAAAATTATACCGAAAAAGTAAAAAAAGGTACTTCTCATAAATTTAGTAGTGATAAATTAAAACTAAATAATAATAATAGAATTTTATATGATACATCTGAAGGAGCAAAATCAGCATCTGAGCAACTTGCTGATGAAGATGATAATGGTCCAATGAAAATAGATATGGGTAATGATACTAGTGCATCAGATACAAAATTAGAAGGGAATTTTTTTATGCCTATTTCAACATATCATGCTTTATTTAAAATAAAAAATTTTGATGCCATAACAAAAGTAAAAATAAATAAAAAATTTTTAGACGATCGTAAAGTATCTTTTTCTGAAAGAAACGATATAAGAAATGGAATATCAAAATTATTTTTTATTAATAAATATGATGATATAATACCAGGCACAATATTGTATTTATATAAACAAATAGCATTTCATTTAGATTTTCTTTATAATAATAGGATACGTGGGGCTACTGCAACTATAGGATTATATCAACTATTTTTAAAGGATATAATGTCTTTTGCTTTGATAAAAAAAGATCAAGAAGATCAAGAAGACCTAATAGATGTAGCAAAAGAAATTAAAAGAAATATAGGAATTTTTAGAGGCATAGAGAATAAAGAATTATATATTTATTATACTATGTTAATTATTATGGAACACGCTAATAGATTATTACAATGTGTCAATGATTTAAAATATTTAACAGATAAAATTCATAAATTTAATGATCAAACTGATACAATAAATAAAGAATATAATAAAATTAAAACAGAATCAGAAGTTAAAAATTTTATAGATGTTCATGCGCATGTTGTTAGTCATACTAACAATATATATAGAAAAAATGATGATTTATCTAATGATGATAAAAATAAAATAAATATTAAAGAGGAATATATATATAAACAATTAATATTTTATATTATTAACAAAAATGTAGATACTAATTTTGATGTAGAAATAATAAACAATATTCTACAACATTTATCAAACTTAAAAACAACATCAGTTGAAAATCCGGCTGAACTTAAACTGATAGATTATATTCATAATGTTCCCTACGGAATAGATAAATACACATTATATGATAATATAAGAGACGGAGTAAAAATAAACAATAATAAAAATGGGAATAATAAGAATCATAATATACTATTTAATAATAAAGAGTTATTAAAAGAGAAAACATATTTACATAGTATAATACAAGATATTACATTTGTAGAAGGTGAAGGTAACGAATCTATAAATTTTGATATAAAAGATTTAAATAAAATTTTAATAAATGATAAAGTAGCACTTCCTAATTTAAAAACAGAACTCTTTTATTTAATATTAAAATTATTTGATTATAATAATTATAATGCCAACATAATGCAAGTGTTTCCTCCAACTACACTTCAGCCTGGTGTGTTTAAAACATACTTAGGTAATATAAAAAATAAAATAAGTGATAAAAAACATATATTTCAGTATATAAATTCATTTATAATGCAATATAAAATACCTATAAAAAGTAATATTAGTTATTTTTCCTTTAACAATAAATTAAATAAAAAAGAAAATATACTCGAAGATAATTATGTTACCTATGATGATTCTAAGTTAAATCTTATACATAAGGAGTTATTTAAATTTATAAAACTATTTAATATTTTAAATATAGATATGTTTTTATTCTTTAAAAATAAGACATTTAGAGAAAAATACTTTTATCTTAATACTTTAAAGGAAAAAATACCATATTATGCACAATATTATAAAGATGTGGATAATTTAAAGATAGAAATAGACAAAACAATAAAAATATTAGAAGATTTACAAAAAATTGATGAACAAATTGAAAAAATATTTATTGATAATATTATTAAAGAAAATCATAGTATAAAAATAAAATATAAATATGAAAAGGGAAAATCACAAGCTTTATTTTTTGATAACTATGATAAAACAGATACAAAGGATATAGTCAAAAAAAACATAACCGATTATCACGACATAAAGTTTAGTGAAATACATGACGATGATAAGAACGATTATATAATATATAATATAGATATTGATGAGTTTAAGAAAAATCCTAAAAATGAAATAGAGAAAATGCCAGATGTTGTATTAGGTCATATTGGACTTATACATAACAGAAAAATAAATACAGAATCTATTAATATATTAAGAGTGAATAGAATACAATTAATAAAAGATTATAATGAAAAAATGTCAAAAATATCATTATTTAATGAATTATTATATTTTTATATGAAACAATTAGCAACAATAAATAATAATCCTTCTTCAACAAATGTGAATATTAACTTATACCCTATCCAATTTATATTTATGAAAAAAGAAATATATAAAAATAAAGATAATACAAATTATTTAATATATAAAAAATTTGAAACAAAATTTGATGCTAATAATATATATAATGATGATGATGATATAATAGATATTATTCATGTTGATATTGTAGGAGAATTTAATACGCATCCTAATACCTTGGCTGATATATCTAGCATTTATGATCCTGCTACACTTACTTTTCAAGAAAAATTTAAATCTACAATAAAGACTATTTTAAATAAAATTAAACAATCTGAATTTTATAAAGATATAATTAAAATAAAAGAATTGGAACTTATATTAGAATCCATCCAACATAAATTAAGAAACGCACGCGATGAGTCTGATATAGAGAAATATCACTTAGAAGAACAGATTGAAAACGACAAAATTAAGAAATTAAATAAAATTTCATATCCTGGTAGTACTAACGCTGATAATTTTAAAATAGATGAATTTAAAGATGCAATTGAATATTATATTGCTAATTATGATAATAATTATTACAAGAAAGCAACCACTGTTAAGATAACCGGATATGAACCAGATATATCAAAATTAATAATTGTAAAAGATAAAATTATAAATTTCAGCGTTGCATTAACAGCACCACCACCACCAGCACCACCACCAGCACCACCAACAACACCAGCACCACCACCACCTTTTAATGAAGATTGTAGTTCCGCGCTTATTGATAAATTTATTAAGATTTATAAAGATAAAGAGGTTAATGAATTGATTAAAGAAGACTTAAAATGCATTTTGAATGTAGGAGAATATACTAATCATACAATATCTAAATTTAAAAATTTTACATTAATGAAAATATTTGACACCTTATTAGAGGATGATAATCTTATAAAAGAAGACTTAATTATTAATACAACAAGTAGAATAGCATTAGAACAAAAGAAAGCAGCAGCAGCAGCAGGAATAGCAGGAACAGTTGATACAACTATACAATATCAACAACATACTTTTATTCCAGAATTAATTAAAGAATTACTATCTAATTCTTCACAGCACTTTAAAGAGAATCATACTATATTAAATGAATCTATTTTTAACGAGCAAATTGATAAATCACATAGTTTATATGACACGGTTCCTATTAAAAGTTTTAAAAGAAACTTTGATGCGTTTTCAATAGATTTATTTAATAAAATAAAAGAAACTTTTATTTTAATTCCAGAAACTCAAATAGATAAAATAACTAAAATAACTTAATTATAATGTATACTTTATTAGTTTTAAACTTTTTATTTTTTTTATTTAAACATTTTTTATATTATTTTTATATAAATAATCATACATACTATACTCAAGTAATTTAAATCTAAATATGATTAGAAGTATAGAAACAATTTATAATTGTATATCTAGTTATATATCTAGTTATATATATGATTATAATTATAAATGTCCTGATTTTATAATTAATAAAAATAATACAATATTTAATAATAGTTCTTATTGTTATAATGAATTTGTATTCAAGATATTACAAACAGTAATTATTATTAATTTATTTTATATTTGTTTATACATTACAATTAATAAAGGCATTAACGTATATTATAATAATACATTAAATAAAAATAAATTAGAATATTATAAAAAATATAACAAATATAAAAAATATAACAAACATAAAAAATATGATGTTATTGATACATCTGATATAAATTTAGAGCAATTTTTTATTAATTATACAGAAATTATAAATATACAACAATTTTTACAAGAAAAAACAGATGATGAAACAAATTTAGATAAAATAATTAAATTTTATAAAGAATCTAATCACTATTTAAAAAAAGCGAATGATATAATTAATGATAAATATAGAAATATATTTTTAGATAAAGATAAATTAACTGAATATTATAAAGACACCCTAAAAAATGATTGTTATAAAGTGTTTAATAATAATATTTATACTAGTTGTAGTGATAAAATAAGTATTAATTTACATAAACTATACGAGATAGAACAATTTATATTAGACGAAAGTGTATTTGATATCACAAATAAAAAGAAATATTATCCTTTAAAGAAAGATGATTTATGTTATTTAACAAATCTTCCAAAATTAAATGTTATTATTTGGTTAATAAAAATAGGAGTATATGATTATTTAGAACTCATAAATTAAACTAAACAAACTAAATCTAGGGTTGTGTTAATCTAATATAATTATCACTATTACAAACTCTTTCATTAATGAAAGTTAATTTTTTTTCTATTTCATCATAATCATCATTATTTTTAGATTTATAATGTGATTTTAAATGTTCTATTTTATTATCATAACATATTCCATTATTTAAATGTTTAATAAATTTTTTTGTGTCTAGTTTATTTAATTCAATTATTATTTGAGATTCTGTCATTTTCATTTGTTTTAATTCATCAATAAAATAAGATATTAATCCAAACGTGGGATTGTAACCCTCGCTATATTCTTCGATTTTTATATCTTTTTCGCCGGGTTTCTCAATAATAAGATCATATTTATCTGATACTGAATTTAAAACAAATTTGATTTTGCCAAGTTCTGTTTCTAATGAATAAGTAGCAGTATCTTTATCATATTCAAAAATACCTTTTTCAAAATCAAATTTATTGTTTACCGAATTTCTATTATCAAATGATTCTATGCTTATATTATTATATTGTTCAATAATGATTCCATTTAATGTAATAAATTTAATAATATCATTTAATGTTCTATCGCCTTTATATACTGTAAAATCATTTTTATTTTCAAATTGAAGTATCATAGTTGGTAAATATTTAATATTATATTTAATAAAACTATCATTTTTATCATTATTTGATTCTAATTCTTTAAAAGTTAGATAATCATTTTTTTTATTCATACTTTTAAGTTGTTCCCAAATAGGTATTAAATCTATGCAATGACTACATGTTTTTGAATAAAATAAGGTAAATGTGGCCTTTTCATTATTAATTAGGTTTTGAAACCCTTCTTTTATTTGAGGATGTAATTTATATCTAGCATTATTACTTTTTAAGTTTACATTGGTAATATTGTTTATATTGTTTATATTGTTTGTGTGATTTGAATGCTTTGTATATTTTTCACGATTAATCATTTTAATTATATAATAAAAAAATAATATACATACTAGAATAATGATTATATATTGTTCTTCACTTTTCATTTTTATGTTTATTAACAAATTGTTATATTTATATTATAATATGATATTTTAATTTGTTTTATATTTTTTATATTTTGTTAATAAATGATTATTAATAAATGTTTATTAATAAATAAGCAGTAATATTTTATATATTTTATATATTTTATATATTTTATATATTTTATATATTTTATAAATTAAATAGTGTCAATCTATATAAAAATATGAGTTCTCTTAATCTAAGAAACCGTGCTAAGTCGCTTGTAAATCTAAAACACAATAAATCACAATCTAATCAAGAAACTATAAGGAGAAGTCAATCGTGTGGAAATATAAAAGAGAAAGGAAAGAGTTCCATTAAAAAGAAATCATCTAATAATAAAATCAAAACAGAAGAAGCGCAACAAACATTTAAATGTTTTGATACTTTTATTAAATATTTAATAGAATTTAATACACTAGAAACAAATATGAAAAGGAAACTTAAAAAAGAAAATCCAAGAAAAGATTATAATGATATAAATTACCGTATAAATATACCAATACAAATACTTGAAAAAATATGTTTAAAAACATATCAATTGTTTTCAAATGAACCAAATCTGCTAGAAATTAAAGGACCTCTTTATATTTTTGGGGATATTCATGGTCAATATTGTGATTTACTCCGTTTTATTGAAATAATTGGATTACCACCAAAATCTAAATTTTTATTTCTAGGTGATTATGTAGATAGAGGAGATAATAGTATTGAAGTAGTGTCTTTACTTTTTTCATTAAAGATTAAATATCCGAAACAAGTATATTTATTAAGAGGAAATCATGAATGTAGTTCTATTAATGATATGTATGGGTTTAAAGATGAATGCATCGAACGTTATAAAGAACGAGGAGAATATGTTTGGAGTGAAATTAATAAAACACTTAGAATGTTGCCTGTATCAGCATTAGTAGATAAAAAAATATTCTGCACACATGCAGGTATATCTCCTCAATTAGAAACGCTTTCGCAAATTAATAAATTAAATAGAAATGTTGAAATTCCAGAAAAAGGTATTTTATGTGATTTAACGTGGTCTGACCCTAAAAAACAACGTAATAAATGGGCTGATAATGATAGAGGAGTATCATATACATTTAATGAAACTGCTGTTGACGATTTTATAAAAAAAATGAATATTGATTTAATTGTTAGAGCTCATCAAGTTGTTGATGAAGGACATCAATTCTTTAATGGTCAAAAACTTGTTACTGTTTTTTCAGCACCAAATTACTGTGGACAAGTTGGAAATCAAGCATCTGTTATGAAAATAAAGAGTAATTTGGAATGTTCATTTATAACATTAAAACCAGTAAATAAAAAAAAAAAGAAACAACAAAGTCATTCAGTATCAACAAGACAATAAAATCAGTAAAAAAAGGTTATTCTTTCTTCTACAAAAAAAAGTTTCTAATAGAAACGGTTAATATTAAAATAGTCATATCTATTTAGTGTTTCCGTAGAAACTCCAACACTAAATTGTGTTGGACTTATATAATTTAGAAATTAAATTTCAATTTTTTTGATTTTTGTAAATTTTATGTTACCATTATATTGAAAATATGCTATAAATGGATAAATAAATTATATTATATTATAATATATTATAATATAATATAAATAAATTATATTATATTATATTAATGTGTATTAATCATAAAAACTATATGATTTTTTATTATTTAATATCTGTGAATTTTTATTTGATTCTGACATAGTTTCTAAATCAACTTCTTGATTATCTAAATCATAATCATCTAACTGGATATCTAAATCATCAATTTCTGTTATATCTAAATCATTATCTAAATCATCACCCTCGTCTAATTCACTATCTAAATCATCATCCTCATCTAATTCACTATTTAAATCGTCATCGTCGCCTAATTCACTGTCTAAATCATCATCCTCATCTAATTCACTATCTAAATCATCATCCTCATCTAATTCACTATCTAAATCATCATCGTCGCCTAATTCACTATCTAAATCATCATCGTCGACTTCACTATCTAAATCATCATCGTCGACTTCACTATCTAAATCAACATCAACATCTTCACCAACATCTTCATTAACATCTTCACCAACATCTTCACCAATATCTTTATTAGAAGGTTTATCATTATTATTAACTTTATTGAGATCTTCATTTTTTTCTGAATTATTTTGTGATATATCTAATAATTCTTTTATATTAGTAGATAATTCTTCTTCATTTAATTCTGGTTCTGGTTGTGATGTAGTAACTGGTTCTGGTTGTGATGTAGTAACTGGTTCTGGTTGTGATGTAGTAACTGGTTCTGGTTGTGATGTAGTAACTGGTTCTGGTTGTGATGTAGTAACTGG
>Ga0209632_10003408_pt1 | contig 14643 bp, 10 predicted proteins | sample COG_10_FD_184754 | JGI IMG/M metagenome (GOLD analysis project Ga0209632, IMG submission 184754) | Pelagic Microbial community sample from North Sea - COGITO 998_met_10 (SPAdes) (version 2) | ecosystem: Environmental > Aquatic > Marine > Neritic zone/Coastal water | place: Helgoland, sampling... | reverse complement strand
TGCATTATTTAATAGAGATAATAATACTGTTCTCGATATTTGTGGTAATATGATGGTTTCCGGTAATATTAATTCTATTGATGGTAGATTATATGTCGGGCAAAATTCAACTTTTAATGGAGATGTTTCTATGAATAATAATCTTGTTATTGGAAATGACGCTACTATTAAAAAACGTTTCTTTGTTCATGATTTTATTTCTCAAAGTGAAATGGTTATCAATTCCAAATTTCTTACATTAAATTCGGCTGGTGTTCAAAGTTCGGAAGATTCTGGAATATATATTCATGATAACAATGATAGTAAAGCAGGACATATTCTTGTTCAAGATAATATGAATGGTTTTAAATTTAAAGCTCCTTCAGTTGGTTCACAATCTGTTTGCCTTGAAACTGAACAACTTAAGATTATACAGAATGTTCCTTATGATAATAACCCTTATAACATCGACCTCGGCATTAATGCTGTTAATAATGCAATTATGACACTCAACCGACGCTATGATACCACTAATATTAATAATACACAAACCGACGCCAGTTATTCTATTGCAGTTAGTCAATTCGATATTAGTAATGTTCTTGTCAGAGATTCAAATACTTCTAATGATACTATTCAAGATATCAAAACTAAACTTATAGTGCAACAAGATGTTTCATTCAATCAAAATCTATATATTGGGAAAGACCTTACTATTGATGGTAATCTTTCCGTCCAACAATATAGTAATGATACTATTATTCAAACCACTTCACATAATTATGATTTCTTGACTGTTGCCGAAGATATGTCTTTAAATGGACGATTTTTTGTTAGAGATGACGTTTCAATGAATAGTCGCCTCTTTGTTGGTGCGAATTCTATTATGGTTGGCGATGTTTCTATGAATAGTCGTCTTTTTATTAATGGCGATGTTTCTATGAATAGTCGTCTTTTTATTAATGGCGATGTTTCTATGAATAGTCGTCTTTTTATTAATGGCGACGTTTCTTTGAACAGTAATCTATATACCAGCGGCACTGTTGGTATTGGAATCCATAATCCTTTCGTTTCTTTTGATATTAGCAAAAATGACGCTATTAAAATTCCAAAAGGTACTACTGGAGAAAGACCTGTTGCGAATAATGCAGATGAAAGTCATAAAGGTTATATTCGTTATAATACCGACATCAATCAATTTGAAGGTTATGGAGCTGGTAGTAATTGGAGTTCTCTCGGTGGAGTTACTAATGTAGCTAAAAATACCAAAATTATTGCAGAAGATGAACCTGCTGCTACCAATAATGATTTGATTTTTTTTACTGCTGAAAAGGATGCAGATGAAGAAGGTGATAAAAAAGAACGTATGCGTATTGACGCCAGTGGCAATATTGGTATACATTCTGATAGCCCTATTGTAATTTTCGATATTAGTGGCACGGATGCCCTTCATATTCCCAAAGGTCAAACTGGAGAAAGGCCTATTAAGAACACTGACGGTGTATTTACTGATAAGAACAATGTTGCTATTACTGCTGAAGATATGGAAAAATACCAAGGTTGTATTCGCTATAATTATGATACCAGCCAATTTGAAGGCTTTGGACCTGGCAATAACTGGGGTTCTCTGGGTGGTGTTATTAATGTTGCTCAAAATACAAAAATTATTGCGGAAGAAGGCCCTGCTGCTACCAATAACGATTTGATTTTTTATACTGCTAAAAAAGGTAGCACTATTGCAGAACATGAGAAAGAACGTATGCGTATTGACGCCAGTGGTAATATCGGTATTGGATATGCTAATCCCCGATGCACTTTAGATATTTCTGGTGTTGTAAATATTGGACCTACTGCTCCCCATGAAAATGTTTTGCCTTGGACAATGACCATGATTGATGATAGAGAATTTGTTAATAGCTCTAATCCAAAATATAATAATAATTTACTCTACATTGGTAAGAATTCTTGGTTTAATTCTAATGGTGTTAATTCCAGTAATGTTCAAAATCATGAAAATATTAAAATTCTTTTAAATAATCTTAAAGATGGTAATACTGATGATTGGGATAGTCATGGTAAGATTGCATGGGTTGGCGGTAAACATGAACAAGGCACTAACCGTATGATTAATTCTAATCTATCTGCATGGATTGATTGCAAAAATAATAATAACGGAGACTTAAAAGACCATAAAGGTTGTATTGTATTTGCTACTAATAATACCAGTAATGCTACGGAGCGTATGAGAATAGACAATGAAGGTAATGTCGGCATTGGAACGAATGACCCCAAAGCTAATTTGCATATAAATCATGATTTCCATATAGCTGCTAATGATAGTGAATCTAATGATAACGTAGGTAAGGGTATATATATGAGATATAGTACTAATACTAATAATACTGAAGATGCTGCTTACATTCAAAGTGTTGATAGAACACAAAACCCAGACGCTTATCACCCTATGTATATGCAAGCTTCTCATTTTTATTTTAATGATGAAGTAGATGCGACTTCATTCAATGCTGTATCTGATATACGTCATAAAGAAAATATATGTGATTTGGAAAACGCTCTTGAAAAAATAAATACTATTCGTGGTGTTAAATTTAATTTCAAAGATAACGATAAAATACATGCTGGTATTATTGCACAAGAAGTTGCTCCAATTATGCCCGAATTAATAAATAAAGATAATGATGATAAATGGTCTGCTAATTACGATGGATTAATACCTTACCTCATTGAATCTGTTAAAACTCTTACTAAAGACAAAAAAGATATGCTACATGATATTGAAGAACTTAAACGTGAAAATGAAGAACTAAAAGAAAAAATGACAAAATATGACCTCTTATTCGAACAATTATTGAATAAATAAATTTATTATATGATATAATTTTTATATTATATAACTTATACCCCTTTTACACAAGCACATCTATTTCCGTCTGTTGTTGAACGATTTAGTTCACATTTACACCATAACTGTTTTGCATTTTTTAAATCCTTTTTTTCACGCCAATTTAATGGAACATCATTACACATTCTACCTGTATGAGCTACACGGTTTGGTCGTGAAGACGTATCACCGCATACTATAAATGTTGGACATTCAGATACATTTCTTTCCATACCTAATATATCTTGCTTTCCTACTGGAAGTATATTATGAGTCGGCTGATTCGTGCTGACAATTTCATTCTCTAACTGGTATTGTTTATAAGATAATAATTTACCACAATTTAATACAGACGGGTCAGTTGCTGCATCATTTCTTAATTCATACGATACTCTTTTTCTTCTTAAATAATCACTTTGAGACATTCTATATTATAAATATACATTATCTCCTACAATTAATTATTCTTATTTATTTGGTTCTAATTTATTCAATTGTTCACATATTAATGAAAATGACCAATTCGCATTATTTAAATCTACTATATTCCCTCTATCACTTACCAATTTCACTGTCATTCGTTGAATATTCACTGGTCCAAAATAGGAACGCTCTTGATTTTGTAATGTTCCTCCAAATTCTACATATGATGAACCTGCCGATAAATTTCCTACTTTTAATGGTATTAATCCAAATACATTTGATACATATGGACCTACACCATAACTTTCTGTGCTTACTGATGTTCCAAATGATACACTTGTTCTATCATTTCTAATTTCATTTGCTGCATATACCTGTTTTTCTGTTAAACCTGTTGTATTATTATATGTATATTCCCCTGTAGTTGGATCACATTGGAATTCTGAACGATTGGCATATGATGGTAATGGTAATGTATTATCCTCTCCCGTAACTGTAATTAAACCATCATTCAAATGATTTTGGTTATAATCATCTAAACACAATAAAAAATAATTAAATAAATCTGTATTTACACCTGTATCTCCCTCTATCTGATAACGGTTATTTAAATAATTGTAAAATAATGATATATCATATGTTGTAAATAATCGATACCCTAATATCCAACCTACCGTCGTATCCCATGTTGTATTTTGCACACTCTTTGCTCCTGAAAAACATTTTGCAAAACTTACTTTGTCATAAAAAACCACATTATAATCCGTTTCTGTATATTTTCTTTTAAAGTTTCCATACAATCTTACATAATCATTTCCATTTCGTTGCACTATATCCATTTTTGTATTGTTTTTATGAATTAAATTATTTGATGTTAATATCGTTTCATTTATTTTGTTTATTAAAAATTCTCTTGAATATATACCTGCTGGTATTACTATATCTACTGTATTTTCATTATTTGCACTATATACACCTTCCTCATATGCATAGAACTTTATTGTGTCATTTATACCAGATTGTATTGTTAATGGATTTGATACTTCTACAGTATCTGTTGCTTTTATTGTTATCTCTCCCGTTGATAATATATTTGCTAATTCTATTCCATTACTATTTGTTAATACACTTGGCATATTATAACTTAAATCATAAGGCGCATCAGTCATTAAGGTATCTATTTTTAAATATTGTTCCCATGAATCATTTGTTGTATTATCATCTATAAATTGAATATTATAATTTTTTCCCATTAATTTCTTATTTATTTGAATATTAAATGATATATCATACGTGCTGTTTTGTGCATTTATTTTAAATGATAGTTCTGTTCCTTCAAATATTCTTGTATTACTATAACCGTCTACATAATTCTCAAAACTATCGTTTATTGCATCTTGTAATCCTACATATGTTGAATACGTTCCCTGATTTATTTTTATATCGTATTCTTCTCCTGAATTTCCATTTATTGTACTATCATTTGCCTTCGATTTTATTGTACATATTTTTTCTGTCGTTGAATCTATGGTAATACTTGTGGTTGAACCTATTGTCGCTCCATATGTTTGCGTTAAATCACTCAAAGTATTTCCTACTACATTTTTTAATTCTAAAACTCCTCTCGAACTAAATATTGTTTCAGTTATATCTATTTCATATGCCTGTTCATTAAATTCTTTACTTACATCCAAATATAAATTAAATATATTATCTTTTAAATACGCATATGTTCCCTCTGGATTTGTATCTGTTGAAGAGTCAAATGTATATGTTTCAGGCGGTGCATTTATATTGAATTTTATTGCTGAATTATTGCTATTTAATGTATTGTATGTTGTTTCTGCATTTCTTATTGATTCATTTATTTTACTTATATATTCAGTTATTGAATACCCATCTGCTGGTGAATTTATTAGATTTATAGATATATCATTATTTACTGATTCAAAACCAGGAACAATACTTTTTAATAGTATATATGGTTTATCTTTTATTTTATATCTATCATTTTGCACCACGGGTAATGTATCTCCATAAATATAACTTAATTCATTATATGAACTATCAAATCGAAAACACGATGTTGCACCTATCCAAACTGTATATTCATCTGGCAATATTACTACTGTTTTACTATCTAATTGTGGATTCATTTCCGTTCTTTTAAACTTCACTTTTAATTCATTATAAGATTTCTTTGGAGATTTAAATTCATTATTACTTGCATCTATGTTCTTTCTTTGTATATAAGATTCATATAACATAGTATTCTCTATTAACTTACTATTTAAATGTGATATCAATGATGTTCTTGTATAAACACCATTTGTTAATTGAATATTCGCTGATATATCTATCCTTGATACACCATTTGTAAATGGTATTGTTCCATAATACTGATTTATTATTATTGTATTATTATTATCAGCTATAGTAAATGATGTTATATCCACCGTCGGTGCTACTGGCATTTCATAATATAACGGACTTTTCAATACATTAAAATCATATTCTTTGGTTTCAAATCCTAAATATGAAGCTATTGTATTTTTTGAACTGTCATATATATTATATGGACTATCCCACGTTGGAAAACTTAACCTATATGCAGTCTCGTTATAATCTTTATTTATATCTATTATAAAATTACTTTTTGTTGTTATACTATTATATTCTAAAGATGAATTCTCTATACTTGCATCTATTGTATTATTTACTTCCGCTATTTTCGCATTTATTGATGTTGACAATTCTCCTGCATTATAATTTCCTGCATCTATTTCTATTTTTATATCATGTGTTTCATTATCTATACCCGCTGTTTTTCCTTTAAATATAAAAAAATTACTACCAAAACTTTTACCTATTGTATACCACGTAAATGGTATTTGCAATGAATATAAACGTAATGATACCACATCTTTTAATGGCTCTGATAAATTAAATGTAAATTCTGTGGGCATTGTTGTTTTATCTGTTCGATATTGACTATCTATACTTATTATTCGTTGCGTTGTTTGCTTTAATAATGGATTTACTACTCCTTTACTATATTCCAATTCTTTTGTATAAATCACTGTTTCACCTTCTTTTTCTTCTTCGCTTTTTTGCATTATCTTATTTTTTCTTATTTCTTCATCGTTTTCTACTTCTAATGTTATTTCTTCATCTGGTATTTTTACCCAATTCGCGTTTTCGTCTTTCTCTAAATCTAATATTTCTCCCACCTCGTCTGCTGATATTATTTCATTTTCAAATCCTTCCATTACGTCTTCCTCTTCACTTTCAAAAAAATGGTCATATATTTTCTCAAAAAAAGATACTAATTTTTTACCCGCACTTGAACCCAGTTGTTCATATTTATGAATCATCATCAATATTTTTGCTTCTAATTCCCTATCTGTCGGTTCATCTAAATCTAATACTTCATATAATTCTTTCTCTGTATAACTGTTTATATCATATAAATCTTCTTTTTTCATTCTTTATAATATCATTACACAAACATTTTATATGTTTATCAATAAAAAATGTTTTATTTATATTTGTCTTCGCTATTTATTTACTATTTGTCTTCGCTAATAATCTTTTCTTGAACATTTTACCTATAAATTCTACTATGTCTAAACGCTGTTTACATCTATATAACATCTCTATTGGAAATGATTTTAATCCTTGACCCCGCTTCATATGTTTATTTCCTGTAAAACATAATATATCAAATACCTGCATTATTAATTCCTCTTCTTCTGACATTTCATCACGACTTATTCGGTTATTTCCTATATAAACGTATCTATTATAATTTCCATTATCATATACACTATGTCTATTCGATACTGGCTTATTTCTCACCATTCCTACACCTAATATTTTATTTAAATCATTATTCATCTCCAATACATACATTATTGATTCTAATGGTATTGTCTGACTTATTGGGTCTGGTGAACAATATATACAACCTATCTTCTTTTCTCGGTTTCGTTCTCTATATTTTTCATTTTCACGATATGTATTATTATTAAATCTTGACGTTAATAAATATCTTTGTTGCTGTTTTTTATATTCATTTATCTGTTTCTTTTCCAATACGTTCGTTCTTTTGATTAATGGCATTTTCTATTTTTTATTATTTATTCTTTATTAGTATAGAATCAATTTTATTTAGTTATATATTATTATGATTCCATATATTGATTCTTCTACTAAAACTGACAATCACTCTTCCAGTGATTCTACTTCTTCTAATCCCAATACACCAAATAATACTATTCAAATTAAAGATGAAAATATATATATTAATATTGACAATGAAGAGCAATTAATTAGACATTCACAAGATTCTAATGAAAATTTTTTTGATTTTACTATTCCTACCCGTTGCGATAGTCCTATTCCCACTTCCTACCATGGTAGTTATACTGGCAGCTATAACGGCTCACGCAACAATAGCGATAATGAAGACAATCATATTATTGATAATTCTTCTAATTTAGTTAAAAATTTATCTACTGATATTAGTTCTCTTTCCCTTAATGATATTGCCGACATGACACATAAAAACTTATCCAATGTTATTAATAAACCCAATTCACCCCATTCTAATAAAAAAAAACGTTCCAGTTTTAAAAAATTTCAAATTCATGATATTGAACGTAATCTTAATAAATACTATGACAACGACAATAACAAATATACTAATGAAATTGATATTCTTACTACCTTTATGAAAGGACAAAAAAACCTTTATATTCAAGCCAAAAATATCTCTCAATGGAAATTTAACTGTCTTACTATTCCCGCTCTTTTTCTCACTTGCGGTATTACCATGTATACTCCTTTCGTCGATTGCAATGGCTTTAGTAATGCTTATGTAGCTGGACTTAATGCTATTGTCGCATTATTAATCTCCATGATGAATTTTTTAAAATACGAATCTTCTACACAATTCTTTTTTCAAATGGCTAATCAGTTCGATAAATTAGAAACCACTCTCGAAATTGTTAGTAGCAAACTCGTCATTTTAGATGACGAAAATGAGAAAAAAAAACTTGTATTAAATAAAATTAATGATATTGAACAAAAAATTATTGAACTCAAAGATAATAACAACTTCCTTATTCCTGAAGCTGTTAAAACTCTTTTCCCTATCATATGCCATATGAACATTTTCTCATTTATTAAAAAAATGCAAGGTTGCAAAAATTCTCTTATATGCAATTTAAAAGATATTCAGAATGAAATTCAATATATCCTTCATAAATTGAAAAAAAATTCCTATGAGGATATCAAACATAATTCTTTTTTATTACATAATAGAGAAAGAGAAAAGCTAAGATTAGATTATTTATATAAAACTAAAGATAAGGTTAAAAACGATATTACCCTATACCGTAATGCCTATGGCGATTTAGAACAACTCTTTACCAGAGAAATTAAATCCGCTGAAAATAAAACGAATAAATGGGGTATGTGGTATATTTGCTTTTGGAATTATAGCAATAATAAAACCAATTATAATGGATTAAATCCCATTATTGATAAATATTTCCATTTCGTTTTTTATGAATGAGTTGCTACTATCTTCCAATACCATGGCATATCATATACATATTTCACTGAACCATGTTCTTCTAACTTATCTTCAAATTTATTTAATTCTGAACGTGTCCTTTCATTACTACTTATTCTCATCAATATTCGCTTTTGACTTGGGTCCTTCCTATGTGGGATTTCTGTCATCTTTTGAATATTTCCTATATTCAAATCCTTGATTTTATTATATATATAATCCTTCGGAATTTCTGTTTCCATTCTTGGTATGCATAATGATATTCTTTCTTTGGGTTCCATTCTTTTTCATATTATTTGTATGATTTAATATATATCAATTTTATTAAATCATCCCTTAATCCAGTCTCTGAATTGCTGATTCGAGTAATTTACTTATTTACTATCCGATTTCTATGAAGAGAAAATAATATATAAATATTTTTGTAGATTTACATTTGATTGTATTTACGGACTCTCTCTCTCTCTCTTTATTATTTCCGATTTATACACTATTTCTTCTTTTTATGTAAATCCTTTTTGGTTTACATTAATTAGTATAATTGAAGATATAGTTATCATTATGCTACTCTCTACTTTTTTTGTTATTTATAATACTTTTTTTTTTACTCTATTTTTATGCTGTTTCGAATCTTTTAATAGGGTTTACACTCATTCTTTTTTGAATTAAGCCTACTCTCCCCAATTTTATATATTATTTATTATTTATATCTTTTTTTTTTTTAATATTTTATGTTTAAAATTAGAAATTGTTCTCTTATCAAAATATAATTATGAACCTTGCTTTAGAAGATATTATTCAACCCTCTTGGATTCAACAACAAGAACGACTTCAAAATGTTGATTCTGTTTTTACAAGAGAACCTATGACTTCTATTTCAGCCAAATTCTTTTATATTAATACACACGATTATATTGAAAAAATCATCTGTGAAGAGATTCCTCTTGAATCTCATTTAGATGGTTCTCTTATTACCAAAGAACGTTTGATTCAAATTATTCAAAATAAAAAAATCAAAACTTCCAATACTAAATATAAATTACTTGATTCCTTTTTATGCAACTTTGATATTCCTCCTTCATCTATTTATTCTTTTTATAAAAATTCCTCTCCATCTATCAATTCATATATGAAAAATATTAATATTATTGAAGACCTTATTATTTCTCCTTCTATTTTTGTTTTTCATGATATTAATACTTTGTTCTTTATCTTCGAAGAACACCCCGTCGAAAAACATGAACATACTATCAAATCCATTCTTAAACCAGTTTCTAATTCGAATCATAGAGAACATTTATCCAAAAACAAACAAAAAAACACTAAAAAAGTTCGTATTATTGATTCCAATACTATTAAATCTACTAAAAAATTACGAAAAACCAAAAAACATAAAAATCGGTAGCTTTATTACTTTTCATCTTTATCAAAATGATTTAAATATTTTTTTATTTATATTATTACTTTATTATGGATATTGATTATGAAAACCTTATGCATTCTTATTTTAAAGATGAAATTGCATGGCTTTTCTTTCAATTAACACGCAAAAATTCGTCTTCTATTAAATCCATTCTTACCAGAACTAATGACAATTTATCTCTCCTTAAAAATATTATTCACAATAAAAATTCAAATATTAATATAGTTAATGTTAAACAATGGACCATATACCTCGAACTTTATTATAGAATGATTGGATATTCCAGAGATACATATATGGGTCTCGGTGAACAAACCATTACTTATATGCTCATATTCTCTTTTTATAAATATTTCCCTAAATTGGCCACTTATTCCATTCATAAACTGGTTAAACCTTGCGATTTGCATAATAATCGCACTTATGGTTCTTGGCGTGATATTAAACATCTATGTCAATTCGTTTTTGATTTTTCCCCTCTTAAAGATAAACACCCACTTATTGATTATTGTATTTATATTACCAATGAACAACTCGCCCATGATATTTATACATGGAAATTTTCTGTCAATTGCAATTCTCAACTACATATCTCTAATGTCGCCAAACATATACCGAGAGAACATAAAAAATTTTCATGGATTTTCGATAAACTTGCTGTTCACTGGATTCGAAAAACTAAATCCTATATCATCGATACTGCTATTAATGACCTTTCATATATTAAAGCTTTATCAAAAGCTAAAATGCTTTATAGAAAACAGATTTCTGTATTAAATAAAGCGCTCGATACTGTTCAAATTAAACTTTGTAATAAACAACTTGACTCCATCGATTTTAACTCCTTTTCCAAAAATACTGCTATCCGTTCTCTGCCTCACTTTTCTAATATCGATAATGACTTTACTAATAAGTTCCAAATTTATATCGATAACTGGGTTTCTAATAATGATTCTTTTCAGCATGCTTTCTCTAATGGTTATTCTTACGCCTCTATTCCTATCTATTATGTTATTAAAAATGCAATTCGTCTTTCTTCCGCAACTAAACCTAATAACACCGAAATCTATTTCATTAATAAATTATGGAGCAAGAACTTTCTTCAAAAATTTAAAGATGTTAATTATTTTATTCCTCTTCTCGACGTTTCCGATACTATGAATGATTCCTCTTTTTTCGCTGCAATCGGTTTCGCTATTCTACTTTCTTACAATAGCAAATTTGAAAACCGCATTATTGCTGTTGATAAATATCCTACATGGATTTCGATTGACCACGATGACGGCTTGGTTCAACAAGTTTCACATATTATGGATTCTATTTACAATATGCGCAATACTGTTCCCGATTTTAACAAAGCGTTCCATCTCGTTTCTCATACTCTTAAACAAATTAACTCTTATAACGATTTTATCAATAATATTAAACTTGTTGTTCTTAGTGATTTCGAATCTAATATTCATGAAAACATTATTCAAAATATATTTTCGTCCAATGGGTTTTCCAATTTTCCCACCTTCATTTTTTGGAACTTCTCCTATAATTTATCCGACTCTTTACCATGCACATCAAATAGCCAAAAATCTTTTTTATTTTCTGGTTATTCTATTTCTAATTTAGTTAATATCAATAAATTTACTTCACGTAAATATAATACCTACACATCTATATTCAATATTCTTATGAATAAACGTTATGACTCTTTCTCCAATTACATGAATACATTATTATCTACATTATAAACCCTTTTTACACTTTTCATTTTTGAATCTACATATCGTTCCCGTCTCATTTGCCTATCCTTATCAGTTATTCTTTTTAATAAATCTATTAATTTTTCTTCATTCTTTCTCGATGTTTTTCCCAACTCCTTTTTCAATCTTAACAATAGTTCTTTTCCGTTTGGTCGTTCATTCGGCATTGCACTTACTACATCCTTCAATATTTCCTTCATTTTTAACATATGAGGGATTTCTTTTTCATCTATACTTAAATCTTTATACATTTGTAAATATGTTATTGACACCCCATATATATCCCACGTTTCATATGTTTTTAATAATTCTTCTTTTACCGTTCTCCATTTTGTTGTTCCAAAACCTACTTTGTTTATTATTCCCGAAAAATAATTTAATGCTTTCACCTTTTGCTCCTCTATCTCTTCTTCACTAAATACACGATTTATTCCTTTGTTTTCTTTGTAATACGATTCTATACACTCCTTTATCGTTTCTATTGACACTGGATACTTGTCCAATTCCTCCTTTTTTTCTATTTTATCTCCTATCTCATTCATTAAATATGATAATACATTTATCTCTAAACACCATGCTGGATAATCTGGAGCATATACATAAAATACACTTAAATCATTATTTTTTAATACTTCATTTATATTAAATGATAAACCATAATCTATATATATCGGTCTTCCTGACCCTGTTCTGCACATTATATTATTCTCCTTTATGTCATAATGTATTATACCCCTTTCACTCATCTTTCTTGCACCCTCTATCAATACCTTATAACCATTTATAAATTTCTCTCCAAACTTCTTTTCCCCGTTCTTCTCCAATAAATCCAAATAATAATCTCCTAATGTCTTTTTTCCCACAAATGGAATCTTATTTATTTCAAATTGCAATGACTTTCCTTCTTCTTTATTCTTTTCTATAAAATCACAATTTCGCACTTCTCCGTCTTGAATCTTTCCTATATCCACATCACATGAGTCTATTATCGGTGCATAATATCTTTCATAGTTCTTTATTTCCATTAATTCTTTTCCTATTGCTACCTCATTTGCTGATGTTTTCTTTTGCTTTTGCACCTTCGTTATTAACTTTTTATTATCGTCTAACATTCCTTCACACGTTAAACCCGGTCTAAATATACATCCATATGTTCCTTGGTTTATCATCTTTATTCCTTCCTTTTTTTCTTCCATATTCTTATTTGTATTATACATATATTTTGAATTATAATACTAATTTTATATTTTTTCATACGTTATATATTCGTATCTTTCACCCGTTTTTTTACTTTTTTCTATTGGTTCTCTCTCTTTTATTTTAAAACCTCTTTCTAATAATCTTTCTTCTGTTATTGGATTATATGCATCTCCTTCCTCCTCATTATATACTTTTGTTAAATATACCTTCTCATATCTTTCTATAAATAATTCATATATTTCCGAACCACCTATTACTATTCTCTTCTTTTCTTTGTATTTTTCCATTTTTTCTTCCAAGTTCTCTAATTTTGTAAAATACAAGTCACTATGTTCTTCTTCTTTATATCTTTCTGGATTTCCAGTTAACACTATGTTTATTCTGTTTTTTAAACCTCCCCTCGGCAATGATTCATAGGTTTTTCTACCCATTATTATTATTTCGTTCTCCGTTTTTCTTCTAAAATGCTTTAAATCTTCTGGAATATTCCATATTAATTTATTCTCCCGACCTATTACATTCTTTTTATTTACCGCTACTATTGCTTCCATCTTTTTTATATTATTATATTATTTCACTTTTAATTGATTTAAAGACTTTTCATATTATTTATATGTGTTGGAAGATACACTTGTTTATTTGTACATAATTATCTCCCTAATAATATGCTGTCTTAGCTCAGTTGGTTAGAGCGTGCGACTGTTAATCGCGAGGTCATAGGTTCGACCCCTATAGTTAGCGTTATTTCATTATTATATTATTATAATTATGAAATATATATACATGGATAGTCCTTTTTCTAATACATCTACATTCACTTTGTATTTAGAACCTATTCTTAATTCCGTTTATAAAACTTATCAACATGTTATTACTCTTGACCATATACCCAATGGACCTCTGTCCAATTTAGTTTCTACCATTTCCCCATCTAAATTATCTCCTTTTAAACAACCCTCCCCACTCGATAACTTTAATTGTATTAATGTTTTAGTTCGATACCCCATTTCTTCACATGGTAAACCGTCTCTTCAAAATCCACAGTCCTTCATGTCTGCTGAAGATATTCCCTCCGTCTTTTCCTATTTACGTAATAATGGATATACCATCGATACCGATCTTACTAAAATTATTAACTCTTCTAATATTGGTTTCACTGCTGTTAATCGCCCCTCTGGAAAACGTAATATGATTTGTATTGCTTCTTATAATTTATAAATTTCTTTTTCTATATATATGCTTAAAATTGCTCATCGTGGCTCTTCCGACCTTTATGGTGATAATAATATGATTTCTTTTTACGAAGCCCATTTAACTGGCTTTGATGTTATTGAACTTGACGTTCAATTATGTTCCACTGGTCAAATTGTTGTTTATCACGATA